>ENA-OQID01000082-OQID01000082.1-human-gut-metagenome-genome-assembly--contig:-NODE-82-length-69952-cov-7.769174_pt1 | contig 69952 bp, 60 predicted proteins | sample MGYA00242567_ERZ504727 | MGnify/ENA primary metagenome ERZ504727 (study PRJEB26092, sample SAMD00036215) | human gut metagenome | host: Homo sapiens | study: EMG produced TPA metagenomics assembly of...
CGGTTCTCTTAAAAACACCATATAGATTTTTTGTACGCCGCCGCCCGCCATCGAGCAGAGTTTTACACCTAATTGGGTATAAAACAGTTGATGGCCGGCGGCGGTGTCGCCCTCATCGGCATCACCCTTGTACCTCTGCTCTCCGGCCTGTTCGGTTGATCGTCCGGCGGTGATCGCTTATGGGCGGCATACTCGACAAACTCGATGAATGGCTCCGAGGGCTGCTCATCGAGGGAATCACGGGAAACCTGTCGGGCATGTTCGATACGGTCAATACCAAAGTAGGCGAGATCGCCGGTGAAGTGGGACAGACGCCGCTGGCATGGAACAGCGGCGTCTTTTCTATGATCCGAAACCTCTCTGAAACGGTGATCGTTCCAATCGCCGGGGTTATCCTGACATTCGTAATGTGTTATGAGCTGATCCAGCTTGTGACAGAGAAAAACAATCTGCACGATGTAGATACCTGGATGTTCTTCAAGTGGATTTTCAAGACCTTCTGTGCCGTTCTCATTGTGACGAACACATGGAATATCGTCATGGGTATCTTTGATGTGGGGCAAAGCGTTGTGAACAGCAGCGCAGGCGTCATCATCGGGAATACCTCCATTGATATCAGCAGCGTTATCACGGATATGGAGGCGCAGCTTGAAGCCCTGGGCACGGGAGAATTGTTCGGGCTGTGGTTCCAGTCCCTTTTCGTGGGGCTTACCATGAACGCCCTTTCCATCTGTATCATGCTTGTCATTTACGGCCGCATGATCGAGGTGTATTTGACAACTTCCGTTGGACCGATCCCGCTTGCCACTATGACGAACCGGGATTGGAGCCATACAGGACAGAACTACTTGAAATCCCTGTTTGCATTGGCGTTCCAGGCATTTCTAATCATGGTGTGCGTGGGAATCTACTCTGTTTTGGTACAGAGTATCGCCACGGACGGAAATATCTCAGGCGCGATATGGGCCTGCATGGGCTACACGGTCTTGCTGTGCTTCGCCCTGTTCAAGACCGGCAGCCTCTCTAAGAGCCTGTTCGGAGCGCATTAAGGAGGCTTGATAAATTGGCGTATGTAACCATTCCAAAGGATTTGACGAAAGTAAAATCCAAAGTGCTGTTTGGACTTACCAAACGGCAGCTTATATGTTTCGGAGCGGCGGCACTCATCGGAGTACCGCTTTTCTTTTTGCTCAGACGCACGGCCAGCAACAGTGCCGCCGCGTTCTGCATGATTATCGTCATGCTCCCGTTCTTTCTGCTTGCCATGTATGAGCGGCATGGTCAACCCCTGGAGGTGGTGGCCGGACAGGTCATCCGCTGTATGTTCCTGCGGACGAAAGAGCGGCCTTACCAGACAAACAATTTCTACGCAGCCCTGGAGCGGCAGGCCCAGGCGGAAAAGGAGGTGAAAGCCATTGTTCAGAAAGCGAAAGCCAGAGCCGCAGGCACGACAGGCGGCAAAAGCCGCGGTAAAACTGACCGCCGCAGAAAAGCGTGAGATCAGCCGTATCCTGGAAACCGCCAGAGGCGACGGCAAGGTACATTCCGCACAGGACACCTTACCGTTCCGCCAGATGTACCCGGACGGTCTGTGCAAGCTGGACGACCACACCTGGTCGAAGTGTATCGAGTTCGAGGATGTGAATTATCAGCTTGCAAAGCCTGACGACCAGACGGCGATCTTTGAAGCCCTCTGCGATATGTATAACGCCCATGACGCTTCTATCGGGATGCAGCTCTCCCTTGTGAGCCGCCGCATGAACCGGGAGGATTTTGTGAAGCGTATCGAGATCGCGGCGCAGGGAGATCACTTCGACCATATCCGTGAGCTTTACACACAAATGCTCCGCAAGCAGCTTGAACGGGGCAACAACGGTCTTATCAAAACAAAGTATCTGACCCTCACCATCGAGGCACGGGACAGCAAAACCGCACGGGCACGATTTTCCCGGATCGTCATGGATGCCCTCAACCATTTCAAGGTCATGGGTGCTCTGGCAAAGGAGCTTGGCGGCAAGGAGTGGCTGGAAATGCTCCACGGCATCCTGCACCCGGACGGGGAACGGTTTGCCTTTGAATGGAGCTGGCTTGCCCCTTCCGGCCTGTCGGTCCAGGATTTTATCGCACCTTCCTCCTTCCGCTTCGGTGAAGCACGGAAGTTCACGATGGCAGATAAATTCTGTGCCGTGTCCTTTCTGCAGATCAGCGCACCGGAAATGGATGACCGTATGCTCACCGAGCTGCTGGATACGGACAGCGGGCTGCTTGTCAGCCTCCATATCCGCAGCATGGACCAGAACGAGGCAATCAAAACGGTCAAGCGGAAGATCACTGACATTGACAGTATGAAGATCGACGCACAGAAAAAGGCAGTGCGGGAAGGTTTCGATATGGATATCATCCCCACCGATCTTGCCACCTACGCAGGCGAGGCAAAGAACATCCTCCGTGACCTGCAAAGCAGAAATGAGCGAATGTTCCTGATGACCTTCCTGGTGGTGAACTTTGCGGACAGCGGGCAAAAGCTGGAGAATGATCTTCTCCGTGCGGCAAGCGTGGCGCAGAAATATAACTGTTCCCTGGTACGGCTGGACTTTCAGCAGGAGGACGGCTTCGTGTCGGCTCTGCCCTTGGGTGTCAACCGCATTAAGATACAGCGCGGACTTACCACTTCGGCGGTGGCGGTGTTCGTTCCCTTCACCACGCAGGAGATTTTCCACGGCGGCGAAGCTCTCTACTACGGGCTCAATGCCACTTCCGGCAACATGATCCTTGCCGACCGAAAGAAGCTGAAAACGCCCAACGGCATGATCTTAGGTACGCCCGGCAGCGGCAAGAGCTTTTCCGCAAAGCGTTCCATCGTGGGTGTGTTCCTGAACACAAAGGACGATATTCTGATCTGCGACCCGGAGGCGGAATATTTTCCGCTGGTGAACCGCCTGGAAGGTCAGGTCATCAAAATCTCTCCAACCAGTACGCAGTATGTGAACCCTATGGATATCAACCTCAATTACAGCGAGGATGATAATCCGCTGGCGTTGAAATCAGACTTTATCTTGTCGTTCTGTGAACTGGCGGCAGGCGGACGGAACGGTCTGGAGCCGGTGGAAAAGACGGTCATTGACCGTGCCGTGCGGATCGTGTACCGCCCCTATATCGCAGACCCCCGCCCGGAGAATATGCCACTGCTGGAAGATTTGTATGACGAGATCAAACGGCAGCCGGAGCCGGAGGCACAGCGGATCGCGGCGGCACTGGAACTGTATGTGCATGGCAGCCTGAATGTTTTTAACCACCGTACCAACGTGGATATCAACAACCGCATTGTCTGCTTCGATATCAAGGAGCTGGGAAAGCAGCTCAAAAGCCTGGGTATGCTGGTGATCCAGGACCAGGTATGGAACCGTGTTTCCCAAAACCGGGATCAGGGTAAATCCACCTGGTACTTCGTGGACGAGTTCCACCTTCTGCTGCGCGGCGAGGTCGGTACCTGGAGCGTGGAGATTTGGAAACGCTTTCGCAAATGGGGCGGTATCCCCACGGGGATCACGCAGAACATTAAGGACCTGCTTTCCTCCCCGGAGATCGAGAACATCTTTGAAAACAGCGATTTTGTGTACCTTCTGAACCAGGCCAGCGGAGACAGGAAAATCCTCTGCGAGCGCCTGAATATCTCCAACCAGCAGGCGGCGCATATCAGCAACGCAGGCCCCGGCGAGGGGCTGATCTTCTTCGGCAATGTGATCCTGCCTTTTGTGGATGACTTCCCGAAGGACAACGAGCTTTACAGCATTATGACGACAAAACTTGGTGAAACCGGGAAAGGAGAAAACGAACATGAATGATCCCCGCTATTTGCATACGGAAGAAAAACAGGAGGGCGAAACCTTCTTTGATGTGATGAACCGGCTGATTGCCAGAAGCAAGGCGGTCACGGCGGATATGGAGGCGGTGCTTGCGGAGCTGGACAGCGCCTTTGAACCTTTCCGTCACAATAAGGGTGATTAACAAATCGCCACTATATTTTAGGAAGCTGAGGTGATATACTATGGTTGTGTAGGAGGTGATTTTAATGTTTGGAACAATTATAATGGATTCCTATAAGGCCGATGAAGCAGAACTGATGGCAAAAAATATTGATGAAATCTGTTCTCCTATGGATTCCCTTGGGTGGGCATCAGCTGGCATCTACTCATTTTGGGACTACTACACTAAAGATGTTTTATACATTGGTTTGGCATCTGATTTGTGTATTCGGTTTAAGCAACATAATGGGATGCTGCCTATTGCAGAAAATGCTTGTAAAGTTCGTCAAATTCAAGATTACTTTTCAGGGCATGAAAGGCTTGGATACTCTATATTGGTTCAGTCGCCCATGTCTCAGCCAATCGTCCATAGGAATGAAGCGCTTTATAGAAAGTTCTTAGAAGCCCCCAAAGGGATGCCTATTCCAAACTATGCTGGCGAGGAAGGGCTTGAACATATTAGACAGGCTGAAGGGCAGTTGATTGAATCATATAGGCGAACAGTGGGAGACATTCCACCATGGAACAAAATTGGTGGAGATACGTTTTCACGAAAGTATGCCTCCGAAAATAATTACTTGTATGTGGTTCGTGCATTTTCAAGCGGAACACCGAATAACTACCTTGTTTCAAGGTCTACAATTCGGGAGTTGGCAGAAAATGCTACATACGAATGGTTTGAAACGCAGCTCCACGGATTACGCATGATGATGTTGACTCTGGGGATGTCATTTGAAGAAGCCGTGTCTGTTCAGATGAAATTCAATCCGTATTTTGAAGAACAATGGAATCGTATTATTAACACTAAGTATCTGGACAAAGAGCTAATTGTTTAATATCAACCCGGAAAGCGTCGCTATAAAGCGGCGCTTTTCTTATGCCTAAAATCAGGAGGTGACCAACAAAATCAACACTACATTGACCCATGTGAGCCTGTTTTCCGGCATTGGCGGTCTGGACCTGGCGGCGGAGGCTGCCGGGTTTGAAACCATTTGCCAGTGCGAGTGGGCGGATTTTCCGCACTCCGTCCTCTCCGCACGATGGCCGGATGTTCCCAGGTTCCGGGATATTACTACTTTCACGAAGGAGGCGTTTTTTGAAAAAACAGGACTTGAAACAGTTACCGTTATCTCAGGCGGCTTTCCCTGTCAGCCCTTCTCCACCGCCGGAAAACGGAAGGGCTTTGCGGATGAACGCTACCTGTGGCCGGAAATGTGCCGCGTTATTACCGAGCTGCGGCCCCGTTGGGTGCTTGGGGAAAATGTTGCTGGCTTCATCAATATGGGGCTCGACAAAACGATCTTTGACCTGGCAAAAGCGGGATACGCTGTTCTCCCATTCGTATTTCCGGCTTGCGGCGTCGGCGCATGGCATGAGCGCCAGCGAACTTTTATCGTCGCGGCTGATGTTTCCCACACCCCTTGCCTCCGACAACAACACCGCCAGGGACGCGGCAAGCCTGGATGTGTTCCTGTCGGACAATGGGATATTCCGCAAGAGGAACCGAAACGGGGCGATCTGGAGCCTCAGCCTGTCGGCGGCGGTATTCTATCTGACCCCGGTGGCGTCGGACGGTTTCCGCTCGACCTTGAAGCCGTCGGCCTTCGATCCGGCGAAGAAGGACGGGAACCTGTCGGCGCAGATCATCTCCCAGGAACAGCCGGTGTCCGAAACGGCAGCACTGAACCCGGATTGGGTGGAATGGCTCATGGGCTTCCCGAAAGGATGGACGGACGTATCCTCTGGACCGCCGAACCGGAAGGAATCCCCCGCATGACCGAGCGCATGGATGACCGGGCACTGCGGCTGAAAACTTTGGGAAATGCGGTCTGCCCGCCCCAGGCATATCCCATTTTCCGCTATATCGCCATGATTGAGAATGGCACCTGCGGCGACTTTTGCCCCTATGGAAAGGAAGGTGACTGCCTATGAGGGAACTGAAAGCGACCGATAAAATCACGCAGAAAATGACCCGTGACGGTGCGGTATCGGAAAACCTTGCCACGGGCGAGGTGGAACATATCAGTAGCCGGGAGCCGGAAACGGAGCTGTCCGCTTCTTCGGAAGAATCCGCTGGCGCTGCGGCTGACCTCGCCCTGCGTGCGGCGGAACACCATGAGAAGAAAACCGCACGAAAGGCGGAAAAGGCTGACACCCAGGCGGTGCGGGATGGTTCTGCCGCAAGGCAGCGCCCGTCCTCCCGCCTGCAATTTACCGAGGAAGAACGTGCCGATCCCGCACTTGGAAAGTACATCGACCGTTCCGACCGTGCGGCGGACAAATTGGATGCGGCAAAAGCAGCCATCCCCACAAAGAAAGTTCTCCGTACCGAGCGTGTTTTTGACGAGACAGTCGGAAAAGGCAAAACGCAGCTTCACTTTGAAGAAGTGGAGAAACGCCCCAACGGCCGCCTGCGGCACAATCCGCTTTCTCGGCCGGTCCATGAGATTGTCCACGCTGCCCATGCGAAGGTGCATGAGGTAGAGCAGGAAAATGTGGGTGTAGAGGCCGGACACAAAGGCGAGGTGCTGACGGAACGCGGGCTTGCCTACGGAAAAGGCAAAGTCCGTGCCGCCGTCCACCATCACCGCACAAAGCCCTGGCGTGACGCGGCGAAGGCAGAGCAGGCTTCTTTTAAGGCAAACGCCGACTACCTTTACCAAAAGGCACTGCATGATGATCCTGTATTGGCGGCTTCTAACCCGGTATCCCGCTTTCTGCAGAAACAGCGGATCAAGCGGAACTATGCAAAGGAGCTACGACAGGCAGAGAAAGCCACAAAAAATACCGCAGCCACGGCGAAAAGTGCGGCGCAGAAAGCAAAGGACGCCTTCAAGGAAACATTCCTCTACATCAAACACCATAGCCGGGCGGTGCTGTTGGTGATCGGCATTGGCGCCTGTGTTGCTCTGCTGTTTGGCGGGGTATCTTCCTGTTCCATGATGGCGGGCTCCGGTGTGGGCGGTGTATTTACTTCCTCTTATCTCTCCGAGGACACGGATATGCTGGCTGCGGAGGCGGCCTACTGCGAACTGGAGCAGGAGCTTCAATATGAGCTGGACCACTATGAGGCTCTGCACCCCGGATATGACGAATACCGTTTTGATCTGGATGAGATCGAGCATGACCCTTATGTGCTGATCTCCATTCTCACGGCGTTCCATGAAGGGGTGTTCACCATCGACGAGGTTCAGGCGGAGCTGCAAATGCTCTTTGAAAAGCAGTACATCCTGACGCAGACCGTGGAAGTGGAGGTGCGCTATCGGACGGAGACACGGACAGACAGCGAAGGAAACGACTATGACGTGGAAGTGCCGTACAACTACTATATCTGCAAGGTGAAGCTGGAAAACTTCGACCTATCCCATGTGCCGGTCTACATCATGGACGAAGAAACGCTTTCCCTGTATGCGGTCTATATGGCAACGCTGGGAAACCGGGAAGATTTGTTTCCCGTCTCCGGCTATGTAGACAAGTACACCAAACCGCCCACCACCTACGATATCCCGCCTTCCGCACTGGAAGATGAAACCTTTGCAGCGCTCATTACCGAGGCGGAGAAGTACATCGGCTATCCCTATGTCTGGGGCGGCAGCAATCCAAATACTTCTTTTGATTGCTCCGGCTTCGTGTCCTGGGTACTGACGCAAAGCGGCGTCTGCAATACGGGCAGGCTGGGAGCCCAAGGACTCTACAATATTTCCACCCCGGTATCCTCTGCCAACGCAAGACCCGGCGACCTGATCTTTTTCGTCGGCACTTACGATACGCCGGGCGTTTCCCATGTGGGTATCTATGTGGGCGGCGGAAAAATGCTGCACTGCGGCGACCCCATTCAGTATGCAGATATCAACACAAGCTACTGGCAATCCCACTTTTATGCTTTCGGGCGACCGCCCTACAACTAAAAAACGATATGGAGGTAATTTGATTTATGGCAACGACACAGAAGATCCGCAATGACATTGCGAAAACCAAAGAAAAGATCGCGGAGCAGCAGAAACGCCTTCGTGCGCTGGAGGCGCAGCTTGCGGAGGAAGAAAATCTGGAAATCGTCCGCATGGTGAAAGCCGTGAAGATGGATAACAAGGAGTTGACCGCTTTCCTGAAAGCCTATGCCAGCGGTAGGATCTCCCTGCCGGAAGGTATGCTGCAGGAGGGCAACACCGAGAATGAGGAAACGGAGGGATACGAGGATGAAGCATAACTTTATGACAAAAATGGTATCGGCTCTTTTGGCGGTGGTGCTCAGCACTGCCGCTTTTTCTGTCACCGCCTTTGCCAGCGGCGGCGAGGAAAGCACGGAGTCCGTGGCTGAACAGGAAACGGCTGGGGATGTTTCTGATCTGCTTTCCGATCTGGCCGGCAACCAGGTCACGGTATCCGTCACCGAGGATGGTATCCAGTTCAGTTCCGGCGAAAAGGACTCCGGGCAGACCGGCACCGTCACCACGGGCGGCGGCAATCTGAATGTCCGCACGGGTGCGGGAATGGACTACACCGCCTTCACCCAGCTTCCCAACGGAACGACCGTGAAGGTGATCGGCACGGACGGCGACTGGCTGAAGGTCATCCTGCCAGAGAAAATCGGCTATGTCTATTCCGGCTACATGACGGTAAGTGACGGCGAGGCTGGCTCCGGGGAAGGTCCTTTCTCTCTGGACGCGGAAACGCTGAAAAATCTGCTGGGGATGCTGGGCGGCGGTCTGAATGGCGGTGCCGCCCTGACGCCGGACGGGAACCTGTCGCTGATTGACGATATCGGCAGCCCGACAGCCAGTGGCAAACAGTTTATTACAGTGGAAACGAAGAACGGCAACGTATTCTATCTCATTATCGACCGTGACGACGAGGGCGAGGAAACCGTGCATTTTCTGAACCAGGTGGACGAGGCTGACCTTCTGACGCTTATGGGAGACGATGCTCCCGCGGCGGAGACACCCGCTGTCTGCAACTGCAAGGAAAAGTGTGTGGCTGGCGCGGTGAATACGAATTGTCCTGTCTGCAAAAATAATCTCTCCGAGTGCAGCGGCAAGGAGGCGGCGGCAGAGCCGGAGCCTGAAGCGGAGCAGCCGGAGAAAAAGAGCAGCGGCGGTCTGCTGGTCATTGTCCTGCTGCTGGCGCTGGCAGGCGGTGGGGCCTTCGCTTATGTGAAATTCATCAAGCCGAAGCAGGGCATGAAGGTCAGCGCCGATCCCGACGATTACGATTTTGAGGATGAAGAAATGGTCAATGAGGACGAGCAGGAGGATACGGAATGAAACTGATTATCGCAGAAAAACCGAGCGTGGCAAAATCTATCGCGTCGGCCCTGGGTGCTTCATCCAGGGCCGATGGCTTTTATGAGGGCAGCGGCCTTCTCGTATCCTGCTGCGTTGGGCACCTGGTATCCCCGATGGATGCGGGCGGCTATGACGAACGCTTCAAAAAATGGCGCTATGACGATCTTCCCATTCTGCCGGAGCCGTTCCGCTATGTGCTGGTACCAGGCAAGGAGGACGCTTTTGAAAATCTCTGCGCCCTGATGGACCGCCCCGATGTGGATACCATCGTCAATGCCTGTGATGCCGGGCGTGAAGGGGAACTGATCTTCCGGCTGGTGTATGAAATGACTGGATGCCGCAAGCCAATTCTTCGCCTCTGGATTTCCTCGATGGAGGACAGCGCTATCCGAGAGGGCTTTTCTGACCTGCGCCCCGGCGCCGATTATGAAGCCCTGTATCAATCCGCCCTCTGCCGCCAGAAAGCGGATTGGCTGGTGGGGATCAACGCCACTCGTCTTTTCTCCGTTCTCTATCACCGTACCCTGAATGTGGGCCGTGTGCAGACACCTACGCTGGCAATGCTGGCAGATCGTGACACGAAGATCACGCTGTTCCACAAAGAGAAATATCATCTGCTGCGCCTGACGCTGAATGGAGCCGAGGCGGTGTCGGAGAAGTTCACCGATCCGGCGGAGGCGGAACAGGCAGCGGCGGCGTGCAAGGGTGCGGTCGCCACCTGTACCTCTGTCACGAAAGAGCCGAAGAAGGAACAGCCTCCGAAGCTCTATGATCTTACCACCTTGCAGCGTGAGGCAAACCGCCTGTTCGGATACACGGCGAAGCAGACCCTTGACTACGCTCAGAGCCTCTATGAAAAGAAGCTGCTGACCTATCCCCGAACGGACAGCCGGTATCTGACCTCCAATATGGCGGAAACGGCGTCCTGCGTGATCCATCTGGCGGCGAACGTGCCGCCCTTTGACGGGATCAGCAATTTCTTCCCGCTGGTGGAGACCATGATCTCCGACAAGGATGTATCCGACCACCACGCTATTATTCCCACGATGGAGATTGAAAAAGCGGATATCAAGGTTCTGCCCTTGGGCGAGCGCAATTTGTTCCTCCTGGTCTGCTGCAAGCTGCTGTGTGCATCGGCGGAGCCGTATGTGTATGAGGCAGTCACGGCAACTTTCGACTGCGGCAGCCAGTCCTTCACTGCAAAGGGCAAGTGCGTCATCTCCGAAGGCTGGCGGGAGATCGACCGCATTTTCCGTGCCTCCCTGAAAGAAAAGCCTGTGGATGGGGACGGCGATACGCTCCCGGACTTCACCGAAGGGCAGACTTTTGACGGTGCGGAGGTTACTGTTACCGAGCATTTTACCCAGCCGCCGAAGCCCTACACCGAAGATACCCTCCTGTCCGCTATGGAGAGCGCAGGCAAGGAAGATATCCCCGATGAGGCGGAGCGAAAAGGTCTTGGCACGCCTGCGACCAGGGCGGCCATCATTGAAAAGCTGGTGGCGGCCGGATTTGTGGAGCGCAAGGGCAAGAGCCTGATCCCCACAAAAGCCGGTATCAACCTTGTCACAGTCTTGCCGGAGCCGCTGACCTCTCCCATGCTGACGGCGGAATGGGAACAAAAATTGACGGAGATCGCAAAGGGCGGCGCTGACCCGGATACCTTCATGGACGGTATCCGCACGATGGTCCAGGAGATCGTGTCCACCTATTCCTGCATTTCCGAGGATGGCAAAAAGCTGTTTGCCCCGGAGAAGGAAGTGATCGGCACCTGCCCCCGCTGCGGCCAGTCAGTCTATGAGGGCAAGAAGAACTTTGCGTGTTCGGATCGGTCCTGCGGTTTCGTTCTCTGGAAAAATGACCGCTTCTGGACGAGCCGCAAGAAGGAGCTGACAAAGAAAATGGCAGCGGACCTTCTGAAAAAGGGACGTACCAATGTCAAGGGAATGTGGTCTGAAAAGAAACAGGCTGCTTATGACGCTGCGGTGATCCTGAACGACACGGGCGGCAAGTACATCAATTTCAAGTTGGAATTTCCAAAAAGAAAGGTTGGTGCTGATGGCAGAAAATAAGACTTTGGAACATTTACCCGAAGTGAGGGCGGCGGTGGCTGTCCTCTCCCCGGAGGACCGAAAACTGCTGGCGGCAGTGCAGGCATCGCCCTTCAAGCTGACAGCGCCGGAGCAGTTCAAGGAGTTTGCGGCCAACATCGACTATTTCGTATTTGAGCCCAATATCCACGATCTGAACGATCTGGGGTGGCGGTATCTGGCACAGCACATGGATATGCTGCTGCCCCCGGAACTTCTGAAAGCAATCGACCCTGTTCCGTTTGGCAAGTACGCCATGCAGGAGGAACAGGGCCATTTTACGGAACACGGATATATTTCTCTTTCCGGCGACGAGTGGAATCATGAACGCCCTGCGGAGCCGGAGAAAAAGCCTTCCATCCGGGAACGGCTGGAACAGGGCAAGAAGGAATGTGCGGAGAAAAACAAGGCGCAGCCCCATAAGGAAAAATCTGCGCCGGAACTGTAAGGAGGTGCTGATATGCCATATTACGATCACAACAAGGATTATCCCTTTGCCGCCTTTATCACCAATCTTGGGAAATATAACGAGGGCGAGCTTGTGGGCGAGTGGGTGAAGTTTCCTACCACCGCCGAGGAATTGAAGGAAGTGTTTAAGCGGATCGGGATCGGCCAGAAGGATGACTTCGGCCAGCCCTATGAGGAATGGTTCATCACGGACTATGACTGCTATGTGGACGGCCTCTATGACAAGCTGGGCGAATACGAAAGTCTGGACGAGCTCAATTATCTGGCATCGAAGCTGGATGAAATGAGCGAAAGCGAATACGCACAGTTTCAGGCCGGTATGGAAATGGGCGACCATTGCGGCAGCCTGCAGGAGATCATCAACCTCACCGAGAATCTGGATTGCTATGAGGTTTACCCCGATATCCATGACTATGACGATCTGGGCCGCTATTACATCGAAGAACTGGACGTTATGCAGGTGCCAGAGCATTTGCAGAATTACATCGACTATGAGGCCTACGGCCGGGACGTTGCGTTGGAGGAAAACGGCACCTTCACGGATCAGGGCTATGTGCGTGATACGGGTGACAGTTTCCATGAGTATTACGACGGTGAGCGCGGCAGTATCCCCGACGAGTACCGGGTGATGACCTTCCAGGACGATCTTCCAGAAGAAGAAAAATCCGAGTGGGCTATGGATATCGCCTTTGACATGGACGAGTTTTTCCGTCAGAACGATCCGCAGTATGCGGCGGAGCACCCGGAGGCGCACGCCGCAAAGGAAGAACTTTACGAAAGCCTGATGGCCGGGCGCATTTCCACTCTGGATGAAAAGCTGGCGGCGCTGGGGCAGACGCAGGAGGACTATCTTCCCTCGGAGATCGAAAAATTCAAGGACGCCACGGGCTATGAGGAATTTCTTGATTTTGACCCGGCGGAGGTCAAGGCAGCTTTGGAGGACCCGGAGAAGTCCCATGCGGATGAAATGCTGTCCGCTGCGGAAAGGGCTGCCTCGGAAAAGATGACTGTGCTTGTAGTGGAACCTATGAAGGAACCCTATGTGAAGGAGATCGACCCCGATCTTCATTCCCTACAGGCGGAGGTCGGCGGAGACATTGGCGCAACTTATCCCTATTCTGACCCGGTGGCGCTGGTCTGCAATGATGAAGGAAAGCTCATAGGGCTTGATCTGAACCGTGGACTGCGGGATGAAGATGGAGAAATTTATGATATCGTAGCAGGAACATTCCTGGTGGTTGGACTTGGTGAGGAAGATTTTGCGTCCCTGTCCCCGGAACTGATTCAGAAATACACGGAACAGTTCAAAACGCCGGAACGATTTATGCAGATCAATGGCAATATCGTTGTTCTCCCTGTCCCGGCAGAGAAGCAAGACCTCGCTTATCTGCCAGACCGTTTTGAAACTGGCGAGCGTGTGCAGACACCGAGGGGCAGCTTTCAGGTGACGGCTATGAGCCGGGAACAGATGGAGGCAGCCGGTTATGGCGTCCACCATATTTCCGATGATGGAAAGTATCTTATCATGGGAAATGGTACACGGGCCTTTGCCGTGGCAGCGGAGCAGCCGGAGAAGGACAATCCTCTCCGCACCGCTGAAATGACGCTGGAGGATGACTACGGCATGATCGACGGCGTTATCAACAACGGCAGACGCGGCGAAGAATTGGAAAAAGCCCAGGAGTATGCAGAGCGGACAACGCCGGAGAAGCCTTCCATCCGTGAGCGGTTGGAGGACGCCAAACGGGAGTGTGCCGAGCATAAGCCCCCGGAGAGTAAGAAGCCTGGCCGTGATGCACCGGAGCAGGACTGCCTATGAGCCGAAGTAAAAAATGGCGGCTGGAATGGGCGTTCTTCCTGGGTGACAACGGCAGGCGGCAGTATAACCGCCTCTGTAAAAACTGTACCCACGGCTGCAAGCAGAGTTTTCGGGCGTGCTTAATTGCCTGCCCGCATTACAGCTCTAAGCGGGCTAAGAACTGTGAGAATAAGGGTAGAAAAACCGCAGAATAATCCCCTGTATCCGCAGTTTCAAAGAGAACCTTTATGATTTCTCATGTGCTGCTCTGATTTCCAATAGGCAGCGAAAACAGTTCGATTTTACACTCTTTCTGTCATGCAAAACGGGAGTACAGCCTTTCGGTTCGTCCGATTGGCTGTACTTCCGTTTTTTGCAGTAAAATCAACTTTATTAAAAGTGAGATGTACTCATTATAGTGAAATATTCTTGTACAGTCCTGAAAGCTTATTTGCAAGTTTCTTGTGGAAATAGTTTTGCTGTAGAATGTACACTTGAAAAAGAAGTGAGATTGTTTGAAATGGCAGTTCCAAAAGAAAGCGTGGGGTTCTATATGGAATTAGGGTTTGTGCAAATGGAATTAGTAGCGCTTCAAGCATATATAAAGCATGATGCATGAAAATTATTGAAACTAGATAAAAAATAAAAGCTGTACTTGACTTACAAATCTTACAGGTGTAATATTAAGAAAAATTAGCAATTTATAGTTTACTATTTAACCGGAATTGTTAAGTTTTTTGTAAGTTATCTTTAGGAGGTAGTAAGTATAATTAACGATTGGGGGATTCCTTTTTGAATAGGAATCTCTCAACGTATTTAAGGGAAGGATGGAGTAAAAATGATTATAAAGTCTATTATGACCGATGAAGATAGAAAAGCATTAGAGTATATGCTTTCGTTAGAATATGCTATGCCATATCAATTACTTAAGACAAAAAATAATAGAAGGAAAATTATTTATATAATGACACCAGTATTATTTTTGTTATCAATCGGCTGCTATTTTGTAAAGAGTTATCCGATGTTTTATGTGGGAATGGGGATTTCTATTATTGCATTGATTTGGATTATTTGGTTTCAATCTAAGGGAAAAAAATTTGAAAATAATGTCCATGAATTTGTATGGAATAAATCAAGATATAACAAAGTGGAAATTGATGTTCAGGGAATAAAATTAGAAGATAAAAAGATCTGTGAACTTAAAGAAATAGATAGAGTCTTTTTGCACAAAGGTTTTTTCTTTCTCATAACGAATGAAAAGAAGTTACTTGTACTAAAAACAGTAGGTGTAGAGACTGAAGAACTTATTAAGATTATTAAAGAAGCTGATATCTTATTTGAAAAAAGAGAAGAACCATTTAATATTTATGAATATTGCAAAAAGTAGTAATTAAAAAAAAGAAAAACATTTAATATTTATAGGCCTGAATTATTCATGATGGAGCCGTCTCATGATGACGTAGAAAAATGTATTTATTAGAAAAATGTGAAGCAAAAGAAGTTGAAAACGATAATGGAAAAATAACTATTACCACAATTGAATTTAGCCATGAAAACAAGAAAGTATTTTTCGATCTAAACGAAGAATCAGATGGCACCGCTAGGTTACTAGACTTAATAGAGATTTTGTTTAAGGTGTCTGATGATCGAGTTTTTATAATTGACGAAATTGATAGATGCCTACATCCATCAATGACAGTGAAGGTAATAGAATTGTTTTTGTCAATGGCAAAAAAGCGAAACACGCAGTTGATTATTACTTCTCACGAGTCAAGGCTCCTAGCATCTGAAATGCTTCGTAATGATGAAATCTGTTTTGTGTACAAGACAGCACAAGGAAAGTCTATCATTAACCCTTTGGAGAAATATCAACTCCGTGCGGATAAAAAAGTATATGCTGCATTATTTGATGGAACTTTAGATGCTGGTCCTTCTTTTGATGAGGCAAAATTATCCAGACTATCTGAATAGTATAGAAAAATGTGAGGTGGAAAAACGCCACCTCACATTTTTTGTTTGCGTTTACAGTTGGCCAACAATCAGCCGGTACACCGTCAGCGGCACATACCACACCGCCACGATCAGCCGCCATGCCAGGACGAAACCACCAATCACGCCGCCGATAATGAAGTTCAACGCAAACAAGGCGATCCCTCCACCCAGGGAGCCGCCGCCCGGCACGATCCAGAGGCACATCCGATGGAGGCCAAACGGCAGCCCGCAGAGTATCCAGAGCCATACATAGTCAAGCTCTCCGTTCTTCATGCAGGCGGATTTGAAGATACAATACAGAATCAGTGCCACGGTCACGGGCAGTACACTTTTGAAGAATAATGCTTTGATTGCTTCGCTTCTTGTCATCGGTAAAACCTCCTTCCGCAGTTCCATTATACAGGATGCCGGGAGCTGCGCCCAGCGTCTTTCAAAGAAATTTATTCAAGTTCATGCCGACGCTGTTGTTCCTGTTCCTTTGGAACGGTCAGCAGTGCATCTACATTCTGTTTAACAGTATCGTATTCCTGGGCTTCGGTTCTTGCGGCTTTGTATTCAGCAAGGAGCCGTTCCTTTTCTGCGTTGAGATTGGCAAGCTCCGTTTTCATGCTTTCCGTTGTCGGCAGCGGCACAGCCCCCAGCCGTTTCAATTCTCTGGCGGCCGCTTCAAAAAGGATGATCTCGCTCTCATGCCCCCGCAGGAACTTTTCTTTATCATTCGATTTACGGTATCGGTCATAAAGCGGCTTTAGCTGACGGTAAGTGCCGGCGTGCTTCATCACAATGGCAAGTTCGGCACTTCTGCTTTCTATCCGCTTGATCTCTGCATGAGCGGTATCCCTGCGTGCGGATACTGCGTTCAATTTGCTTTCCAGTTCTCCATAACTGCTTATCCCGTGTTCCGTCAGGAAATTCATGGTCTTGGCGGCCTGTTTCAGATTGTTCAGCTTCGCCCAATGGGTGAAGCCTGCGCTCTGCTGTGCCTTGATGTTATTCTGGATATCAATGAGCAGGCTGATCTTTCCGTTCTGCGGTTTCGGCTGGTGGGAAGGTCTGGAACGTCCGGCAATCCGGGCAACAAGGGCTTCTTCGGTGTAGTCCACACCCAGAGTTTTCAGACGGGTGAACCGTTCCTGATCCGGCGCTCTGGCGGAGATATACTTGCCGCGCTTGATCTCATAACCTTCTCTCTGCAGGCGGCGAAGCAGTTCTTCTAAATCGGAACAGGCTGGCAGGAGTCGGTCGATGGCCGCTTTCAGCTTCGCCTTATAGCTGGTGCCGTTCTGCGTGGCCTGATGTTCAATATAGCTCTTGCCCTTGTCCTGTCCGGGGATTATGACGGACAGACCGTGTTCTTTGCAAAGCCGGTCCGAAGTGCGGCGGATATAGTGATAACTCCGCTTGTTGGAATGATAGTGCTTATGATCCGCAAAACTGACCGCATTGAAAATCAGGTGGTTATGAACATGATCTTTGTCTATGTGGGTGGTAAGTACAAATTCATACTTGCCGCCCAGAATTTCTTTTGCAAGCTCCATGCCGATTTCATGGGCTTGCTCCGGCGTGACCTCCCCAGGTTGAAAGGCTTGGATCAGGTGGCGCCCCAGGTTCGTTCCCTTGTCAATAGCATGGCGGCGGGTCCAGGCAAATTCGATATCCGCAGTTTCGGCGGCGCAGCCATAGGAGGATACAAGCAGCTTTCCGTCCGTCTTTTCCGGGTTGCAGATATAGTCAATGGCTGCTTTCAGCGTTGACTTGATAGGATGTGTCTTTGTAACTGCCATATCTCGTCCAGCCTTTCCCGTATCTCGTCCATGTCAGCCTGATACGCAGGGCCTCCGGCGTTAATTCGCTTGGCGATCTGGTTAATATTCCGACCGATAGAGGAAAGCTCTTTGGTGAACGCCTTGATATCTGCGGTGTCCGTATAGATGATATATCCGTCAATCGCCATCTTGCGGAGGTAGGCACCATATCTGCGTGTGGGGAGCTGGCTCATTTTCTCATCTATGAGCCGTTTTTCGTCCTCCGTGACATAGAATTTCATTTGGATATTCCGCTTTCGGTTTGCCATGCGCCGCCTCCGTTCTTCATAAGGGTTTGGGATTATCCCAACAAGCAATTTGGGATTTTCGGGCAAGGGACCTGAAAATCTCAAAATTCGCAAGCGGGTACTCGCTTGCTGTGCTTGCTACCGTATCTTATCCCTACTTATAAAGCGTTACGGAAGTCCCCAAATGCCCGCAAAATAAAAGAAAACAGAGGATGTTCAGACACCCTCCATTTCTTTATTTGGCTCATGCGTTTTTAGGATTCCGCTGGGATTGACAAAAACATAGATATGCAATATAATAATCTTATTCTTACAGTTGTAAGAGAAGAAGGGGGATGCTATATGAAGAAGCTGCCGCAAATTTCAGATGCCGAGTTCGAGGTGATGGACGTAATCTGGAAATATGCGCCTATTAGCACAAACGAAATCACGGATCGGCTGGCGAAAGTCAAAGAATGGAGTCCAAAGACGATCTATACCATGTTATCGCGCCTTGAGAAAAAGGGCGTTATTGTTCACGAAAAAGAAAGTCGTGTTTTCGTATATACCCCTTGTGTCCGCAAGGAAGATTACATTGAGGCTGAAAGTCGAACTCTCGCCAATCGCTTTTTTGACGGCGCAATGAGCCAGATGGTCGTGAACTTTCTCGATCAGAGAGATTTATCTTCTGAGGATTTAGATGAGTTGCAATGTATTCTGGACAAAAAACGCAAGAAATAGAGGCGACAATTTATGTTCCTGGTACGCTTTTTAATTGGAAACTTATGGAGTACGGCTCTTATATGCGTTATGTTTGGTCTGAAACGGATCTTGCAAAGCCGAGCATCTCTGCGATTTCAGTACGATTGTTGGTATGTTTTGGTCATCTCCATGTTGCTTCCGTTTTTCCCAGGCAGGCTATGGCAGGAATGCTCGCAGCTTGCTACCAACAGTCAACAAACAATGTCCACATATAACATTACAGCCAATACCGCAGCAAACACAAATTATATGCAATGGACGGCAGATACAACTCAGTTAATTGTAGAAGATACCAGAGGCGTACAGATTGAATTCGGCGTTCTTGCTGTATGGGTGATTGGTGTGCTGGTAATGATTGGCTTTTACTGGTGCGGTAGTTATAGGCTTCGGCAGATTCGATGCTTTGCGGAAGTGCCGGGACATGATGTTCAAGCCCTTTTTGATAAGTGCTGTCAGAAACTTGGTATCCACCAGTATGTCGAAATACGGCAATCTCGGTTCGTAACGGCTCCGGTCAGTTTTGGATTGAAGAAGCCTTTTGTGGTTCTTCCCAATCAAAAAATGTCGGATTTGTCACATGATGAATTGGAACATATCATCCTGCATGAACTAACGCATATTCGTCACGGAGATTTGATTACAAATTATCTGTTTTGCACCATGCAAGTCCTCTATTGGTTCAACCCTATGGTGTGGTTAGCATTTCGCCAGATGCGCCGAGACCGAGAAGCGTATTGCGATTGGACTGTCCTAACCGAGCTGAGTGACGAAAACGCCAGAATTCAATACGGGAAAACCATTTTACATTTTGCGGCCAGATGCAAAACCCGCTTTTTTACAGCAAACGGTCTATGCCAAAACAAAGCACATTTGAAATATCGTTTGAAGCGAATTGTTGGATATCAGAGAGATACAAAGTGGAGGAAAATAGTTGGCCGTTGTCTGCTAAGCATCTTGGCTCTTCTCTGCTCCTTTCAGATTCCAGCGCTTGCGCTATGCGCTGAGAATAACGAAGATTATTATACGCCATCCACATCCAGGCTTATGTCCCAAGGTGACTGGCAAGACTTGTTCTCCGGCATAAACGGATGCGCGGTTGTATATGACCTCGACGCCTCCCAATATACAGTTTATAATGAAAGCGAGATTACCCACCGTGTGCCGCCATGCTCCACCTTCAAGATTTACAGTGCATTGAATGCTCTGGAGCAAGGAATCATCACTCCGGAAAATAATATGCTTTCCTGGGACGGCACAGAGCGTGAATTTGATGTATGGAATCAGGATCATAACCTGTATTCAGCAATGCAGAAATCTGTCAACTGGTATTTTCAGTCCATCGATCAGGCTGCTGGTGTGGAGCAACTCTCTGCGTTTTACAAAAGCATTCATTACGGAAATTCGGTAATCGGTAACGATACAACAAATTATTGGAATGGTTCGTCCTTGAAGATATCTGCATTGGAACAAGTAGAGCTTCTTATTAAGCTATACACCAATTCTTGGGGGTTTAATAATGAAAATATAGAAGCGGTAAAAAATGCAATGCGTTTGTCTGTTTCTGATAATACCGTTCTTTATGGAAAGAGTGGAACAGGAAAAATTGGAAACGTTGATGTTGCTGGTTGGTTTGTTGGTTTTGAAGAACAAGCTGGAAACACCTACTTTTTTGCAGTTTATCTCTGTGATAAGGAAGGCGCTGATGGAACTGCTGCCATGCAAATTGCTACAAGCATTCTTAATTCAATGAACATCAGCACAAGCTCTTTGGCTTCATAAACACAAGTGAAGCCGTTCTTTGTTCGTACGAAAGAACGGCTTTACATCATAATCATAAATCTTACAATTGTAAGGAGAAAACACTATGAACAAAGAATTACTACCTATCAGTGAGCCGCTGACGGTCAATAGTCTTCCAATGCGAGAGCAAGATCATATCGAGTGTCAACGAGCATTATTTGGAAAACGTGCTGCATTTTTCTATGCAGTAATTGCGGTGTGTTGTGCAGCAACAATTGCCGTATGTATGATCGCAAAGTGGATGGGGATAAATGGCTTGCCAATGTGGACGGAGACTATACCATTTATATGCTTTCTGCTTGCTTCGTCTTTCTATTATGCTTTTCCAAAGTATGTTGGAAAACTTCGCTATCGGCAATGCAAAAATGCGAATGAAAAGCCGAGGGCAGTCGCTTTCTATACTGACCATTTTGAAACTCTGATTGGTGATATCAAAGCAGGCAGTTATAGCTATGAGACTGTACAACGCATCATCAAGACTGAAAATTTCTGGATTATAATGCTGCCCGATCGGGTGTACCTGCCGGTTCGGATAGCAGGCATCCCGGACGAATACCGGGAGGTAATTGAGCAGGATATTGCTGCGATGGTAAACGGCTGTCGTAAGGCAGACTGGAAGAAATGAGTATGAAGGGAATCATTAAATATGTACTATGTACGATTGGCGTGGTCATCGGAGCCATTTTGCTGATTTTACTGTGTTTCAATTTTGCAATTAACTGCAAGAAAACTTTAATTGATACATCGATTTCACCAGATGGAACCTATGAACTGACGCTTATCGAAATTGGGGAACCTGCGTGGCCTTTCGGGGCTGCCTCCGGGCGACTGATTTTGAATGAGGGTAACACCATAATTTCGCAGAAGGATTTTGAATTGCGTAATGATGGGTGCCAGATTGGGAATAATAATTGGGCAGTAACCTGGAATGAAAGTCATGTAGAAGTGATTCTATCAGGAGAGGAGCAGTACGACGAACAGTTCCTCTTGTATTATGATGGTACAGTCAATTCTGAGACTCTTTATGAAAAAACGGAAACTGACGTAGCGGAGCAGCAATACCCGATTATCCTTGATATGGGCGCTCTGGAGAATGGGGATGGACAAGTCATTTTCTCCATCTCCATAGATGACTTTATTGCAAGCTATAATAGTTTCTATCGTCCCGTGTATGCAACTAATTATCTCAGCCCATCGGCAACTTGGTTGGCGTTTTTTGATATGACCCCTTATTTTGAAACTGATTCGATCCATCACCGTTTTTCGGAAGATGAGCAGATGGGGTCCATGCCTACGGTATCCATTTATACGCCGGAAAATAGCGATTGCATTTATGAAATTGAATTAACATTTGATGACCATGGGTATCAAGAATCGCTATATGAGAAATTTGAGGAAATCTGTTTGTATTCACTTCAAGTCATTCTTCCTGCGCTGAGTAAAAACGAAATTGATTCATTATACAAGAATTTATACGCACAAACGGATGATAATTTTTGGGGTGATTATTATACATATGGTGGAACCGAAAGGCCATTGCTGAACATGATCTACTACTACAACGGAATTGGCCTATATGGGTATTATGGAGCCGGAACAGCAAATATCTGCATAATTCCAATGACGCAGGAAACGCTTATTCAGTTTGAGCAGGAGGGAATTGAAATCCGTGAAATCGTGTGAAATTCGTTGCTTTGGCCAAAAATCTTACAATTGTAATATACCGAGGTGATACAGGAATTGAAAAAGTACATAATAACAGGAATTTTATTTTTGATGATTGTAAGTGGCGGGCTGCTTCTGATATCACAGCGATCAAATGACAGCATTGAGAACTGTATGATAGAAGATTATTCAAACTTTGATATTTCAGTGAGCGAAAGTGAAAACACATTGGATAGCTCGTTGAAAACAACCGATGAAGAAAAGGCTGCTATTCAATCTGAGTGTATCGTGATTTCGGAGTTGTATCGAGAAATCTACCAACAGGCCCCCAAAGTCCCTTCTCAATATTTTGGAGCAGAAAATGACATCACACAAGAGACAATAGATGAAATCGAAAATATTCTGATTGCAGCAGGGTATTCTGTCATCAATAGCGACAGTATCTATCCCGAGTATCTTGAGCATTCTGATTGTGTCAATGCTTTTTGGGAATGTGTGAAACAGCAGACCGATGCAGAGGTATCCTTCTGGGGTGTTTCATCAACTGGAGGATTATATTATCGAAAGTTTTGTTTCATAGACGGTAAGTCCTATGGTATTTTTGCAGGTGCCGATTGGAAAGATGATGGAAAACTGGAGCTTTTATATGCTGAGAAACGGGAAATATTTTATTGGGATATGACTTACAATGCGGATTTTATTTATCGGGATCTATATCTTGATCGGCACTGGGATGCGGCACACCTGCTGCGGCTTCACCCAGTAGATAAACCCATGTACGACTTGACCATGAAATACATCTTGCCGATTGGCTATCACAATGTAAATTTGTTCTTGCTGGATTGGAGTTCTGACGATTATGGGAATTTGTGCTTTAATGACCTGCTGGACTATCTATATCGGCTTAAATACAACGATTATCTTTATGCCAGAGATTACCCTCGTTACACCACCCCATATTCCTATAGTGCCATTCCCGCGAAACTTTTTGAGGACACCATTGTTCCGTATTTTGACATCTCAATGGAAGAATTTCGGGAAAGAGCTTTGTATGATGCAGAAAATGATATTTACCCGTGGCAAGATATTTCCTGCGACAATGTGTTATATTTCCCCTCGTTAATTCCGGAAGTCACTGAGTGCATAGAGATTGATGATAGCACAAAAAAGTTAATCGTAAATGTTATGTGCCCGGACTATCAGACGGACAAGCTATTCGTCCATGAGGTCACCATTAGAGTTTTGAGTGACGGAGAATATCAATACATCGGAAATCAGATTACCTACAGAAGCGATATCAACATTCCGTCACCACAAGCACGAATTCCAGTACAAAGATTCTCTATGGATAGATAATCAAATCGCAATTACTTGCTCAAACAAACTTAGGCAAAAGCCAGATGCCAGACACAGGGCTGTGCCATGTGTGGAGGTAAGTTATGAACAGCAATCGAAAAGAGTCTTTGTGGATACACTGCCCAATCTGCGGAGGGAAAACAAGGACAAAGGTATATGAGGATACGCTGCTTGTAAAGTTTCCGCTTTACTGCCCCAAATGCAAGAAAGAAATACGGGTAGATGTTGTACAACTGAAAATGGTGCTGAGCAAGTGAGCCGGACACAAAAAGTGCAGAGCCAGCTTTCCCATTCTTGATAATGGAAAAGCTGGTTCTTTGTCATTTGATAGGCATTGCGTTTGTGCTGCGCATGGCTGCAAGCACGGATTGGATCACGGGGATCAGTGCTTCCGCTTCTTCTTCGGTACATTCCCCGGTCACCAGCCGTAGTTGCTCCAGCATAGGGGATTCCCGGAGCATTTCGGGATAGAAAATTTCTCTGGAATCTATTTTCAGAGCGCGTACCAGCGGATACAGAACTTCCAATTTTGGATTTCCCTTGTAGTTCTCTATATTCAAAACCGTGCGGGAGTCGATGCCCGCAGCATCAGCCACCTCGTTTTGGGTAAGATCGAGCTTTCCACGGGCGCGTTTCACAGCATCGCCTAATGAACGAGCGTAATCTTGCATTGCAGTTCACCTCGTATATATTCTACAATACACACTCTTTCGATTGTATTCGTCACAATTCACCTCTTGTATGCACCTAAGTACATACCAGAAATGAAAGGGACTGCGGTATGGCGATTACAACGGAGAAAAGCAAGAATCATTCAAAGATGTATTTCAATGCTTCCCACGGAGGAACTATGCCTATGCAACTGTATCAGCGTTCACTTTCTCGCTGACTTATACTCATGCGCCTGCCTGCATTTTGCAGACAGGCGTTTTTTGTTTTATTGTCAGTAGCCCAAAAATAAATTTACAACTTTGTTCAAAAAGGAGGCTTTTAGCGGGTAGCGGGCGGCTTTGCGTTCGCCTTGTTAGCGGAAAGGGAGAAACCCACCTCATTCCCCCAGGAAAGGGGGTGAAAAGATGGATATGATCCCCCGCAATGACTATGGCGAGCGGTGCCAGTTCGATGCTTACTGCAAGCTGGTACTGTACCATGAGGCAATCGACTACCTCCGGGAAATGCAGAGGCACCGTGACAGGGAACTGTCATTCAGCGACCTTCCGCAAATGGAGATGGACAAGCTCTGCGTTGTAGATCATTACCCCAGTGACAGATTTACATTCTCGTCCCACGGGTATGACCTACATATTGAAAACGAGCTTGTGGCTGATGCCTTCGCCGGTTTGCCTGTTCAGGAGCAGAGTATTTTGATCCTGCATTTTGTTCTGGACCTGCCGGATCAGGAGGTTGGCCGCCTTGTTGGAATGTCTCGCAGCGCCGTTCAGCGGCGACGGACAAAATCGCTCAGCGAGCTTCGGATCAAATTGATGGCGCTTATGCCGAAAGGAGGTTAACGCGAATGAAGCAGCCTAAATACAAAGGAAAAGAGCTTCTTCCTCTTTCGGTGATTGACGCCGCCCGTGACGGTGACGCCCAGGCCGTGGATAGCGTACTGAGGTACTATGAGGGCTATATCAACAAGCTCTGTACCCGGACGCTCTACGATCCCGACGGCCAGCCCCGTATCCGAGTGGACGAGTACATGAAGCGCCGACTGGAGATCAAGCTCATTCATTCCATTGTCAGCATGAGCTGACAAGCCCGGTCTGAAAGCGGAAACAGCTTACCCTTTCCCTGTTTCTCTCTTTCGTGACCGGAGGCAGCACCTTGACAAAGAAAGCCCGTTGGGAGGCCAACGCCGCAGTATAAGGCAAACGGATACATTCCTGTTTGTGCCGAGCCATACGGCCGGTGCGCCATGACCTCGTTTCAAGTCCGCAGGACGGGACCACTGTAACGGGCGAGCGAACAGCACCAGACCGCAAAGCAAGCGTGGCAGCTTGTGGGCGATGACACACGGGCAGGGTCAAAGATACTCGCGCATTGAACGCCCACACAGCATTGTGCGCCGCACCCATCAGCATGGGCCGGGGTGAGACTCCCGTGGAGCTGCGACCGGAGGAAGTGCCTTCGGCGGCCAGCAGCCATCCGTATTGCCTCTTTTCCTTTTTTACTAATGACTGAAAGGGGTTACTATGCAAGATAATAAATTGCCGAACGGCAAAGAATGTATCGCAAGTGAAAATCCTCTGGAAGAAACAACGACCTACCATATTGAGGGCAGGTCGTTCGTTGTGAAGCCGGTATTCAAGGATGACAGCGCAAATACCTTTGGAGCAATTCTGCTGCGGCTCATGCAGGCAGATTGTGAACGAAAACCGTGAATCCTTTGCGAACCCGGCTGACAAATGGCTGTCGGGCGCGGTATAATTGAAGCGTGAAGTTATAGCACGCAAGAAAAATTGTTGTCCGACTGTCCAAGGAAGGAGGACTTATGAAACAGTCGAACAATAAAAAATCCCGTGATGTGACAGCTTTCCTCTATGAGCGGCTTTCCCGTGACGATAATCTGGAAGGTGAGAGTTACAGCATTGGTAATCAGAAAAAATTACTTACCAAGGTAGCCAAAGAAAAAGGCTACACCAATCTGGTGCATTTTCTGGATGACGGCATTTCCGGCGTGACCATGGATCGCCCCGGCTTCGTGGAAATGATCCAACAGCTCGAACAGGGCAAGGCAGCAGCGGTCTTTGTGAAGGATCTGTCCCGTCTTGGCCGAAACTACATCGAGGTCGGCCGCCTGACCGAAGAATTTTTCCCGGAGCACGATATCCGTCTTGTAGCAGTTTCGGACAACATTGATACGGCCGAGGGCGATAACGAGCTTGCCCCAATCCGCAACCTGTTCAACGAGTGGTATGCGCGGGACATTTCCAAAAAGCGCCGAATCAGCAATAAGATCAAGGGCAATGCGGGTGAGCCTATGGGACAGCCTCCCTATGGCTATATGAAAGACCCGGATAACCCCAAACACTGGATCGTAGACGATGAGGCCGCCCAAGTGGTCAAGCGTATCTACGGTATGACCCTGGATGGCATGGGAACGGAGCAGATTGCCGCCCAGCTTGAGCGGGAGGAAATTCTGACCCCACGGGCCTACTGGCTGAAAAAGGGTGTCAAGCGTCCCGGAAAAGGCAAGCAGCAGCCGCCTACCAAGTGGAACAGCTCTACCATCACAAAAATTCTTTCCCTGCAAGAGTATTGCGGCGATATCCTCAATTTTAAGACCTACTCCAAGTCTTACAAAAATAAGAAGCGAATCGAAAACGACCGTGAAAATTGGGTGGTTTTCAAAGATGTCCATGAGCCGATTGTTGATCGCGCCGTGTGGGAGCAGGTTCAGCAGAAACGGGGCAAAGTCCGCAAGCGCCGAACCAACGAGGGCGAGAAGAATATGTTTTCCGGCCTGCTGGTCTGTGCCGATTGCGGAAACAACCTGCATTTCCACTTCAATCAGGGAAACCCGGAGATCCGATATTTCAACTGTTCCAATTATAAGGGCAACCGCGGCACTTGCACCTCTACCCATTACGTCCGTGTGGATTTTCTGGAACAGGTGGTGTTAGGTGAGATCAAGCGACTAACCAAGTTTGCCAGCCGCTATGAGGACGATTTCGTCAAGGCCGTTATGGGCAGCACTCAACAGAATGTCGCTCTGGATCGCAAACTCAAAGAAAAAGAGCTTGCAGCCCTGCAAGCCCGTGACGAAGAACTGGATGGATTGTTTGAGCGTATCTATGAGGACAATGTTTCCGGCAAGCTCTCGGATGATCGCTTTGCCAAAATGTCCCGCAGGTATGAGGATGAACAAAAGGAGATATCCGAGAAGATCAAGGCCCTCCGTGCTGAAATGGACAAGCTCAGCAGCAAGTCTGTAACGGCAGATATGTTTATCTCCACCGTCCGTAAATACACAAGAGCCAAGGTTCTGACCCCCAGGATGCTCAATGAGCTGATCGATCACATCGAAGTCCATCAGGCGGAGAAGATTGACGGGATATGGGAGCAGCATCTTGTGATCCATTACAACTGTGTGGGAGCCATCTTCATCCCTGATGTGTTTCCACTTCCGGCACCCCAGGTGTCGGTGAATACAAGAAAAGGCGTAGTTGTCAACTACGCCCCAGGTCAACTCGCTGTATGAAAAAAGCGAGTGTTCTTAACAGCCTTTCAAATGCTGTAAGAACACTCGCCATGGTGCGGGTAGCAGGACTTGAACCTGTACAGAGTTGCCTCCACAAGAACCTGAATCTTGCGCGTCTGCCAATTCCGCCATACCCGCATATTAAGTTTTGTCCTCTGAATTTTACACGGCGAGGACATCCGAGGCGGAGCTTACTTTCAGATAAATCTTACTTTCGGCTTGTTCCGCAAATATAAAAACGCATTTCTGCGATTTTAACGTTTTCGGCGTGGGCGCATTATCGGACACAGTATCTGCCGATTTGCCGCACAAAACATATGATATTAAAAATCAAAGCCTCGTATTACCGAGAAGCGATAAAGTATAGATTTTTAATTTCCGCTGTTTATAATACCATTTAGCGGCGTTGTTGTCAAACCCTTTTTATGCGCGCGTAATTGACAAAACGGTCAAAGTAACTTATGATATAAACATCAAAAGGAGTTGATAAAATGGGGAGCGGTAAATTGCCTGCCGATGGAACAAACAGCCCAAAAAGGCTTTATTATATCGATATTCTCAATATTCTGTCTTGTTTTGCCGTTGTGGTGCTGCATTGCTCCGGCGGAGTTTTTTATTATCAGAAAACACGCCTTTGGTTCATATATATGTTTTTGCAGACCGTAGCTCATTTTGCCGTGCCCGTGTTTTTTATGATAACCGGTGCAAATTTACTTGATTACCGCAAAAAATACGATACAAAGACGTTCTTTAAAAAACGTGCCGCAAGAACACTTGCACCGTTTCTTTTTTGGTCGCTGCTTTACTGGGTACGCCCGTTTGTGTTAAAGCAGGCAACCGCGCCCATGAGCGCAAAGGGGCTTTTCCTTGCGATATTCAATAACGAGGCAAATTATGTATTTTGGTTTTTCTATTGCATTTTTGCCGTATATATGTGCCTGCCGCTGTTTTCGCTCGCCGCAGATAAGAAAAACATCAAAACCATAGAGTATGTGTGCGTTCTCGGCTTTGTGTTCAATTCGGTTTTGCCGCTCGTCAACAGATTTGTAATTCCCGTATACGGTGGACTGACTCCGGTTATAGTAACGGGCTATGTGGTATTTGTCTTTATGGGCTGGCTTATAAAAAACAAGGATTATACCAAAAAGGCGCGTATACTTATTTATATGTCGGGTATTTTCGGAGCCGCCCTGATGTTTTTCGGAACATATATTGTCAGCAAAAAAAGCGGGGAAACCGACACTTTGTTTATGGACTATACGTCGATAGCCTGCCTGCCTATGTCCGCCGCCGTGTTTACGGCAGCGAAATATATCAAATGGGAGCGGCTTTTCAGGGTTATTCCGGAAAAATTCATAAGAGCCCTGTCGTCGCTCAGCCTCGGAATATATGTTACGCATATGCTCGTTTTGTATGCATTTGACAAGGTGACTGTTTTTGCGGAGCATCCCGTGTATTATTCGGTGTTTATGCCGTTTATAGCATATATTATATGCGCCGTACTGTCGTTCGTCATCAAAAAAATACCGATTTTAAAACATATTATGCCTTAAAATCCTTTTTCAAAAATTCAGCTACGCCGTCATCATTGTTTTCCCCTATGACTTCATCGGCAATCTGCCGAAGCTCGGGGACAGCATTTTTGACGGCGTATTTTCTGTCCGCCAGCGAAAACAGAAGTATATCGTTTCTGTTGTCGCCGAACGCCGCGATTTTGTCCGCGCCGACCAGAGCCATAACCTCCTGTGCGCCGTTAGCCTTGCTCGCCTTACTGCTGTATATTTCGAGAAACCAGTATGGGGTGTATGTGTCGGCGTAAAAAGAACAGGTAACGCCGTTTATTTTCTGCGCCGCGTCATAGATGGGCTTCAGTTCGTCATATCCGTCGGAAAGACTTATAAAAACGGGGTGCATATCGTCTAAAATCTCGTATTCGGAGACTTTTTTAAATTCGCCGAAGAATTTACCCTTCCTTTTTTCGTAAAAATCACGGTGAATGGGCAATTTGAAATCAGTGTATTCTATTGTGAATTTTCCGTCGTCACCGTAGAAAAAGACAAACGGCGATTTGTTCCTTCGCACAAATATTTCCGTTATCGCAAAAAAGGCGTCCTTCGGTATCTCGTGGTAGGTAACCGCTTTTTTGTTCTTTAAATCAAACAGAAACACACCGTTCATAAGCACCGCCGGCACGGATATGTCAATATCCTTCAAAAGCTCTGCGGCAGACATTGCGCTTCTTGCGGTAGCAACGGTAAACAGCATACCGTTTTTTATAAGCTCATTTATTATTTCGACGCTGCGGCGGCTTACTTTCCCGCCGTCATTCAGGAGCGTTCCGTCCATATCCGATATGTAAAGTGTTTTCATTTATCTCTCCGTTAATTTTTTAGGAAGAGTTTAGCATACGCAAAATGCATTGTCAAACCATATGGCAGGATAAAAATTTTAATTGCCTTGAATGTTGATTTATGGTAAAATTTATGTAAAATATCTATCCGAAATGGGTACATGAAATGACAAAAAAATCCAAAACCCTGATTTCAATATTGCTGTTTGTAGTTTTGTTCGGCGGACTTCTTTTAACCGCTACGTTTACCGATTTGCAGGTGAGCGATATCCTGACGCGGCATGCTTTGGCGTCACATTCGTATTACACTAACGACCCGTTCGGTGCCACATTTGAGAGCGTCGGCAGCGCGCCTGTTTATTTTATGCTTGCATTCAGTATACAGATACTCTTTTGGGGTGTTCGCAGATTTTGGAAAAAACGCCCGATAAAGGATATTGTTGAAGTTATAGGCGTCATAGCGGGTACTGCGGCATATTACGCATTTTTAAGTGAGACCGTGGGCTATCTTTTACAACACCTGAATGCGGAGAGCTACAAGGGCTCGGCTTTTTTGTCGGGGATTGCGCTGTTTTTGGCGGCGCTTTTTATGCTGTTCGGAACCCTTGCCGTAAAGAATTTCTCCGATGAATCCATAAAAAAGCTTATAAACTTTGCGTTTGCAATGATTTGCACCGTAATACTCGCAAATGCCGTGGTTGCGATAGTTAAAATCCCGTTCGGCCGTATGCGTTACCGCGCTATGAATACCGCCGGCGGTGCTTCAATAGGCGGATTTGCGAATTTCACAAGATGGTATGTGAGAAACGGTCAGATGGATAAGGCGCAAATGATGACGCTCTTCGGCACGACAGACGCGTGCAAGTCTTTCCCGAGCGGTCACACCTGCGCCGCGGGAATGAGCTACGGGCTTATAATGCTCGCGGATTCTCTCGGTATAAAGAGTAAGGGCAAAAGAGCCGCCCTTTGGATATGCCCGATATTGTTCACGGGAATTGTTGCCGTAAGCAGAATAGTTGTCGGCGCTCACTTCTTCAGCGACGTGCTTATGGGCGGTACTATTTCTTTTCTCTCGGTTATGCTTTTCCGCGAAATATTCATTTTAAAGGGCGCAAATCTCAAGGCCGTTTTTGCAAAAAGCAAAGACTGATAAAAAATTTTTTACATTATCAAATATGGTATTGAAATTCAAAAAATATATGTTACAATGTGTTTAAACATAATAAAGGAGGTCATGTAAAATGGCATATAAGATTTCGGATGACTGCATTTCATGCGGCGCTTGTGCTGCTGAGTGTCCGGTTGAGGCTATCAGCGAAGGCGACGGCAAGTATGAAATAGATGCAGATAAGTGCATTGACTGTGGTACTTGTGCAGATACATGCCCGGTAGGCGCTCCCGCACAGGAATAATTTAAAGAAATAAAGGTAAGCGAGGATATTTTCCCCGCTTACTTTTTTTATGCCCCGAAAATGCGGCGAAGCATACATTTTTACTCGTTTCGGCTTCGGCGGTATCGTCGGGAAAATATATTCCGCCGTTTTTCGATAAAAACATTGACTTTTTATGATTTTCAAATTATATTTATCTCATACCAATTAGGGAGTGCATACTTTTGTACTTCCCAACAATATCTATCGGTTGGAAAGGGGCTGCATAATTGGAAAACAAAGCAGTAATAATTGACCTTAAGAACATTTCAATAAGCTTTGACGACCAGCCTATACTAAAAGATGTGAGTCTCGAGATACACGACGGCGAATTCGTCACCTTACTCGGACCCTCGGGCTGCGGTAAAACGACGACACTTCGTATAATAGCCGGGTTTCTCTCTCCGGACAGCGGCGATGTCGTTTTCGAAGGTAAAAAAATAAATGGTGTTCCTGCTCATAAACGACAGGTGAACACCATTTTTCAGCGTTATGCACTGTTCCCCAACCTTAACGTTGCGGACAATATCGCCTTCGGTTTAAAGCTTCAGAAGAAGTCAAAAAGTGAAATTAAAAAAATCGTTGAAGAGATGCTCTCGCTCGTAAACCTCAAGGGATTTGAAAAACGCAATGTTTCTTCGCTTTCCGGAGGTCAGCAGCAGCGCGTCGCAATTGCGCGCGCCCTTGCCGTTAAACCGCGCGTATTGCTTCTCGACGAGCCGCTCGGAGCACTTGACTTAAAGCTTCGCAAGGATATGCAAAGCGAGCTCAAAGCCATACAGCAGCGGCTCGGCATAACGTTTATATATGTAACGCACGACCAGGAGGAAGCACTCTCCATGTCCGATACCATAGTGGTTATGGACGGCGGCGTTATTCAGCAGATAGGCTCGCCCACCGATATTTACAATGAACCGCAGAACGCTTTTGTTGCGGATTTCATAGGCGAAAGCAATATTGTGGACGGTGTTATGCTCTCCGACTACAACGTCGAATTCCAGGGTATGCGCTGCCGCTGCGTCGATAAGGGCTTCGGCCTTAACGAACCCGTAGATGTAGTTGTGCGACCGGAGGATATAGATATGGTGCCGCCCGGGGAGGGTATGCTCTCCGGCGACGTTACCTCTGTTACGTTTAAGGGCGTTCACTATGAAATAATCGTTGACATTAAAGGCTTTAAGTGGATGATCCAGACCACCGAAAAAGCCGAAGTCGGCGACCGTATAGGTATTTCGATAAAGCCGGATGAAATTCAGATAATGAAAAAGAGCGAATATTCGGGTCTTTACGGCGATTACAGCTCGTTCAGCGAAGAATTTGACGAGCTTTCCGACCCCAATGCAGAGCTTACGGATGAAGACGAAGTCTCCGAGATTGGAGAGTAAGCCATGAAAAAGTCTTCTCTCACCTTAAAGCTCATAAACGCTCCGTATATGATATGGGCGGTGCTTTTTATCTTGGCTCCGCTTATAATGGTAATCTACTACGCTTTTACCGACCGCAGCGGCGCATTTACCCTTGACAATATCAAGGCGCTTTCATCCTACGGAGCTATCTTCGGCAGATCTGCGTGGTATGCGGTTTTGGCTACGGTCATTTGCCTTATTCTTGCATATCCGCTCGCGTATATTATGGCAAAGAGCCGTGCGAACACTCAGCGAACCATAATGATGCTCATAATGCTCCCCATGTGGATGAATTTTCTTATCCGCACATATTCGTGGATAACGATTCTCTCAAATACAGGCCTTATAAATTCGCTTTTAAAGGCTGTGGGGCTGCCCACGGCACAGCTTATCAACACTCCGGGCGCGGTAATCCTCGGAATGGTATATAACTTTTTGCCGTATATGGTGCTGCCGATATACTCCGTTATGTCAAAGCTTGATAAAAGCCTTGTTGAAGCGGCACAGGATCTCGGAGCGGGTAAGTTCCAGGTGCTTAAAAAGGTCATCTTTCCGCTAAGCCTGCCCGGCGTTGTCTCCGGTATAACAATGGTGTTCGTCCCGTCGGTAAGCACATTTTATATCAGCCAAAAGCTCGGCGGCGGAAAATTTCTGCTTATCGGAGACTCCATTGAAATGCAGTTCCAGTCAGCATACAACTACAATCTCGGAGCGTCGCTCTCACTTGTGCTGATGCTTCTCATAATAGTATGTATGCTTATTATGAATCGCTTTGCCGATAATGAAGAGGGGGCGATGATAATATGAAAGCTCTCAAAAAAATATACCTCGCTCTTATAATGTTATTTCTTTATGCCCCGATGCTCGTTATGGTGGTGTTCTCGTTTAACGCCTCAAACAGTACAAGCGTTATGTCGGGTTTTTCGCTGAAATGGTATGTCGAAATGTTCCGTAACGCCACGGCTCTTACGGCTCTTCGTAACACACTTGTTTTAGCCGTTACCTCCGCTCTTATTTCGATTATTATCGGAACGGCGGCGGCAGTCGGAATAAATGCGATGAAAAAACGGTGGCTGAGAAGTGCCGTTATGACCGTTACAAACGTACCTATGATGAATCCGGAAATAGTTACGGGTGTTTCGATGATGCTCCTTTTTGTATTTGCCGGCAAAATAGTGTCGTCGAGCAGCGTTTTGGGCTTCCCCACGCTTTTAATAGCTCACGTCACGTTTAATTTGCCTTATGTCATACTTTCCGTATTGCCGAAGCTTCGACAGACCGACCGCCATCTCTCGGAGGCGGCGCAGGACCTCGGCTGCACACCGACCTCCGCGTTTTTCAAGGTTGTGCTTCCCAATATCAAGTCCGGTATAATAACCGGCTTTATAATGGCCTTTACGCTTTCGCTTGACGACTTCATAATCAGCTATTTTGTAAGCGGCGCAAAATTCCAGACTCTTCCGATAGTCATTTTCTCAATGACAAAGAAGAAGGTAAAACCCGATATGTATGCGTTATCGACGCTGATATTTATATCGGTGCTTGTGCTTATGATTCTTATGAATGTGCTTCAGGCGCGCAGCGAAAAGAAGGAACGTAAAAGAGCCAAAGGCTCAGAGGGTTGAGAAAGGAACGTGAAAAATGAAAAAGATAATTTCTGTTGTATTAACATTGACCTTGCTTGCGGGAATACTTATGCTTTCGGGCTGCTCGCTTAAAACCGAAAAGCTTGATACGGCCGCTCTTCTCGGAAATTATAATATCGAGGAGCTCAAGGGTACCGAAATAAATGTATATAACTGGGGTGAGTACATTTCCGACGGCGAGGGCGGAAGCGTTGACGTCATCTCCGAATTTGAAAAGCTCACGGGAATAAAGGTCAACTATAATATGTACGACAGTAACGAGGACCTTTATGCAAAGCTCAAGAGCGGCGGAGTAAATTACGATGTTATAATTCCGTCGGATTATATGGCAGAGCGTTTAAAGAACGAGGGACTCTTACAGAAGCTTGACTATTCGGTGATAACCAATTACGAGGGCATCGGCGACGAATACAAAAACCTTTTCTTTGACGAAAACAACGAGTATACAGTAGCTTACACGGGCGGTATGGTCGGACTTATCTATAATACGACCATGGTTTCCGAAAAGCCCGACAGCTGGAGCGTTATGTGGGATCCGAAATATTCCGGCGAAATTCTCACATTCAACAATTCACGCGACGCATTCGGCGTGGCGCAGTATCTTCTCGGCTACGATGTAAACTCGACGAATCCCGATGAGTGGCGCGCTGCGGAGGAAAAGCTCAAGGAGCAAAAGCCGCTGATTCAGTCGTATGTTATGGATGAGGTATTTAATAAGATGGAGGCGGGCGAAGCCGCCATGGCTCCGTATTACGCAGGAGATTACCTCACTATGAAGCAGGAAAATGACGATCTTGCATTTGTTTACCCCAAGGAGGGAACAAATAAATTTGTTGACGTAATGTGCATCCCGTCAAGCTCTGAAAACAAAGAGGCTGCTGAGCTGTTTATAAATTATATGTGCGAGCCCGAGGTGGCACTCCACAACGCCAATTATCTCGGCTATCTCTGCCCTGTTACGGCTGTTCTCAGCGACGACAGGTATGAGTATAAGGATAACGAGGTGCTCTACCCCAAGCAGGAAGTGAAAACGCAGTTCTTCCACAATCTTGACCAGGATACGCTTGATCTTCTTTCAAAGCTTTGGGAGGATCTCAAGCTCGCGTAATTCGGTTTCGGCTATACGTTAAAAATTTTAAATCGTATTTGGCGCGTCGCAACGGCTGTGAGCCTTTGCGGCGCGTCTTTTGTATCTTATATATCGACAGTTTTTGTGCCTAACGGTCCGCTTTTTCTTGACTTATTATATAAAAAGATATAAAATATCTTAGATAGTGTATTAAAATGCGAACAGTATTACAAATGATACCGTTACACTGTCAAAAACCAATAAATTTTCTTATTTTCAAGCATGATAATCGGAAAACTAAAAACCAAAAGGAGGTGCAGAACTTTTTGAATCCTGTAACGATAGCTATAATAGCCGCAGTCGCAGCTGCAGTTGTTTTCGGAGTTGTCGGATTTGTACTCGGCGAGGTACACCGTAAAAAGGTGGCGGAGTCTGCCATAGGCTCGGCTACGGAGGAAGCTACCAGAATCGTAAATCAGGCTGTTCAGACAGCGGAAAATAAAAAGAGAGAAGCGATTTTGGAAGCAAAGGACGAAATCCATTCGTTGAGATCCGAGGCTGAAAAGGAAAACAGAGAGCGCAGAGCGGAGGTTCAGCGTCAGGAACGCAGAATAATTCAAAAAGAGGAGTCTCTCGATAAAAAGACAGAGGCTCTTGAAGCAAAAGAAGAAGCTTTAAACGAAAAGGTCAAAACAGCCGATAAAAAACTCGAAGAGGTTGAAAAAATCAAAAAGAGCCAGTTCGATATGCTCGAAAAAATTTCGGGCTATACAAAGGAACAGGCTAAGACCTTGCTTTTGCAAAATCTCGATGAGGAGCTCACTCACGACAAGGCCGTTAAAATTATGGACTTTGAGCAGAGAACCAAGGATGAGCAGGACGCTCTTGCGCGTGAGATAATCTCTACCGCAATACAGCGCTGTGCCGCTGATCAGGCTGCAGAAGCCACGGTTTCGGTGGTTACTCTTCCCAATGACGAGATGAAGGGCCGTATAATCGGCCGCGAGGGCAGAAACATACGCACACTTGAAACAATAACCGGTGTTGACCTTATAATCGACGACACACCGGAAGCCATAACCGTTTCAAGTTTTGAACCGGTTCGCCGCGAAATAGCAAGACTTACTATCGAAAAGCTTATTTCCGACGGCAGAATACATCCCGCACGCATTGAGGAGATGTACGAAAAATCAAAGCGCGAGGTTGAGCAGACCATACGTCAGACCGGTGAACGCGCAGTAGTTGACGCAGGTGTAAACGGCATACATCCGGAGCTTGTCAAGATACTCGGAAAATTAAAATACCGCACAAGCTACGGCCAGAATGTACTTAATCATTCGCTTGAGGTTTCCTACATAGCGGGGCTTATGGCGGCAGAGCTCGGTGCCGATGTTAAAACGGCTAAAAGAGCGGGACTTCTCCACGATATAGGCAAGGCGCTTGACCGTGAATTTGAAGGCTCACATGTCGATTTGGGCGTTGAATACGCAAGGAAATATAAGGAAAACGAGAATGTAGTACATGCAATTCAGGCTCACCACGGCGACGTGGAGGCAAAGACGGTTGTTGCTTGTCTCGTTCAGGCGGCGGACGCAATTTCAGCCGCAAGACCCGGCGCAAGACGTGAAAATGTTCAGAACTACATCAAGCGTCTTGAAAAACTCGAAGAAATAGCAACGTCGTTTGAGGGCGTTGAGAAGTCATTTGCAATTCAGGCAGGCCGTGAGATTCGCATAATGGTTAAGCCCGAAGTTATAAGTGACGATCAGATGGCACTTGTTGCGCGCGAAGTTGTCAAAAAGATTGAGGATGAGCTTGAATATCCCGGTCAGATAAAGGTCAACATCATACGCGAAAACAGGACTGTCGATTACGCGAAATAATTTTTAAGCCCTGATGCCTTAAAGAGAAAAACTTTGAGTGTTATCGGGGCTTAGCTTTTCGAAAAAACAAACAGAAACGGTGCATTATGTCAAATACAATAAACATCCTCGCCGTGGGCGATGTCGTATCGGCGTCGGGCTGCGAAAAGCTGAGGAATTGTTTACCGAAATTTAAAAGAGAAAATAATATAGACGTGACGGTGGTAAACGGCGAAAATTCCGCTGTCGGGAACGGCATATTGCCGATGTCCGCCGATGATATTTTTACGAGCGGAGCGGATGTTGTAACCGGCGGCAACCACACCTTCAGACGTCGTGAAATATATGATGAGCTTGAGAGAAACGAGTTTCTTTTAAGGCCTGCAAACTACGGAAAAGAGGCTCCCGGCAGAGGCTATACGATAGTTGACAGGGGCGCATACAGGGTAGGCGTGGTAAATCTCTGCGGCACGGTGTTTATGGAGCCGCTCGAAAATCCCTTTATATGTATAGACCGTGTATTGGAGAAGCTGAAAAGAGAAACCGATATAATAATTGTCGATTTCCATGCAGAGGCGACTGCCGAAAAGCGCGCTATGGGCTTTTATCTTGACGGAAGGGCTTCGGCTGTGTTTGGAACTCACACACATGTGCCCACGGCAGACGAGCAAATATTGCCGCATGGTACGGGATATATAACCGATGTAGGCATGACCGGGCCTAAAATGTCCGTGTTGGGCGTTACCCCCGAGCTTGCGATAGAAAAGATGAAAACCAATTTGCCGGTGCGCTTTCAAAACCCCGACGGTGAAGCCGAGCTTGACGGTGTTATATTCACCGTAAGCCGTGACACGGCAAAAACCGTTCGGATTCAGAGAATATCGCTTTAAAAGGAGAGTGCGACAGTGAAAAAGAAAATATTTTCTGCAATATGCCTTTTGCTTTCTGCGGTATGTATTTTTTCGGCCTGCCGCAAGGATAACGGCAACGGCGGCTCGGATGAGCAGACCGGCTCTGCCGCCTCGGGCGACAGCACTGCCTCATCGGCGAATGACCTTATTTTGCCGTATTCCAATAATGATTCGCTGAATCCTTTTTTTGCCGTCGGCACGGAAAATATAAGTCTTACCGATTTAGCCTACGACCCGCTTTTTAAGGTCAAGGCAGACTATACGCCCGAAAATGTGATAGCCGAAAAGGGTGATATTAGCGGAACTTCGGTTACCGTTACACTCTCAGGTGCGCGCTTTTCTGACGGTTCGTCCGTTTCGCCGCAGGATGTCGTATATTCGTTCAATAAGGCAAAGGCGTCGTCACGCTACGGGCAGCTACTGTCTAATATTCAGTCGGCAAAGGCGTCCGGCGGAGCTGTTACGTTTACGCTCTCTTCACCGGACCCGTATGTGCTGAATGCGCTCAGTTTTCCCGTTGTAAAAAACGGTACAGCCGATAAGACGGAAAATATACCGATAGGCAGCGGCCCTTATGTGTACAGGGACGGGGTGTTTTCCAAGAATGAAAATTACGGCGGCAGCGTAAATATACCCGAGATAAAGCTTTATGAAATAGAAAATTTCACCTATGCCGAAAATGCTCTCGAAATAGGCAATGTGAACTTTCTCTTCAAGGATATGAGCGACAGCGTTTACCGCCATGTCTCCGTTGACAGCAGTACGGTCAATATGAGCAACCTTGTTTATCTCGGTATTAACAACTCAAAGGAAGTTCTCTCATCGTCCGCCGTCAGAACCGCAATATATTACGCAATAGATAAAAAAGACATTGCTTCGTCGTCGTATCAGGGCTATGCAACAGCAGCTCCGCTTCTGTTCAATCCTGCGTTTTCAGAACTTTCGGGAATTACAAACATCAATTTCGCCGAGAGTGCAAATGCCGACAAGGCAAAGTCCATACTGACAAAAACAGGATATAATAAATATGCAAAGGACGGTTCTCTTACAAACGGCTCACAGAACCTTAAGGTGTCACTTCTTGTGAACAGCGAAAACAGTTTCCGCGCGGCGGCGGCGAACAGCATAGCCGAAAGCCTCAGAAGCATAGGCTTTTCCGTGACAGTTGATGCCGTTCCGCTTGATAAATACAACCAGAAAATCGCTTCCGGTGATTTTGACCTGTATTTAGGAGAAATCAAGCTTACCGAAAATCTTGATTTGCGCCCGTTCTTTTCGGAAAAGGGGTCTGCGTCAAAGGGTATAGATTTCTCGTTGCGTGCGGTTACCGATTACGAAGCCTTTTGCGAGGGCAGCATAGGGCTTTCAGAGTTCCTTGACAGCTTCTTAAACGATATGCCGTTTGTTCCCGTTTGTTACAGGAGCGGCTTTGCGGCGTATAAAAAGGGGCTAAAGCCGGATTTCTCGTATTCCTCAGACCATCTCTATGCGGGGATTTGCAGCTGGAGCTTAAGCTAAGCCGCCGTTCGGATACGATATTGTATTTGTGCGGTTTATGGTATATAATAACAACATCACAGGAAAGGAGAATATTGCGCTTTTGCAATATAAACCGATGTATGATTAAAATTGAAAATTATCTCGGCGTTATTGAGATACATCAGCATTATTTTTCTGAGCTTATCGGTCAAACCGTAACCTCGTGCTTCGGCGTTGCGGATATGGCTAACAGCGGCGCGTCACAGGGCCTTCGGTCGCTTCTTTTTAAACGTAAGAATTATCCGGATAAGGGCGTCGGCGTGCGTGCCGACGGCGGCGATTTAATAATAGATCTTCACATAATCGTGACTTACGGCGTTAATATCGGAACCATAGTCGATTCAATAACGAATAAGGTCAGATATACCGTCGAGCAGTCAACGGGTCTCGGCGTGAAAAAAGTCAATGTGTTTGTTGACGGAATGAAAGAATAATAGGAGTGTACAAGTTTTGTTAACAGGTAAGCAGTTTAAACGCGCTTTCATTTCCGGCGCTAACAATATACTGAATCACAGGAAGGACGTTGACGCGCTCAACGTATTTCCGGTACCGGACGGCGATACCGGAACAAATATGTCAATGACCTCCTCGGCGGCAGTCAGGGAGCTTCAGGTGGTAAGCGATGACGAGGATTTGAGTATCGTCGCGGCTAAAACCGCCGCAGCTCTTTTGAGAGGCGCAAGAGGAAATTCGGGTGTTATATTATCGCTCGTTTTCAGAGGTATTTCAAACGGCTTCAAGGGTAAAAAGGAGGTAGGCGGCAAAGACCTTGCCGCAGCTCTCACTCTCGGCAAGGAGTCGGCTTATAAGGCTGTTATGAAGCCCACCGAGGGTACTATTTTAACCGTTGTACGCAAGGCGGCGGCAGCGGCGGAGGCACTCGCCTTAGATGACTGCGGCGCTGTTCTCGACGAGGCTTACCGCGCGGCGCAGGAGGCTCTTGCCGAAACACCTGAGCTTTTGCCCGTTCTCAAAGAGGCAGGCGTGGTAGATGCCGGCGGCCAGGGATTTCTCTATATACTCGACGGTATCAGAGGCTATATAAACGAGGGCAAGTTTATAGAAAGCAATGACGATGCCTCGCCCGCAAAGAGCAATGCCGAGGAAAGCAAATCCGTCGTGGCGGCGGCTTCGGGAGACATCAAATACGGTTATTGCAGCGAGTTCCTCATAACCAAATCGAAAAATCCGGAGAGCACACCGCTCAAATTAAAGGCATATCTTGAGTCGATAGGCGACTGCGTTGTTGTGGTTGACGACGACGATATAGTAAAGGTTCATGTCCATTCAAACGAACCCGGCAATGTAATTCAGGCCGCTCTTAAAATAGGTCCGCTCATAAATATAAAAATAGACAATATGCGTTATCAGCATGCGAATGCCGATGTCGGTATGGATGCCAAAAAGGACAACAAAGAAGAAAATTTAAGTCGTGATACCGAAATCAATAGAGTACAGCCGACCAAAGATTACGGCTTTGTCGCAGTTGCGGCGGGTGACGGTATGGCAGAGCTCTTTAAGGAGCTTGGCTGTGATGTAGTCGTTTCGGGCGGTCAGACCATGAATCCGAGTACCGATGATATTTTAAATGCCGTTGAGTCAACTCCGGCAAAGCACGTTTTTGTTTTGCCGAACAATAAAAATATTATAATGGCGGCGGAGCAAACCGTAAATCTTGCTGACAGGGGCGTCAGTGTTGTCGCAACAAAGACTGTTCCGCAAGGCATTACCGCAATGCTCAATTTTGACGAGAGCCTTTCAAGCGAGGAAAACCATTTGAATATGGCGAAAGCGGCCGAGAGCGTTCATACGGCTCAGGTCACGTTTGCCGCACGTGACAGCGTGTTCGGCGGACAAAAAATCAAGGAGGGTCAGTACCTCGGCATGGAGGACGGCAAAATAACCCTTGTGGAGGATGACCTTGTAAACGCCGCATACAGAGTTACACGCCGTCTTGTCAAGAAATTCGGCGGCTCGCTTATAACCGTGTTTTACGGTGAGGAAGCCGACGAAAACTCGGCAAATGTCCTTTCGGCGCGGCTTCAGGAGCGTTTCCCCAATGTTGAGGTAAATGTCATTAACGGCGGTCAGCCGGTTTACTACTTCATTTCGTCCGTCGAATAACAGGACGTTTTCAAAAACAATTCTCGGATGTGTTCATAATGGACTTTTCAACCGAAATACAATATTTAAAGGGTGTCGGACCTGCTCGTGCCGAGGCATTTTCAAAGCTCGGCGTCGATACGGTCGGCGCCCTTTTGCGCTTTTATCCGCGCGCGTATGAGGATTGGAGCCGCGTTGTCCCCATAAGGGAAGCTCCGGTTGATACGGAATGCTGTATCCGTGCCGTTGTCAGCTACACTCCCTCTAAGATAAGAATACCCGGAGGCAGGCTGCTTTCAAAAACAAGCGTTACGGACGGCATAGGCATATTAAATCTTGTCTTTTTTAACAACAAGTTTATTGGCAGTATGCTGAAGGAGGGCGAAGAGTATCTCTTTTTCGGTAAAATCACAGTAGATAAGCACGGCATAAGGCAAATGGTATCACCGTTGATTTCAAAAGGAGAGGATAAGGACAGAATACGTCCCGTTTATCCGCAAACGGCTGATGTGAGCTCCAAACTCACGGAAAAATGCACAATGCAGGCATTAAAAGGCTGCAAAGAAATACCTGATTTTATGCCGTCCGAAATACTTGAGAAAAACGACCTTTGCTCTCTTGATTATGCAATACGCAACATCCATTTTCCGGAAAGCTTCGAGTCACTTGACAGGGCGAGAAAAAGGCTTATTTTCGACGAGCTTTTCATATTGCAGCTGGGACTTTTATCCATCAAGGAACGAACGGGTGAAGAAAAAACCGAGATGGTTATCAAAAATGACTGTACTGAAGATTTTTATCACCGTCTGCCGTTTTCTCCGACAAGAGCGCAAAAAAGAGCGGTCTTTGAGGCACTGTCCGATATGAAATCGGGTGAGCCGATGAACCGTCTGCTTCAGGGCGACGTCGGCTCAGGTAAAACTCTTGTGGCGGCGGCACTTATATATAACGCGGCAAAAAACGGTATGCAGAGCGCATTTATGGCACCTACGGAGGTTCTTGCCGAGCAGCACTACAGAACTCTTTCAAAAATCTTTGACGGTACAGATATAAAGATTGTGCTTCTGACCGGAAGCAGCACGGCTAAGGAAAAGAGAGAAATAAAAAAAGAGTTGCGCGACGGTTCTGCGAAGCTTGTCATAGGAACGCACGCGATTATACAGGGCGACGTTGAGTTTAGCCGCCTCGGATTAGCCGTCACCGATGAGCAGCACAGGTTTGGTGTGGCACAGCGGGCGTCGCTTTCCCAAAAGGGAGAAAATCCAAACATTCTCGTTATGTCGGCTACGCCCATACCGAGAACGCTCGGACTCATAATTTACGGCGACCTTTCGGTGTCGGTGCTCGACGAGTTGCCGCCGGGCAGGCAAAAAACCGAGACATATTGTGTGTCTCAGGCTCTGCATGAGAGAATATACAAATTCATAAAGAAGCATCTTGATAGGGGCTTTCAGGCATATATCGTCTGTCCGCTTGTCGAGGAGGGCGACAGCGACCTGATACCTGCACAGGAGTATTACAAGCTTTTACAAAATACCGCATTCAGGGGTTATAGGCTCGGACTTTTGCACGGTCAAATGAAGCCAAAGGAAAAGGACAATATAATGCGCGATTTTGAGAGCGGCAAAATACAGCTTCTTGTGTCCACCGTGGTTATCGAGGTAGGTGTGGACGTGCCGAATGCCGTGGTTATGGTCATCGAAAACGCCGAGCGATTCGGACTCTCGCAGCTTCATCAGCTTCGCGGCAGAGTCGGCAGGGGAAGCGCGCCATCCACGTGTATTTTGGTGTCGGATGCACAAAACGATGAGGCAAAACGCAGATTTGATATAATGTGCAAGACTACCGACGGCTTTTTAATAGCGGATGAGGACCTTAAAATGCGTGGCCCCGGAGACTTCTTCGGTTCAAAGCAGCACGGATTGCCGTCGCTGCGGATTGCGGATATTCTGACGGACACCGGAATGCTTAACGAGGCGCAAAAGAGTGCTCAAATGATAATTGCGACAGACGGCGGTTTGCTTTTGCCGGAGCACAAAGGAATAAAACGCCAAATAGATAAGATGTTCGGCAACGGGTATGTAAAAGCGTAAGGTTGAAATTTGTCGCATTGTATGGTAAAATAACTTTTACTATTTTATTGTGAGGCTGTTATGTTTTTTGAAAAGCTTTACAACTTAATATATCACATAGGTTTTACGGCAGGCTCCGGATTTATGAAATTCGGAAAATGGTTGTCGAGGGGGCTTTCGCGTCCCGTAAAAACAGTCGGAGCGGTATTTTTTGCCGTGTTTCTTGTGATTGACAAATTTATACTCAAGACCTTCAAAACCGTAAGCGCGGAATTCAAGCTCCTTATGGCAGATATAAAAAGAGTCAGCTCAGGCTTAAATTCCCTTATCCATACAGATAGAAAATCCGCCGAAGCGAAGCTGCGTATTTATATAAAGAAGGCATTTTCGAGGCATGGCATAGTGTTTACTTTTGCGGTAAATCTGCTTGTCCCGATTATTTGCCTCGGTGTGCTATGCTCCACGATAGGCTATTGGAACAAAGCCACGCTCGCTCTTGAGATAAAATATAACGGTTCCGTAATAGGCTATGCCAAAAACGAGTCGGAATATCTCGACGCCGAGCAGCAGGCCAAAACAAGGCTCAAAACCGCTGCGTCTGCCTCCGGTAAGGAGCAGGAGCTTATTAAGCCTGCGCAGTATCAGCTCAAGGTCGTAAATAAGACCGACCTTACCGACTCCTCGTCAATGTGCGATAAGCTCATAGAAAATTCGGACAGCAATATCACCAATGCCTGTGGCATATATATTAACGGCGATTTCTTGTGCGCCGTTAAAAATGAGACGGACGCTACAAGCGTTTTCGATAAGATACTCAGCGATTATAAAATAGACGACCCCAACGCGGCAAAGAGCTTCGTTGAAAACATAACATATGAGCAGGGGCTTTATCCCGATAATGAGGCCACGGTTTGGGACGCGGAAAAGCTATCCGCCAAGCTCAAATCAAAAAAGAGCGAAGCGGTGTATTACACGGTAAAGGACGGAGATACCGTTTCGGGAATCGCTTCCGCAAACGGGCTCACCGTTTCCGAATTGGTGCAGCTGAATCCCGGCATTTCAGAGACGATTCGTTCCGGCGACAAGCTGCTTGTTTCGAGTGAGGTAAACTATGTCAGAGTGCAGGTCACAAAGACCGAAACTCATAATGAAACAATAGCCTATACAAGCACAAACGTAAATAATGCCAATCTCTATACAGGCACAAAAAAGGTTACAACAAAGGGTGTGAACGGAGTTCAGCAGGTTACGGAGCTTGTAACCTATATTGATGGTACTCGTGTTTCATCGAAAGAGGTTTCAAGAGTGACTCTTTCAGAGCCTGTAAACGAGGTTATACAGATAGGCACAAAGGCGCCGATCACAGGAAAAGGCAGCTCAGGCGGCAAGGTCATTACAACAGGCGGCAGATTCGTTTGGCCGGCAATAGGCGCAACGTCCATTTCTTCGGGCTACGGCGGAGCAAGACGTCACGGCGGTATAGATATAGTAAAGCCGGGCGGCGGAAGCACCGGTCTTACAATAGTAGCAGCGGCTTCGGGAACCGTAACCACGGCAACATATCATCCGAGCTGGGGCTATTATATTGTCATAAATCACGGCAACGGCCTTTCAACGCTCTATGCGCACACCCTACCCGGTTCGTTTAAGGTGCGTGTCGGTCAAAAGGTTTCGGCAGGTCAGCCTATTGCGAATATAGGTTCCTCGGGTAACGTAACCGGACCGCATCTTCACTTTGAGGTCTATGTAAACGGCAGACGAACAAATCCCATGCCGTATCTCGGAAGATAACAAATAAACATTAAAAGCACGTTTGAGCAATAACTCAAACGTGCTTTTTTGCTTTATAATCAAAATTCAAATCAAACCGAAATGCGCAAACGCTTTGTATAGACCGTCATCCGTGATATCGGCGGTTATATACGAGGCCAAGTGTTTGAGCTCGTCACAGGCATTCCCCATTGCGATGCCCGTGTTTACGCTCTTAAACATTTCGACATCGTTTTCCGCGTCGCCGAATGCGAATGCGTCGTTTATGTCTCCGCCGCAGCAATCGAGATATTCTTTAATTCCGCTGGCTTTGTTGACTCCGCGCGCCGCAATCTCCCCGCTTGTATTGCCGAGATTGCCGAAGCTGTATCCGACAATATAGAATTCATCGCCTATATTCTTTTGCAGCTCGGAAAAATCAACACCCGAATCGTAATATATCAGCTTTTCAATATCGCTCCTGCCTCCGGCGTTATCATCGATTACCGTTTCTCCGAAGAGCGTCAGTAAATCCTCCTTGGTGTATCCAAGCTTATTAAAGAGCGAAAGTGTGCGGTCGACGCACCATTTTTTGGATACGAGAAAATTCTGAGTTTGCAGATAATATGCGGTGTTGCTGTTCTCAAAGTAGTCGGTCAGCTTTTTGAGACTGCTTTGACTTATAAAGTGATGAGCTGCCACCTTGCCGTCATTTATAACCATAGCTCCGCCCGATAAAATCAAACCGTCAAAGGGAATCTCCTTTAATAGCCACGGATAAACCTGCGAGAGCTGCCTGCCGGTGCAGATTACGAGCTTGTGGCCGTTTTCGTGAGCTTTTTTTAGCGCCTCCGACGCCGACGATGGCATAACGCCGTCAAAACCTACGAGCGTGCCGTCTATGTCAAGAAAAAGATATTTGGTATTCATCAGCCTAAAATTTCCTTGAGTATTTTTTGAACCTCTTGAGCCGGTGCCTTGCCCTTGAGGGCGCGCATTGCCTGACCCATGATGTAACCCATTGCCTGGGTTTTGCCTGCTTTATACTCGCTTACGCTCTTTTCATTGTCGGCTATTACCTGCTCAATTACGGGGCGAATAGCCGAAAGGTCGGTGACAAGACCGAGGTTGTTTTCTTCAACATATTTTTCGGGATCGACATCCTCGGTGAATATTTTTTCGAATACCGATTTTGCCGTGCCGCGGTTGATTTTACCGGCCTTTATCATATTTATGAGTTTGCCGAGCGAATCGGGATTAAACGACATATTTTCTGACAGGGTGCCGGTGTCATTGAGCATTTTCATAAGCTCGCCCATTATCCAGTTTGCCGCATCCTTAGGCGAATTGCAGATTTCAACGGTATGCTCAAAGAGCTTTACGAGATTTACGTCCGAGGTTATGATTCCGGTGTCGTATTCGGGAAGACCGAACTGTGACATATAGCGAGCTTTTTTTGCTTCCGGAAGCTCGGGCAGAGTGTTTTTGACATTTTCTATATATTCGTCCGAGATTTCAATCGGCGGAAGGTCGGGCTCGGGGAAGTATTTATAATCCTGAGCGTCCTCCTTGGAACGCATTGCATAGCTGTATCCCTTGTTATCATCCCAACGGCGCGTTTCTTGCATTACCTTTTCGCCGTCCTCAAGAAGCTCGATTTGTCTTTCGGCCTCATACTCGATAGCTCTCGCTATTGCTCTGAATGAGTTGAGGTTTTTCATCTCGGTACGTGTTCCGAATTCCTTTTGTCCCTTTGGGCGAACCGAAAGGTTCACGTCCGCTCTTAAAGAGCCCTCCTGCATCTTGCAGTCCGAAACGCCGATGTACTGAAGAATCGAACGCAGCTCCGTAAGATACGAGAGCACCTCCTCGGCACTTCTGAAATCCGGCTCCGAAACAATTTCAAGCAGCGGCACGCCGCAGCGGTTGTAGTCTACAAGAGTACAGTCCTCAAATTCATCGTGGACGAGCTTGCCTGCATCCTCCTCCATATGAATTTCGTGAATTCCTATCTTTTTGGAATTGCCGTCCTTATCCTTGACCTCTATAAAACCGTTGCGGCAGATAGGCAGATAAAGCTGCGATATCTGATATGCTTTCGGCAGATCGGGGTAAAAATAGTTTTTTCGGTCGAATTTGTTATTTTGAGTAATCGTGCAGTTTGTTGCTATGCCGGTTCTCACGGCAAACTCCACAACTCTTTTGTTGAGAAGCGGAAGTGTTCCGGGCATGCCGGAGCAAATTTCGCAAACGTGAGTGTTCGGCTCACCGCCGAACTCGGTGGAACAGCCGCAGAAGATTTTAGTCTTGGTGGCAAGCTCCGTGTGGACTTCAAGTCCCATAACTATTTCCCATTCCATAAAGCTTTACCTCCTTAGCCTAAATCCGGCAGCTTATTGTGAAAGTCGGTGACATTTTCAAATGCCTTTGCGGCACTCATAATTTCCGCCTCTTCAAACGGCTTGCCTATAATCTGCATACCTATCGGCATATTGTCTTTGTCAAATCCGCAGGGGACGGACATTGACGGCATACCGGCTATGTTTATCATAACCGTGTATATGTCGCCGAGGTACATTTTAAGCGGGTCGGAAAGGCTTTCACCTATTTTAAGCGCCGTAGTGGGAGCTACGGGGCCTAAGAGCATATCATATTTTTTGAAGGCGTCGTAAAAGGCGTTTTGTATAAGCTTTTTAGCCTTAAGAGCCTTATTGTAGTATGCGTCATAATAGCCGGAGCTTAAAACGAAGTTGCCGAGCATTATGCGACGCTTAACCTCCATGCCGAAACCCTCCGAACGCGTTTTCACGTATGTCTCCATAAGCGTGTCGGCGTTGGGGCTTGAATAGCCGTATTTTATGCCGTCATATCTCGAGAGGTTTGAGCACGCCTCCGCACAGGCAATAATGTAATATGCGGGTATTGCATATTTTACTATCGGCATCTTAAAGGTTTCAACAGAAGCACCGTTTGCACGGAAGATATCGGCAGCGGCAAGAACCGCGTCCTTTACGTCGGGTGAAATGCCCTCGCCGAGATAATCTTCGGGAATACCGATTTTTTTGCCGCCGACGTCGCCTTTGACGGCTTTATCGAAGTCAAATTTCGGATAGACCATGGAGGTGCCGTCTTTTTCGTCCTTGCCCTGGATTACGGAAAAAAGAGCAGCGCAGTCGTCAACCGTTTTACCCATAGGGCCTATCTGGTCGAGAGACGACGCATAGGCTACAAGCCCGTAACGCGAAACCGCACCGTAAGTCGGCTTGAGGCCTGAAACGCCGCAGAAAGAGCAGGGCTGACGGATAGAGCCACCGGTGTCGGAGCCGAGAGCCACGGGAGAGAGTCTTGCCGCCACCGCGGCTGCCGCACCGCCCGAGCTTCCGCCGGGAACCTTGTCTGTGTCCCACGGGTTATGTGTGACTCCCGTTGCCGAGGTTTCGGTTGTGCTGCCCATGGCAAATTCGTCCATATTGAGCTTGCCTATTATCACCATTCCCTCGTCATTCAGACGGTTTACAACCGTTGCATTGTATGTGGGAATGAAGTTTTCGAGTATCTTGGAGGAGCAGGTTGTAAGAATGTCCTTAGTGCAGATGTTATCTTTAATGCCTATCGGTACGCCTGCGAGCCTGCCGTTATATTTACCGCTGTCAATTCCCTTTTGCACTTCCTCGGCTCTTTCATAAGCCTCTTTTTTGCAGAGGGTGTTATAGCAGTGATATTTTCCGTCGTATTCGTCTATTGCCGCAAAAAATGCGTCGACTGCGTCCTTTACGGAAATTTCTTTATTTTTTACGGCATTTGATATTTCAAGGGCCGTCATTTCGCAAATATTCATAGTTTACCTCACTCAACCGTTTTATGAACGACAAAGCAGCCGTCGCGACTTTGCGGAGCATTTTTCAAAATGTTTTCCGTATCGGCGCCGTTTGTAACTGTGTCGTCACGCATTACGTTTGCAACCGGGAAAGAGTGGGAAGCCGGCTCAACACCGTCCGTGTCAAGTTCATTGAGAGTGTCAATGTATGAGAGTATGCTCTGCAAATCCTTTTCAGAAGCGGAGCGCTCTTCCTCGCTCAGGTGTATTCTGCCGAGCTTTTCGAGGTATTCTACAAGGCTTCTGTCTATCGTCATAAGATCACTTTCTTTCGATTAGTATGTCGGTTGTCGGTTATTTTTCGGGCACGGGGCGGCGAAGCTTTATGTGAACCTCGCGCAGCTGCTGCTCCGAAACAGTATTGGGTGCACCGAGAAGAAGATCTTGGGCGTTTGAATTCATCGGGAAAGCTATGACCTCTCTGATATTTTCCTCGTCCTTTAAGAGCATTATCATTCTGTCAACACCGGGAGCCATGCCGGCATGAGGCGGTGCTCCGTAATGGAATGCGCGGAACAGCGCGCCGAAACGCTTTTCGACCTCATCGGCTGTGTAGCCTGCGAGCTCAAATGCTTTTATCATAATGTCGGGACGATGGTTTCTGACCGCGCCCGAGGACAACTCAACACCGTTGCAGACTATATCGTACTGATAAGCCTTTATTGTCAGCGGATCCTGATTTTCGAGAGCGTCCATACCGCCCTGAGGCATTGAAAACGGATTGTGAGTGAAGTCGAGCTTGCCCTCGTCCGTCTTTTCATACATCGGGAAGTCCGTTATGAAGCACATATCGAAACGGTCCTTGTCGATAATTTCAAGTCTCTCGCCGAGGGTAGTTCTTATCTGACCGGCAAGAAGATTTACAACCTTGATGTTGTCGCTTATAAAGAAGAGCGTGTCGTCAGTCTTGAGGTTAAGCATGCTGTTAAGCTCCGCCTTCTTTTCGGGAACGAGGAATTTGTCAATAGGACCCTTGAAGGAGCCGTCCGGAAGCACGGTAAGATAACCGAGCCCCTTCATTCCTATCGAGAGAGCATATTCGAGGAGCTTTTCAAAGAACCCCTTGCTCTTTTTGCCGCAGCCGGGAGCCACGATTCCTCTGACGGGTTTGCCCTTGAACGGCTTAAAGTCAACGTCCGAGAAGAACTCGGTGAGGTCGCAAATCTCAAGCGGATTGCGAAGATCCGGCTTATCGGTGCCGTATTTAAGCATTGCCTCTTCAAACGGTATTTTTCTGAACGGAGCGGGGCTTACCTTTTTGCCGCCTCCGAATTTTGTGAATGTGTCATAGAGAACCTCTTCGGCTACGGCGAAAACATCCTCTTGTGTGGCAAAGGCCATTTCAAAGTCAAGCTGATAGAATTCTCCCGGGGAACGGTCGGCTCTTGCGTCCTCGTCGCGGAAGCAGGGAGCTATCTGGAAATATTTGTCGAAGCCCGAAGCCATAAGCAGCTGCTTAAATTGCTGCGGAGCCTGCGGCAGAGCATAGAATTTGCCCTCGTGCTTTCTTGAGGGAATTATATAGTCTCTTGCGCCCTCAGGAGAAGAGCAGGTGAGTATGGGCGTGTTTATTTCCGGGAAGCCGAGGCTCTCCATTTTCTTGCGGAGATAGCTTACTACCTCGGAGCGGAACAGAATATTGTCGTGAACCTTTTTGTTCCTGAGGTCGAGGAAACGGTATGTCAGTCTTACGTCCTCTCTTGTGTCGGTTGAGGTCTCAACGTCAAAGGGGAGCGTTTCGGAGCATGGGCCGAGAATTTCGACCTCGTTTACACGCACCTCAAGCTCGCCCGTGGCAATCTTTTTGTTAACGGTGTCCTCGTCGCGCTTTACGACTTTTCCCGTAACCGAGATAACGCTTTCTTTTTTTACGCCCTCTAAAAGCTCGTCGTTGTTTATTACTATTTGGGTAACGCCGTATTGGTCACGAAGGTCGATGAATGCTACTCCGCCGTGATCGCGAATGGTGTCTACCCATCCTGCAAGGCTGACGGTTTTGTTTAAATCGTCAAAGGTAAGCTCGTTGCAGTTGTGTGTTCTGTAAGCCATTGATTTATACATCCTTCCGAGATTTTTGCAGCGTTGCCGCAGCGGACACCGTACTGCATAAAAAACCTAATTATACAGTATCGTATTATATCATAATGTTAGGATAATGTATAGTATTTAATTACATAATATTGTAACAAATATTATGATTTTTGAATTGAAAAAGCTTATGCAATATGATACAATACAAACGTATATGTTTATGTGTTTTTGAAGTGCTTCATCTGACACGGAGGTTTAAAACGATGAATTCAAATAAAAAGATAGTCATAGCTGCCATCGTTATGCTGCTTGCCGTATTTTGCGTAATGTCGGCTTGCAAAAAGAACATCGCAAATTCCGGCAACGGCGAGGTTGTGGTAGTCACGGATGAAAACGGCGTGCCGATAACCGACGAAAACGGCGAGGCGGTAACCGTTGTGCTTGATACCACCATAGTTGATGTAACAAACGAAAATGGCGAGCTTGTCTATGATGAGGATGGTAATGTAAAGACCTCTGTTGTCTATATATCAAAGGAAGTCGGTATCCCCGTTACGGATGAGAACGGCAAGGCGGTTACCAATGCGCGCGGCGAAGTGCAGACCACAATGATAATCGTGCCGCCTACCACGGGCGGACCCGTCGTTACCGAGCTTCCCGTAACCGACGGGAACGGGAATATCGTTACAAAGCCGGGCGGCGAAACGGTCACATATACCATGACCTATACAACCTCTCCCGCAACGCCGGGCGACAACAGCGCAAACTGGGGCTCAAGCTACGGCGGAAGCGGTAATGATTCGTTTAACGATACCGCCAAAACTCCCGACGGAGGCTTTGTTGCCGTGGTTCAGGCAAATTCCGATGACGGCAGCCTTAAAAATCTTTCGGTTAAGAGCACTCCGGCAGCTGTCGTGATTAAATATGACAAGGACGGCAGGCTGCAATGGCAGAAATATCTCCCGTCAAATAACGGAATAATATTGTCGTCCGTCGATACCGATTCTTCGGGCAATATAATAGCGGTAGGCTACTCAAAATCCACCGATCTCGGCGTGCAGAGCTACGGCGATTACGACGCTGTTATATACAAGTTAAATTCCTCGGGTGATATACAATGGATACGCTCCTTCGGCGGAAGCAAAACGGACGGCTTTTATTCCGTCAGTGCTTCTCCGGACGGCTCATATATAGCGGCAGGCATTACGTTTTCATCTGACGGTAACGCGTCGGATGCCGGCGCCGTAGGCTATTCTAAGGCAATCATCGTAAAATACTCTTCGTCCGGCGACGTGATTTTCGTTCGTTCCTTCGGCGGAAACGGCGACACCTTTAACGATGTAAAGACTGCCTCCGACGGCAGCATATATGCGGTCGGAGCGTTCCAGTCGGGCGCTTTGTTCCGAAGCCGCGGCAGAGCCGACGCAGGCGTAGTAAAGCTAAGCTCCGGCGGCGATACGCTGTGGGTCAAGCAGTACGGCGGCAGCGGCATAGACAATTTTGTGTCGGTAACGCCCGCCAATGACGGCGGATGCGTTATAGCAGGCAAGAGCAATTCCTCGGACGGCGACCTCGCGTCACTCGGCAACGCAGGCTCCTTTGACGCGGTAGTCGTGAAATATAACGGTGACGGCTCATTCGGCTGGCATACTGCCGTAAAGGGCTATTTCGATGAGGAATTCAATGCCATAGAAGCTACTAACGACGGTTATGTTGCGGTGGGAAGCTCGTGCTCAAGCAACCGTGACCTCAAGGCGGTAGGAAACCGCGGAGGCTCCGATGCTCTCGTTGTGACCTTCTCTAACGGCGGCTCGCTCAAGAGCATACAGAGCTACGGCGGCAGTCGTGACGACTCGTTCGGCGGCGTATGCGTGCTCTCCGACGGTCAGATAATAGCCTGTGGCTCCACATACTCCGACAACGGCGACCTGATAGGCTCAAAATACCTCAGCAACGGCTCCGCAAGCATGGGTATGATAGCAAGATTTAAGTAAAGGACTTTTGGTTGATGAAAAATTATCCCGGCTATTTGCCTCAGAGCCACAGAATACTTTGGCTTTTAATTCGCGTCGCTTTGATGCTTTGGGGAATTTACGGTATTTTCCACGGTTCCGTGGTGGAGTTTCTCGAAGCGATATTTGCCATTCTTTTTACGCATCTTTGGGACTATTTTCAGGTGTTCGGCGGCAGATCGTTTATTATAAGAATCGGCTACGAAAATCAGACAATGCTCAACGTGTTCATGTTTGTTTGCGTTGTAATAGGCTCTACTCTTAATAACAGAACCGATTTCGGCAGCTTCGACATAGTAACGCACACCTGCTCCGGCTTTATCTCGGCGTGGTTCGGCTATGATTTTGCGGTGCTTATGCAGGAGAAAAATTATTCAAAGCTTTCTCCGGCTCTCGCGGCGATGTTCGGCCTTTGCTTCTCACTCGGCATTGACGTCGGCTGGGAGATATACGAATTTACCATGGACCATCTCTACGGGCTTTCGCTCCAGTGCTCTTCGCCGACAACGGATTACGGCCTTATAGACACAATGGGCGACTTTATATGTGCCGCAAGCGGAGCACTTGTGGGAATGTTCGCCGTGGCGTTTTACAGGAACGGCGTTATCGGTAAAAATAAAAAAGAGGTTCGCGCAAGGCTTATGAGAGAAAAAGAAGAGGAAAAGCTCAAAAGGCAGCTTCTCGACGAATATCTCAAAGCACACAATAATACCAATATCTGATTTAACGGAGGTTCGGCGATTGAAAAAAGCTGTAATTTTGCTTATAACAGTTCTTACGGCGACATTGGCGTTTTCGTCGTGCAATAAAAAAAGCTCCGTTTCGGTGAACGGCGTACCCGTTTCCGAGGGCGTTTATAATTACTATTATGATATAGAAAAAAATTCCGATGAGGACAAGTCGCAGCAAGAGATTTCCGACGCCGCGCTGTCCGATGTCGCAACCTATGTTGCTGTAAATTCGGAATTTAAAAACCGTGCTCTCTCGCTTTCGTCCGAGGACAAAAACGAGATTTCGCAAAATGTCAATAATTATTGGCACGTCTTTTCCGTATACTACAATACCATCGGAGTGTCCAAGCAGGATCTCCAAAAAATTGAAGAGAGCAAAAAATACAAGGATGCCGTAATGGCGGATTACTATTCGGAAAACGGCGACGAGCCTGTTACCGACGATGAACTGCGTTCGTATTTTTCCGAGAATTTTATTGCCTTTAAGGCCGTAACGGGCTATCTCCCGTCGGGAAGCGATACCGATGAGCTTGAAAAGCAGGCACTTTTGCAGAATTTTACGCAGTATGCGGGTGCTGTTAACGACGGTGCGAGCATAGACGAGGTCGGAGCGGCTCTCGAAAACGTTAACACCGATTCCGATACCGTTGTAATAGGAAAAAACGACACCTCGTATCCAGACGGCTTTTTTGACAGCGTTTCTGCCATAGAACCCGGCAAGACAGGGGCGTTTATCGCAGGCGACTATGTTTATATTGTCAGTCGTGAGGATGTAAGCGGAAACGACAATCTGTTTTCGACTTATCGCATTAAATGCCTTAAGGAATTTTGCGGTGAGGAATTCGATAAAAAGCTCTCGGAAATTTCCAAGGCTTATAAAGCGGTGAAAAAGTAAAAAAACTTATACGGCATATATGTAAAAGACCGATTCGCTCTGGCGAATCGGTCTTTTTATGCGCTTGTGAATTTGATTTTAAACTCTTTTGAGCATTTTTTGAATCTCTTCTTTTGAGAAATGATATTTTTTGTGGCAGAAGTTGCAGACAACCTCTGTGGTTTCATCCTCAGCCATCTCCGAGAGACCGCTCTTTCCTGTTGCGATGAGTGCCTTTTCGACTCTTTCGCGCGAGCATGTGCAGCGATAAGCCGTATTTGTTTCGTCAAGCAGCTGCAGGTTGAATTTTGAGAGTGCCTTTTTACATATTTCTTCGGGAGTCATACCGTCGGAAAGCATTTTTGTGACGGGCGGCAGGTCTTTTATGCTCTCTTCAACTCTTTCTATTATCGTGTCGTCGGCCGTTGGGAGCAGCTGTATCATAAATCCGCCGGCGCATATTATTTCGCCGTTGTCATGCTCCGTGAGAACGCCGAGCGCGCAAACCGTGGGTATTTGTTCGCTGACGGCGTAATATGAGGTTATATCCTCGGCTATCTCTCCGGATACTATCGGAGTTTTGCCGATGTACGGTTCCTTAAGCCCGAGGTCTTTTATAACTGTTACAAAGCCGTTGTTGCCGACAGCTCCGGCAACATCGAGCTTTCCTTTTTTGTTTAGAGGCAAAGAAATATCGGCTTTGCCTATACAGCCTCTGACATTGCCGTCGGAGTCCGAAACCGCCAAAACCGTGCCGCACGGACCGCCGCCGTTTATTTTTACCGTGATTGAATCGTCTTTCCCTTTGAGAGTGATGCCCATCATGGTGGCCGCGGTAAGCATTCTGCCGAGTGCGGCGGAGCAAACCTTTGACGTGCCGTGTATTGAGCGCATTTCGCGTACTATATCGGTGCTGTCCGCAGCTATTACGGAAAGCGTACCTTCTTCGTCTATCATTCTTACGAGCTTACCCATTGTTTTTGCCTTTCCGAGCCGCAAATACGGCTCTTTGTGAATTGTCGCTTATAGGTGTGTTGTCATATCCGTCATAAATACCTATGATTTCAAAGCCCGCTTCGGTGAGAGCATTCTCTATGTCGCAAAGCTCATATGCGCGTTCGGAAAAGCTTTCCGAATATCTCTCGTAAAGGCCGTTATCCGCCTCCGCAAAGAAGTCAAGCTCAATATTTACCGTGTCGCCGTCAAGGCTGTTTTGCCACGCGCAAAGAGCGTCGCCGTTTTCATAGATAAACGCATTGTTACCGAGAACTTTTTTGTGCTTGTAAAGGGTGTTGACGTCAAAAACGAAAATTCCGCCCTCCTCCGTAAAAAGCGAAACGAGGGAAAACACTTTTTTTATTTCGTCAAGACTTTTGAGATGATTCAGACTGTCGAGCGTGCATACGGTGCAGATGATTGTGCCGTAAAGATTAAGCTGTGTCATATCCTGGCACAAGAAGAGTATGTCGGCATTTTTAACTGCCGCCTTTTGCTGTGCAACCGACAGCATTTCGGGAGACATATCGGTGCCTATTACGGAATATCCCTTTTCGGAGAGGCGCACCGCGAGAGAACCCGTGCCGCACGCAAGGTCAAGCAAAAGCCCCCCGTTTATTCCTTCTCGGGATAACAGGGAGCATACAAATTTTTCGATTTTGTCATAATTCACGTCATCTGTGAAGCTGTCATAGAATTCCGCAAAATAACCGTAACTCATATTTATTTGTCTTTTTCTTCGACGCGCTCAAAGATTTTTTCGTATCCGTTGCAGCCGAATTGAAGAGAACGGTTAACTCGACTAATTGTGGCTGTGGACGCGCCTGTCTCCTTTACGATGTCGCTGTAAACGCGATCGTCAGACAGCATTTTGGCCACGACTATTCTCTGAGATATAGCCTTAAGCTCGGTTACGGTGCACAGATCCTCAAAAAAATCATAACATTCCTCACGGGTCTTTAAGGAGAGCACGCAGTCAAAAAGAAAGTCCGTATCGGCGTTTTTTAATTTACTGTTCATAATAATTCCAATGCCTTTCGCACCGCGATATTGTTTTGGCCTTGCGAGCCCCTTGCCGCGGCAAAAATCAAGGAGCCGAAACAGCCGCATATTTAAATTACGCGCAGTTGGTTTCAAAGTGAAAAAAACAGGCAAAAATCAATAATGAAATCGCCCTGTTGTTTTTATATTTTAGCACACTAAATCTTAAAAGTAAACACAAAAGAGGAAAATAACAAAAATCTTTACAATTCATATAATGTAATATATAATAAAACGGTGCCGAGACCGAAAAAATAAAAAAATTAATTTTTTTGCAAATTAGTGTTGACATCGGGCTTAAAATATGTTATCTTATTTCAGCCGTCAGAAAACGGCGGCCAACAAATGGGAGCATAGCTCAGCTGGGAGAGCATCTGCCTTACAAGCAGAGGGTCATAGGTTCGAGCCCTATTGTTCCCACCATTATGGCCTGGTAGTTCAGCTGGTTAGAACGCTAGCCTGTCACGCTAGAGGTCGTCGGTTCGATCCCGATCCAGGTCGCCAATTTGCCTCTGTAGCTCAGTCGGTAGAGCAGGGGACTGAAAATCCCCGTGTCATTGGTTCGATTCCGATCGGAGGCACCATAAATGCGGATGTAGCTCATCCGGTAGAGCGCCACCTTGCCAAGGTGGAGGTAGCGAGTTCGAGCCTCGTCATCCGCTCCAAAAAGGACGCTTAAAAATATTAAGCGTCCTTTTTTCCTAAATCCAATGACACAGAAATAAGGCGACATAGCCAAGTGGTAAGGCATGGGTCTGCAAAACCCTGATTCCCCAGTTCAAATCTGGGTGTCGCCTCCAAATAAACGGTAAGTATCATTTGATGCTTGCCGTTTTTATTTTTTGCTTTTTCACGCTTTGGTCTGTCCTGAATTCTTGACAAGTTTCCGTCGCTGAATTATAATATTTTTAAAGCTTAGTTGTACTTCGCGTGTGCAGCTTTATTGCGATAGTTTAATATCGGGGGTGTCGGCGCAAAAGCCGGCTGAGATTAAGGATAAATGCTCCTTTGACCCTTTAACCTGATACGGATAATGCCGTCGTAGGTAGTATAATCTCAGCCTTACGGTATTTTCATATCGTAAGGCTTAATTTTTTTGAGAGGGATTGATATTGTGGAAAAAAGAAATTCTACAAAAAGACTTACAGAAAGCGCATTGCTTCTTGCAATAGCTGTGGTATTGGAACTCGTTTCAAAGCTTTTGGGACTTGAGCTTCCGTTCGGAGGAACAATAACGCTTGCAAGTATGTTCCCGGTAGTTCTCATTTCTTACAGATACGGTGTGAAATGGGGGTTACTCAGCGGCTTTACCTATTCACTTTTGCAGATGATAATGGGTGCTAAGGTGGTTTCAGCTATGTTCCTGCCGGGCGAAGACCAAATGGCTGTTTGGCAGGCAATATGCGTTTGCCTTCTTGACTATGTGCTCGCTTATACCATACTCGGCGTCGGCGGTATGTTTAAGGGCAAATTCAAAAAACCGGCATTGGAGCTTGCACTCGGCGTATTTGTCGCCCTGCTCTTAAGGTATATTGTTCATATTATATCGGGTGCGATATTCTACGGAGCATGGGCCGAATGGTTCTTCTCTCAGGAGGGCTTCTATAAGATAGGAGAGAGCATACTCGGCAAATATTCCGGTACGGCTCTGTCGATAGTTTATTCGGTATTCTATAACGGCCTTTATATGGTTCCGGAAATAATCATAACAACCGTTGTGGCAGCTATTCTCGGTAACGTTCCGCAGATAACCGGAGTTAAAAATCCGAAAAAAGATAAATAACAAACGCTTGACAAATTTTTTAACTGTAATTATAATATAAACCACAATCGAAAAGATCGCCTTTAAAAACTGTGAAGGAAACAAGACGGTTACCGTGAGTTTCAGAGAGCTGCCGTGTGGTGAAAGGCAGTACCAAGTATCCGTGTATAACTCGTTCCGGAGTTTCATAGCTGAAGTCATAGGCTGTGACGGCAGACACCGTTATATGTCAGGTCTTGTTGGAGACCGCAGAGGGCAGCCTCGGCTGCCGAATTAGGGTGGTACAGCGTGGTTTTTACTTCGCCCCTATCTTCTTCAGAGATAAGGGCGATTTTTTGTTTTGTAAAGACTGCGCTTTATTTTTTGTATTTTTCGCTGTGCTGTCAGTCTTTGCAAAGCAAGCTATATGATTGGAGTACTTCATAGGAGAAATAATTATGAAAACAAACAAGTACATTCCTTTTGAACCTATCGACATTCCGGACAGAACTTGGCCGTCCAAGACCATAAAAGAGGCGCCTGTTTGGTGCTCTGTGGATCTCCGCGACGGAAATCAGGCTCTTATAGACCCCATGAACCTTGAGCAGAAGCTTGAGATGTTCAAAACGCTTGTAGACATCGGCATAAAGGAAATTGAGGTCGGCTTTCCTTCCGCATCGGAGACGGAATATGAAATTCTCCGCACGCTTATAGACGGAAATTATATTCCGGACGATGTGACAATTCAGGTGCTTGTGCAGAGCCGCGAGCATCTTATCAAAAAGACCTTTGAGGCTGTAAAGGGCGCAAAGAACGTTATAATACACTTTTACAATTCCACATCGACTCTTCAGCGCAAGGTCGTATTTAAAAAGGATATGCCGGGCATTATCGATATTGCGGTAAACGGCGCAAGACTTATTAAAAAGCTGTCGGATGAGCTTATGGAAACGTCCGACATAAACATACGCTATGAATATTCGCCGGAGAGCTTTACCGGTACCGAAATGGATAACGCGGTTGAAATATGCCAAAGAGTTTTGGAGGAGCTCGGCGCAACGCCCGAAAACAAGGTCATACTCAACCTTCCTTCAACCGTTGAGGGCAGCACGCCGAACGGTTATGCCGATCAAATAGAATATTTCTGCCGTCACCTTAAAGACCGTGACAGCGCCGTAATCAGCCTTCATCCTCACAATGACCGCGGTACTGCTGTCGCAGCTGCCGAGCTCGGTCTTCTTGCAGGTGCCGAGCGTATAGAGGGAACTCTTTTCGGCAACGGTGAGAGAACCGGTAATGTGGATATAGTTACGCTTGCTCTCAATATGTATACGCAAAATGTCGATTGCAAGCTTGACTTTCACGACATCAACCATATTAAAAAGGTATATGAGGACGCCACAAATATGAAGGTAGGTCCTCGCCAGCCGTATGCCGGTGAGCTTGTTTTTACCGCTTTTTCAGGCTCTCATCAGGACGCCATAAACAAGGGTAAGGCGTTTATGCGTGAGAATAATCCCGACAAGTGGGAGGTTCCTTATCTCCCAATAGACCCGGCAGATGTCGGCAGGGAATACGAGCCGATAATCCGTATAAACAGTCAGTCCGGCAAGGGCGGTGCCGCGTATATTATGCAGGAATACGGATTTGCGATGCCTAAGGCCATGCACCCCGAATTCGGAGCGGTCGTTCAAAAGTCCTGTGATGAAAAGGGTAAGGAACTCAGAGCCGATGAGGTATTTGAGCTGTTCTGTGAAGAATATCGCAATGTCTGCGGACCTTATAAGCTTCTCAACCATAAATTCAGCGAAGAAAAGCTTGAGAGCGAGTCTCGCACCAGGGTGCATTTTACGGGTACCATAAAATATAACGGAAACGAGCCGGTATCTATCGAGGGCGTCGGTTCAGGCCCCATAGAGGCGTTCTTTAACGCTCTGTCGCACGTGGGAATCACAGGGTACAAATTCAAGAACTATGCGGAGCACGCAATTTCAATCGGCGCGGACGCCAAGGCCTGCTCCTATATCGAGCTTGAAGCTCCCGACGGCAAGGCCGTTTTCGGCATAGGCATTTCACACAACATAAACTATGCTTCAATAAAGGGCATTTTGTGTGCCATAAACCGTTGTCAGCCGAATGTTGTGCGCGAGCCGCAGCAGCCGATATTTGAGAAAAAACAATAAGCTTTTGCGGCAAAGACATTTTATCTGAACACAATTCAGCGTTTTATATGTTCGCTTTATTCGGCAAAACGTGCCGCGAGCGGCAGGAAAGGATATGGAAGTAATATGAGAGAACATAATATTGTAGTATTAAAGGGCGACGGTATCGGCCCCGAAATAGTCGACGAGGCTGTAAAAGTGCTTGATGCAGCAGGAAAAAAGTACGGCTTTAAGATGAATTATGATTATGAGCTTATGGGCGGCTGTGCCATAGACGAGACGGGTGAGCCGCTTCCGCAGAAAACCGTAGATGCCTGCAAAAAGGCGGATTGTGTGTTTTTGGGAGCGGTAGGCGGTCCTAAGTGGGACGGCGTTCCCGGCAACAAACGCCCCGAGGCGGGGCTTCTCGGAATACGCGGTGCACTCGGCCTTTATGCAAATCTCCGTCCTGCAAGAATATTTGCCCCCTTAAAAGAAGCGTCGCCGATTAAAGACAGCATAACCGAGGGTAACCTTGACATAATGATAGTTCGCGAGCTTACCGGCGGAATTTACTTCGGAGAGCGCGGTACGGGTGTCGAAAACGGCGAGGAATACGCTTATGACACCGAAAAGTACACCGTTTACGAAATTAAGAGAATTGCGAAAACCGCTTTTGAAATGGCAATGAAGAGAAGCAAAAAGCTCACAAGCGTTGACAAGGCAAATGTGCTCGATTCGTCAAGACTGTGGAGAAAGACGGTTATCGAGATGTCAAAGGACTATCCTGAGGTAGAGCTTAACCATATGTATGTTGATAATTGCGCCATGCAGCTTGTACGCAATCCAAAGCAGTTTGATGTTATAGTTACGTCGAACATATTCGGCGACATTCTCTCGGACGAAGCGTCTATGATATCGGGCTCGATAGGAATGCTCGCTTCCGCTTCGCTCTCGGACGGAAAATTCGGACTCTATGAGCCGATACACGGCTCCGCGCCGGATATTGCCGGCTTCGGCGTCGCAAACCCGCTTGCCACCATACTCTCCGCAGCCATGATGCTCAAATACTCTCTTGATGAGAGCGAAGCTGCGGCGGATATAGAAAACGCGGTAAACGCGGCACTCGAAAAGGTTCGCACTCCCGATATATACAAAGACGGATTTAGAAAGGTATCGACTTCGGGTATGGGCGACGAGGTTATTAAGCGCCTTTAATAAAAAGCAGAATATTGCTTCGGCGGCTCCGTTTTTACGGAGTCGCTTTTTAATTTGTGAACAAAAACTGAATTTATCGTATTTTGTTTGAAATATCATAAAGTAAGTGTTAATATATAGAGGTATTGTACTTGTTTGGTACAACGCCGTAATAATTTGCAAGGAGGATTTTCCCTTGGACGAAAATAAAGACAAGACTTTATCCGGCGGAAACGACGAGAGCTACGGCTCAACATTTGACCGCAATACCGAGGATGTCAAAAAGGAAATGGAAGAGCTTGCGGCTACATTTCAGCGCGAGCTTGACAAAACCAAGGCGGAGGCAGAGGAAAAAGGCGAGCTTATACAGGAGCTTGAGGATATCCCCGAGGCTTCGACCCGAAATGATGACGAGGAGCCTTCGGAAGCCGAGCTTTGCGAATGCTGCGGTGAGAAAAGGCGCGGCACAAAATCCGACCCCGATTCGCCGTATTGTGAAGAATGTGATCTCGGTCTTCGTCACTATCCGTTCAGCTTCTTAAATATATTCTTTGTCGTTGTTGTTATTGCGCTTGTTTTTTACAGCGGCTATGTATTTGCGGGGCGTATGGGCGTTTTAAACGATGTCTATAAGGCAGATAAATATGTTTCGCAGAAGAAAATGGATTCAGCCGTTACCGCATATGAGGATACGGTTTCTGCAATGGAGAAGGCAGGTATAAAGGGCGAGCTTGTGTATAAGCGCCAAATAATGGCAAATTACAGCATAGGCTACCTTCAGGATATTGACTCTATGAGCGGCAATATAAATTCTTGGGAGCTGTCTCTTCCGCACTTCAGAAGCGTTAAAAAAGCAATGGGCGAGTCGGCTGAATTTATAGCCACCGTGCGCAAGGCTTATACAATACTTACAAAGTATGATGTCAACGATCCTTCGGATTTCCCGTATGACGACGCTATGGCGGCTTTGGTGTCGCTTGAGAGCGAGCCTTATACCGAGGATACAACGGCAAATACTTCGTCCGCGACGCCGTCATCCGTTAAGGCCACGCAGTATAATAAGGCCATGGTATATTACTATGAATATTATATATCGGTAATCTGCAATAAGGATAACGACGAACAGCTCAAATACCTTGAAAAGATCAAAGAAGAATATCCTCAGTATATTTGGCTTTACGGTTCGGCCCTCGGCGATCTTTACGCAAAAACAGGCAAGGACGTCACCGAAATCTGCGATAAAATCCGCAGCAATAATTCCGAGGACCCGTCGCCGGATCTTATTGAAATAGAAAGCCTGCGCATAAAGGGCGATTATGATGCGGCAATAGCAAAATGTGAAGAATACGCTTCGCCGGATGACTGCACGGTCAAATATGAGATTTACCGTCAGGAGGCACTTTGCTATATCCTCAAGGACGATTACGACACGGCTTTAGAAACGGCGAAAAAGGCCTATGACGATAACGGCCGTTCTCTTGAGGTTATAGATACCTTGGCACTTTGCGCTGTTTTGAAAAACGATGATGCCACATACAGCAGCATGGAATCGCTTTTGGACGGCAGCGGCTACAGCCTGTCCGATAAGGTTACCGGCTTTAAGGCAGGTACCGTTACGCTTGATGATATTCTTTTGAAAGGAGCTTATGACGTAGAATGAGAGCAGTATATCTTACAGTAAAATATATAACCATCGTCGGTACGTTCCTTCAGGGCTTTTTTGAGCATCTTTCATGTCGTATGTATGATGTTCTGATAGAGGACGGCAGATATTTGAGATCAAATGAGATGTGCGGGCATATAGAGCATGAGCTTATTAAAAAGAGAGGTACCGTATTCGGTGTGTGCTTCTTCCCGTTCCTTTTCAATTTGCTGATAGGTCTTATCCTGACCGCGGCAGGCTCGGTAAATATTTTCTATCTCGGTGAATTTTTTATGAGCGCCGATTCAAAAGTACCGAATTTCCCGAACTTCTTATTTCTGTGGGTCGGTATTTCGTGCCTTACCAATCTGTTCCCGCAGATAGAAGACGCTCTTACTCTCAAAGAGCAGATTTACGGCAAGGGCAAGTCAAATCTCTTTGTGAAAATAATCGCCGCGCCGATATTCGCCGTGCTGTATGTCGGCTCATATCTGCAGAGCGTCGGGCTTACGCTTGTCACGTCTGTGGTATTCTCGCTGTTTATGCCGTCGATTCTCGGCACGTTTATACCTCAGCTCTACAATGCCATAGCAGGCTGATCGGCATTACAGTATATATTATGCTAAACGGGAAGTGTTTTTACACTTCCCGTTTTTGTTGTATAAAATATTGTAAAGTGGTAAAATCAAAGCGGTGAAAACATTGCTTACGGTACGCGGTCTGCTTCGGCGACGGTGACTGCGTGGATGAATTCTCCAGGGCATAAAGAGAATATTCTCTCGGAGGATTTTACGGAGGCCGGCTTCGGCTGCTATGAGGTGAGCGGAGTAAGGTATTGGGTTCAACTGTTTATAGGATAGGCCTATGAGCTGCTTTTTGTACGTGCAAAAAGCAGCTCGCGTGCTTATTTGCAAAATACGTGTGCGCCTATGGTCTGTATAACGGGTCTTGTGCGTATCCACTTATTTGAAGTCTTTGCCGGATTATAGTAGTATATGGCGCCGCCCGACGGATCCCAGCCGTTTATTGCGTCCTGAGCCGCCTTTCTTGACTGTGCCGTAGGCTCTGTGCTCCAGTTGCTGTCGTTTACGCAGGAAAATGCTCCGGGCTGGTAGACCACTCCGGCTATTGAGTCCGGAAAAGACGCGTGCTGAACGCGATTCAGAACAACCGCGCCTACTGCAACCTGACCTATATACGGTTCGCCTCTCGCTTCGGCTGCAATCACCTTTGCAAGCAGATATATGTCGCTCGAGCTGTATTGTCCCGAGGACGCAGAACCGATTCCGAGTGCCGACAGTGTTTTCGGACCCGCAATGCCGTCGACAGTAAGACCTGCGGATTTTTGGAACTTCTTTACCGCGTCTTTGGTGAGTGTGCCGTAAATACCGTCAACGGATCCGCTGTATATTCCTTTAGATTTCAACTTGGTTTGTATCTGTCTGACCTCTTCGCCGCGAGAGCCCGTTTTTGATAACACTTCGGTGCTGTGGCTTGCACTCTGCTTGTATACCGCTATCGAGCCTACGGCAAAAAGCAGCACGGCGGCAAGACACACGGCTAACATCTTTTTGAATTTTGCACCGGGAGAATTCATCTTCATAATAATTTACCGACCTTTTATCTGTTTAAGTGCTCGCTTACGGAATTATTGTTTTCATGTGTGACACTTTTATACACATAAATTGTGTGTCACAAAAAGACATATACTAAATATTGACAGATAAAATCTGTTTTGAAAAAAATTTGACTTTTTTAAAAATAAGTGTTGACTTTTGGATTGCGCTGTGATATTATATCAAAGCTGTCGCGAGAGACACGGAAACAAAATTGAACAGAACGCTTGATAATTCAACGTTTTTGATTAAACAGTTTGAAAAAAAGCACTTGACAATTTCATTAGCTTATGTTATTATATAAGCCCTCCGATAATCACGGAGAACAGCAAATGGACCTTGAAAATTAAACAACGACAAGAAACAAGGAACCCTGAGATTCTAAAAGTTGAAAGACTTAAAGAGTTTTAGAAGTACGAAAGTACGAACAGTAAATTCGGGAAATTGAGAAATTTCTTGGATAAAGTAAAAGAGCTAAAGAGCTACTTTGAAGAATGATTAAAGCGAACCGAAAGGTTCGAGTTAATACAATTTTTTAGAGAGTTTGATCCTGGCTCAGGATGAACGCTGGCGGCGTGCCTAACACATGCAAGTCGAACGAAGCTTGACGGATGATTTCTTCGGAATGAAACCAGATATGACTTAGTGGCGGACGGGTGAGTAACACGTGAGCAACCTGCCTTTCAGAGGGGGATAACGGCTGGAAACGGTCGCTAATACCGCATGAAGTGTTCGGATGGCATCATCTGAACATCAAAGATTTATCGCTGAAAGATGGGCTCGCGTCTGATTAGATAGTTGGTGGGGTAACGGCCTACCAAGTCTACGATCAGTAGCCGGACTGAGAGGTTGAACGGCCACATTGGGACTGAGATACGGCCCAGACTCCTACGGGAGGCAGCAGTGGGGAATATTGCACAATGGGGGAAACCCTGATGCAGCAACGCCGCGTGAAGGATGACGGTTTTCGGATTGTAAACTTCTTTTCTTAGTGACGAAGACAGTGACGGTAGCTAAGGAATAAGCATCGGCTAACTACGTGCCAGCAGCCGCGGTAATACGTAGGATGCAAGCGTTATCCGGATTTACTGGGTGTAAAGGGAGCGCAGGCGGGACTGCAAGTTGGATGTGAAATACCGTGGCTTAACCACGGAACTGCATCCAAAACTGTAGTTCTTGAGTGAAGTAGAGGCAAGCGGAATTCCGAGTGTAGCGGTGAAATGCGTAGATATTCGGAGGAACACCAGTGGCGAAGGCGGCTTGCTGGGCTTTAACTGACGCTGAGGCTCGAAAGTGTGGGGAGCAAACAGGATTAGATACCCTGGTAGTCCACACTGTAAACGATGATAGCTAGGTGTGGGGGGTCTGACCCCTTCCGTGCCGGAGTTAACGCAATAAGCTATCCACCTGGGGAGTACGACCGCAAGGTTGAAACTCAAAGGAATTGACGGGGGCCCGCACAAGCAGTGGATTATGTGGTTTAATTCGAAGCAACGCGAAGAACCTTACCAGGTCTTGACATCCGACTAACGAGATAGAGATATGTCAGGTGCCCTTCGGGGAAAGTCGAGACAGGTGGTGCATGGTTGTCGTCAGCTCGTGTCGTGAGATGTTGGGTTAAGTCCCGCAACGAGCGCAACCCCTGCCATTAGTTGCTACGCAAGAGCACTCTAATGGGACCGCTACCGACAAGGTGGAGGAAGGTGGGGACGACGTCAAATCATCATGCCCCTTATGACCTGGGCTACACACGTAATACAATGGCCGTTAACAGAGGGAAGCAAAGCGGTGACGCAGAGCAAAACCCTAAAAACGGTCCCAGTTCGGACTGTAGGCTGCAACCCGCCTACACGAAGTTGGAATTGCTAGTAATCGCGGATCAGCATGCCGCGGTGAATACGTTCCCGGGCCTTGTACACACCGCCCGTCACACCATGGGAGTTTGTAACACCCGAAGTCAGTGACCCAACCGCAAGGAGGGAGCTGCCGAAGGTGGGATAAGCGACTGGGGTGAAGTCGTAACAAGGTAGCCGTAGGAGAACCTGCGGCTGGATCACCTCCTTTCTATGGAGAAAAGCCGAAAGGCAAAATCCAAGGTCAGAGGATTTCTTGGAAGAAGTCGTTGTTTAATTTTTGAGGTTCAAAAAGAACTTCAAAAAGCAAGTGGAGAACGGACCCCGTGTGAAAAATGGGGGTGTAGCTCAGCTGGGAGAGCACCTGCTTTGCAAGCAGGGGGTCATCGGTTCGATCCCGTTCATCTCCACCACGCTCTGGCAAGAAAGAGCGATGAAACCGTTTACGGGCTCATAGCTCAGGTGGTTAGAGCGCACGCCTGATAAGCGTGAGGTCGGTGGTTCGAGTCCACTTGAGCCCACCAGATTACGGAAAGCCGTAATCGAAATTGCACCTTGAAAACTGAACAAAGAAAAAGGTAAAGTGATAAGAAAAATATTTTAGGGTAATAACTACAATATTAATTATCGTCGAGAAACAACCCAAAGAAGAACCAAAAAAAGATTCGAGCAAATTTGGTCAAGCTACAAAGAGCGTAAGGGGAATGCCTTGGCACCAGGAGCCGACGAAGGACGCAGCGATCTGCGAAAAGCCACGGGGAGCCGAAAGCAGGCTTTGATCCGTGGATATCCGAATGGGGAAACCCGCATGGTTAATAGCCATGCGACGTATACTGAATAAATAGGTATGCGTCGGGAACCGTCTGAACTGAAACATCTAAGTAGGACGAGGAAAAGAAATCAACCGAGATTCCGTAAGTAGTGGCGAGCGAACACGGAAGAGGCCAAACCGAAGGTAGCAATATCTTCGGGGTACGGACAGTAAACGGCATTGCGGTATCTTAGCAGAAGTGCATGGGACGGCACACCATAGAGAGTGATAGTCTCGTAAGCGAAAAGAGAAGGCAGCCAACTGTATCCAGAGTACCGCCGGACACGTGAAACCCGGTGGGAACATGGGGGGACCATCCTCCAAGCCTAAATACTCCCTGGTGACCGATAGAGAACAGTACTGTGAAGGAAAGGTGAAAAGAACCCCGGGAGGGGAGTGAAAAGAACCTGAAACCTTATGCTTACAAGCACCGAGAGCCCATCAAAGGGTGATCGGGTACCTTTTGTAGAATGGTCCGGCGAGTGAATGTAACTGGCAAGGTTAAGCACTTAAGGTGTGGAGCCGAAGCGAAAGCAAGTCTTAATAGGGCGTCAAGTCAGTTGTATTCGACCCGAAACCGTGTGACCTAGCCATGAGCAGGCTGAAGTGGAGGTAAAACTCCATGGAGGGCCGAACCCACTCCCGTTGAAATGGTAGGGGATGACTTGTGGCTAGCGGAGAAATTCCAATCGAACTCGGAGATAGCTGGTTCTCTCCGAAATAGCTTTAGGGCTAGCCTCGATTTGACATTACCGGAGGTAAAGCACTGAATGGGCTAGGGGCCGAGAGGTTACTGAACCCTATCAAACTAAGAATGCCGGATAATGATAATCGGGAGTCAGACAGTGTGAGATAAGTTTCATTGTCAAAAGGGAAACAGCCCAGACCCACAGCTAAGGTCCCAAAGTACAGTTAAGTGGTGAAGGATGTGGAATTGCATAGACAACCAGGATGTTGGCTTAGAAGCAGCCACTCATTAAAAGAGTGCGTAATAGCTCACTGGTCGAGTGATTCTGCGCCGAAAATTTAACGGGGCTAAACTGTACACCGAAGCTTGGGATACATCTAATGTATGGTAGGAGAGCGTTGTATACGGGGTGAAGTCAGAGCGGAAGCGCTGGTGGACTGTATACAAGTGAGAATGCCGGAATGAGTAGCGAGAATTATGTGAGAATCATAATGGCCGAAAGACTAAGGTTTTAGAAGGAAGGTTCGTCCGCTTCTAGTCAGCCGGGAGCTAAGGCGAGGCCGAAAGGCGTAGTCGATGCACATACGGTGGAGATTCCGTAGCCGCCATTAATTTAAACAGAGGGACACTTTCAAGGGGCATGACCCGGGCGTTGGTAGACCCGGGCGTAAGGGACCGAAGATTAGTAGGGAAGCATGCTTTAAGGAAGGCGAGAAAAGCTCTGTGTATAGAAGATGGCGCCCGTACCGCAAACCGACACAGGTAGTCAGGAAGAGAATTCTAAGGCCAACGGGAGAAGGGTAGTTAAGGAACTCGGCAAATTGACCCCGTAACTTCGGAATAAGGGGTGCTCACGAGAGTGAGCCGCAGTGAATAGGTCCAGGCGACTGTTTATCAAAAACACAGCTCTCTGCTAAATCGAAAGATGACGTATAGGGGGTGACACCTGCCCGGTGCTGGAAGGTTAAGAGGAAGGGTGCAAGCTCTGAATTGAAGCCCCAGTAAACGGCGGCCGTAACTATAACGGTCCTAAGGTAGCGAAATTCCTTGTCGGGTAAGTTCCGACCCGCACGAAAGGCGTAATGATTTGAGC
>ENA-OQID01000126-OQID01000126.1-human-gut-metagenome-genome-assembly--contig:-NODE-126-length-53211-cov-38.741785_pt1 | contig 53211 bp, 51 predicted proteins | sample MGYA00242567_ERZ504727 | MGnify/ENA primary metagenome ERZ504727 (study PRJEB26092, sample SAMD00036215) | human gut metagenome | host: Homo sapiens | study: EMG produced TPA metagenomics assembly of...
AAGCAGACACCTACCTTGAAGATGGCCTCACTTACACCATTCACGTATGCAGGAGCATCCTGATAAACAGGCTGCTTGTGCATAGGCTTCCATACTGGTCGCGCCTCAATCTATATATACTATGCCACATATATTTTGTGGATAATTCCAAACTTGCCGAAAAAGTAGAATCCTCTAAGGTTTCTTCTGCAGGAGCCAGCATTGCCCATAATCTAAGTAGCAACATCAGCAATCATTTAGCTTGATTCTTCATTTTAGCTTTATATAAAATGTTTATTCTGTAAATCCTTAAAAACAGCTATCAGCTTGTCGTAATCCTCGGTGGTCAAGGCACCTATATGACCTACACGGAATATAGTATCCTTCATATCACCTCCATTAGGACAAATCCAAATTCCATACTCATCCTTGATCTTCAAGAAAATATCGTATGCAGAAGCTGTTGTTGGATGTAGTGGAGTTACTGCGTTTGACAAGGAGTCAGAAACTATCTCGAATGGCAAGCCCTTAATATGCTCACGAAAATAATGAGCCAATCCTGCAATACGTTTGATTTCTGCTTCAACACCACCATTCGCATCAATCTCCTTCAATCGTACATTGATTTGGCGAAGAATACCTACTGCTGGTGTCCAAGGAGTCTGTCCACGCTCCATGTTCTTCAAGGCAATCTGTAAGTCAAAGTACTGACAAACACACTTTGTTTTGTTCACACGCTCGATAGCCTTAGGCGAAAGCACCATAATTGAGACACCAGGAGGGCAAGCCAATGCTTTTTGGCTACCAGTCAACATGATGTCAGCGCCCAATTCCTGCATATTGAATGAATCTGCCAAGAAAGAACTGATGCTATCCACTATCAAGAATAGGTTGTTTCGCTTACAGAAGTCACTAATCATATTGATGTCATAATGTACACCTGTAGAAGTCTCATGCTTGTTGACAAGGAAAGCTGTATATCCTTTCCCCTCAAAAGGAGCAAGATGCTCAGGATTCAAAGCCTTGCCATGCTCCAATTTGATATCTGTATATGGAATATGGTGAAGTTCCAACAACTCCACAAAGCGATGCCCAAAACTGCCACCATTCACCACCAAAGCCTTGTCATTTGGTGTCAATGTATTCATGATGGCAGTCTCCATTGCTCCAGAACCAGAAGCTGTAAGGAAAACCACCTTGGAATCATCCGAAGCCTTGGCAAACTTCTTGATGAGTCGTTCGTTCTCAAACATGACATCAGAAAACTCCGATGTTCTGAAATAAGGTACTTGCTCAGAACCAATTGCTCGTACAGCCTCACTTGACTGTACAGGACCTACAGTAAAATTGATCATATCGATAATATTATATTTCAAAGAAATTCTTGCGCTCATCAAACTGCTGCATGACTTGAGCCATACAGATGCTTTCCTTTCTTCTTAAACGAGCAGAAGAAAAACGCTTGTTGATGATACAGCTAATAAATTCTTGTATTTCATAGCGGAGACCATATCCATCCCACTTGTAGAAATACTTCTTATTTTCATTTTGGTCTTCATATCGAAGCTCAAAGTAATCTGTCTTCCACCATGGGGCAGGTACATAGGCGTAACCTTTTGTACCAGAAATAACCAAATTACCCTCAGTCTTCACGCCGATGCCCACTTTGAAAGAACAAGTGGCTGACGGATAGCGCATGACACCATGCGTATAGACATCCACAGAATTGTCCATTCTACTGAACAACATCAAGTCATCATAGTTGACACCCATCAACTTGATGATTGGCAGAAGCGGATAACTGCCTTCCTCATGCATGGCTCCACCAGCTTGGCTTGCATCAAACTCTCGACCAGTCTTGTCAAGCAACTGCGAACAGGAAGCCTCAATGTCAACTATCTCACCTATCAGTCCAGACTTAATCATCACCATCAAGTGATTGAATGCAGGGCAATGAGCTGTCTTATTAGCCTCCATCAGAATCACCCCATTCTTCTCTGCCAACAGATAAAGTTCTGCCGCTTGATCCCTACTCAATACCATCGGAGTTTCGCAAAGTACATGCTTACCTGCCTCCAGAGACTTCTTGATGTATTCATAATGGCTCAGATGAGGAGTGGCAATATAAACGGCATCAACGGCATCATAAAACTTTTCCAAGTCTGCATAAGCCCAAACGCTCTCGTTGTCTTTCGACATAGAGACAACAGCATCCTTGTTGAAGTCATAAGCTGCACATACATTGATTCCACTCACCACCGAAGCCTCAGCAGGAAACCGCTGTGCAATGCGACCACATCCAATGATACCCACATTCACAATCTCCTGGTTCTCATTTCTCAGTTTAGTAGAAGAGATACCCTGTGTACGTGGGAGATAAACTACTTGGCAATACTCGTTGAGATAATCAAACTTGCCTTCCCAATCAGAGCCTATGGCAAAGATGTCAACATCATATTTTTGGATATCATCTATCTTCTGTCCCACATAGTCTTCGATGATGATTTTGTCCGCGCAGCCAGTAGCCTTGACTGCCTCAACACGTTCAAGCACATTATTTCTGACATTGAGCTTACCACGGTCTCTGTCAAAATTATCATTCGTGACACCCACGATCAAGTAATCACCAAGTTCCTTAGCTCGTTTCAAGAGATTAATATGACCTTGGTGAAGAAGATCATAGGTGCCGTAGGTTATAACTGTCTTCATAACATTTAAACGTTTGTTTGAATTCAATATATCTTTGCAGTCGGTTTCATTTATATTTCCAATTAAAACGTTCAACTTGTGCCACAAAAATACACTTTTTATTCGAAACCACCAAGAAAAAAAACTGCGTCATTTGCGAAATCTGCGTGACCTTCATCCGTAAGCCATCGGCTAACCTTGAAAGGAAAGAACTAGGTGGTTCGAAGTATTTCACTTCCATCCTTCCCATACGCTCCATCTTTCGCTTCAAAGATGACGCTAGGTTCAAAGACCTCAACCGTATGCCAAGCCCCCTTAGGCACCTGGCAGGCAAAGTCCCCATTTTCAGGACAGAGATGAATTCTCTCAATCTCTTGATAAGAGACCTTTCTAATGGTATCCCCACCATCCTGATGATAGGATACCACCTCTTCGTATATCACTTCATCCATTCTACCACAAAGGCAGATGACGCTCTCTGATGAGTTTGGATGGCGATGTATCGCTACATCGGTACCGGGCAGCAAGGCGTTGAGCATTCTCTGACTCTTATCCTCCGCACTCGTACGAAGATCATAGTTATGACGCAACCGAGGAATCTCCTTTGCCTTGGCAAAAAGAGAATCCAGAAAATCTTTGTTTATTTCCAATGTATTCATGATCCTTATTTCTTAAGAGAAGCAAGATACTCTTCGTGAAGATGATAGTACTTCTTCTTGAAAAGCACATAAGCAAGTGACAACACAACTAAAGCCCCCACAAGATACATCCAGTGGCACGCTACATTATCAGGACAAAGATAGATAAATCCCAATGAAATTATCAACTGCATCGCCATATACAAGGAAGAAACCTTCACGTGTCCAATCTTCAACTCATTTGCCATCAACTGGTAAGCATGCTTACGATGAGCCTCACCCAAATTCTCATGCAACATAATGCGATGAACAATCGTCAGACAGCCATCCACACCATATACCAACAGGAAGATAAGCCAGGTAACATCCTGAGTCTTGATGATGACGTTGCCCAAGAGGAACAACATAATAAAGGCGATACCGATAGAACCCACATCACCAGCAAAACACTTTGCCTTACCCTTTGGACGGAAGTTGAAGACGCAGAATACCAATGAAGCAAGGATGGTAGAGATAATCAGGCTCTGTTCTACAAAGTCTTCATTCATATTAACCAAAGCCAATGGTACTAATACCGCCAGCGAATAACCAGCAGTGATACCATTGATACCATCCATAAAGTTGATGATATTCGTTGCACCCACATATACGATAAGTGCAAAAATAATCATCCACCACATCGACCAATGCAAGATGTCAAGTTGATAGAAAGCCAAAACCGCAGAAGCAAACTGCGCTACCAATCTCACACTATCAGGCAGTGAGCGGATATCATCCACAAAGCTGACACCTGCAATCAATGTCAAACCAGCCAGAAACCAAGGATAAGGAAATCCGAAGAATCCACTCCATACCCAAGCCCCTATCAGGAAGATGATGCCACCACCTCTCAACACGATAGAAGTGTGAGATGATCTTTCATTCGGCTTATCAATTATATTACACTTATCCGCAATTCGAAAATAGACAAGTTCTGCTATAAGAAGCAGAACGAAAATAACGATATATGTTACCATAAATATTTTACTAAAAGGTGGTTGGAATATCTAAAAAAGATTTGAAAGAAGGACTTTATTCTTCTTTCATCCCCTCCGCTACCCTCTTCAAGCTTTCCTCAAAGCTTACCAACTGATAGTCGAAATCCATTTTCGACATGGCAGGGTGATAATAGTAGGTAGCAAACATTTTGTTGATTGGCTGAAGCACGAAGGAACCAAGCCATACGAACGGATTGAAAATACGGCTAATCCATACCTTATGTCCTGCATGCTTCGCAAAGAAGCGAATGATTTCTATGGTATCAGCCTGCTCCTTGTTCTGAGGATAGAAAGTACCACTCAGTCCTCTAAGCATTGCCTGCTTCACAAACTCTGCAAGGTTGTCGATATACAACATCGAACGCTTGTTATGCCAGCAAGGGAAGAAAGGTACTTTCGTTGCAAGCTTGGCAAGTCTTGGGAAGTTACCCTTTGCATTCGGACCGTATATCATGCAAGGACGAAGGATGCAAACCTTGAAGTTCTCATCCTCCAACTTACGAAGACCAATCTCTGCCTGGAGTTTAGAATCGCCATAGAAACCATTAGGATTCTCCTTGGTATCCTTGGTCAGCACCTCACTCTTCAACGACTGACTCTCATGGAAGACAATTTGACTCGACATAAAGATAAACTGCTTCACTCCTGCAGCCTTTGCATGCTCAGCAACAGCAATCGTCAAGTCGCGATTCACCTTATAATATAAAGGTTCCATCTTAGGATCAGCGTTTACATGTGCAATACCTGCCACATGATATACCACATCATAACGAGAGTAATCAGCCTTCTTCCAATTGTCCCCCATCGTATCCACAGCATCTATCTCGAAATCAGATGATGTAGAAAGAATATATTTGCGCACGCTCTCACCTACGTAAGAGCCTGCGCCTGTAATCAAAACTTTAATCATTACACTTCAAGTACTATGATTTATATAATTTTTCTTCTATCTCTTTCCATATAAGTGGACTATCGAAATTTTCAACAACCCATCTTCTACCTTCATTACCATCAATTGCATGATCCAGTCTAATCATATCTATTTTTTTTGCGATATCAGAAGCATCATTATCAACAAAAAGACCTGTCAAATTATTAACAATTGAATCACAACATCCAGTAACTCTTGTAGTTATAACAGGTTTCGCCATTGACTGAGCTTCCAAAACTCCTGTTGGAAAACCTTCACGATAAGATGCTAATACATAAACATCCATCATTGAATAGTAATATTCCATACCACCATTAATAAATCCCGTATAGATTATTCTTGGATCATTTAGAATTCTATCTTGAATATCTTTTGGCAACGCATCTCTTTCCTCAAACATCCCAACAAGCAAGAGTTTACAATTCTCTGCATTTTCCAAACTGTCAAAGGCTCTAACTAATTCTATAATACCCTTATCGCGAACAAGTCTCCCAGAATAACCAATAACAAAATCTGAATTCTTTATGCCATATTTATCCTTCAATTTCAGAAGACAGGTTTTATCTATCATTTCTGAATTAAAATGATGTTGAGTATCCACACCATTACATGTCCCTTTACTCAGAATAATTTGCTTTTTGGCTGGAGCCAGTTTATCTTCAATACTTCTACGCAAAACAGATGGACTAACACAAACCACTTGAGTAGAACAAAATGAAGCTAATCTATCTACCGAAATCAAAATAAAACGCTTAATCCCATGACTAGTCTCATACACGAGACCATGACGAAAGTAAATTCTTTTTGGAACACGGCAAATCCATCCAGAAATCATCGCTAACAAACCACCTTTAGGTGTGTGACCTATAATGATATCAATTTTTTTTCTTTTTATAAACTTACATATATTACGAATGGTCAAAATGTCTTCCTTTATAGAAATACTACGATTTACAGGCGACTCTATAAATTGAAAACCCTGTTCCTTTGCATAATTTGGCAAATAATCACTTGGACTACAAACGACATTCATATGATATCCCCTTTCTTTAAAGTATTTAAACTGATCACCTATAAAGTAAGGAAGAACAAAATATATATTAACAACATGCAAAATATTCATTCTAATTAAGTTTTATTTTCTTGAACTACTAATTTTATAAGTACAACAACGTTTGAGTAAGAATCCCCCTAGACAGCACAACTTCATCCATTATATTTATAAGGGATGATGCTTTTGTGGAAATTAGACTTAAAAAAATGCTAAAAGTATCTTTCTCCATACAATAGACACTTATCATACTAATAAACGACTTTAAGTCATTCACTATAGAGCTATGGCTCACCATAGACACCGCCACCAAGCCATCATCCGAATCTTAACCATCACCTCACGACATAAGCCTAAGGATTGAGATACAGTAACATAGCGAATAATATTCTTTTCGCTGCGAGTCATTATATTAATACAGCTTTAACGTTCTTTCATCCATTTCCTGCAATCCTTGAAAAAACTAACAACTATCATGATAAGCAAAATACCAACGGGGAATGCTGCTATGATAGTTACACCTTGTAGACTATACAAAGAGTTTTGTGCAAAGAGAAGACCTACAGGAAGGAATATTAAGAGAAGAGCCCAGAAGCCTCGAATCTTTCGGGCAGGTTCTTCTTCTGCTGATATTTTCTTATAGCTATATGAAGATGCTACATAAGTAATGCCATCAAGCGTTGTGCTATAAAAGGCAATCATAGTAATAACAAGCAACATCAATGCTAAGGAAGGAAGAGGTAGCGTATTAAAAATCATCAGGATAGCATCATACATCTCACCACCTTTACCTATATAGCCCGTTACATCAAGCCCATGTTTCATTTGTTGAGCAAGTCCATAGTTACCAAGAATAATAAACGACATATAGGTACCAGCAAGCCCCCAGCCGAACGAGCCGAAAACAGTATTACGGATAGTACGTCCTTTAGAAATAAGAGCTATGAAGAAAGGAGTAGCTACACACCAAACAAGCCAATAAGCCCAATAGTAAACAGTCCAATTCTGTGCAAAACCATTTTCCCGAAGAGGATCCATATAGGTGGATAGACCTATGAAGTTCTGAGCTAAGTTTCCGATTGACTGAAAGCCTGTTTCTATAATAAAACGAGTCTCACCTCCTAATACAAGAAAATAGAAAAGGACACCAAAGAATAGATAAGAACAGATTCCTGCAAGTCTGCTAATTCCTCTCACACCATATAAAACTGTAATGGTGTAGATAGAGCAAATGAGTAGAAGCACACAAATAGTAATGGATGTATTAACCTCAAAACCAAACACCACACCCATTGCTTTTGTCAGAAGAGGTGTTGCTAATGAAAATGTTGTTGCTGTTGCACAGACTACAGCAAAGATAGCTGTGACGTCAATCACTTTACCCCAAAAGCCGTCAACATTATCACCAAGCAACGGACGGCAAGCTTCCGAGAAGCGCTGGCGTTCACGTTTACGAACGTGCATCATAAAACCGAAACATACAGCAAGTATAACATAGAATCCCCAAGCCAATGGTCCCCAATGGAATAAGGTGTATGTAGGAGCCCACATAGTCATAGAACCCATTTCTACCAAATGTGGTTCTGCTCCATACAGCGCCCATTCTATGAGCGAGTAGAACATAATGTCGGCTGCCATAGTTGATGTGAAAATCATTGTGCCCCACTTGAAATTACTATATGCAGGTTTGTCTACATTACCCAACTTTATGTTTCCATACTTAGAATTCATAGCAACGTAAAGCGCACAACCAACACTACCAATAGCAAGTATTGGATAGTATATTCCAATAGTATCACCAAAGAATCCACGCATAGTATCAACTACAGACTTAGATTTCTCAGGCACAATCATAAATACCGCCATCAATGCTATTACAATAGCAAAAGGAATCAACATCGTAGTCCAATCTTTTTTTCTCTTTTGTATTTCCATTTATTTTCTGATTTTCTTTAAATTCTTAATTGCTCTTTCGTAACGGTCTCGTCCGTATGTTCCAAAATCATCGCCCTTAGCCTCTTTTATGACAGTCCATTGAGCCCAAAGATAATCCCATAGAATCATATAGCAGAGAATCTTTTGGAAAGCATTTACGGGTATATTTCCATTAAAATACTTATCCAGTATATAGTCTTGATTCTCCTTAGTGAAGGCTGCTTCAACAAATAGAGCAGCAAAATCAGCCATAGGGTCGTTCATACCTGAATATTCCCAATCTATGAGGTAGATGGTTCCATCCGTTGCCTTGATGAAATTCTCATATAGGGCATCATTATGACAAGGACACAATTCAACGCCCAGCTCATTCAGATAACCTTCAAGAGCCATTACTTGTGGACGGACATCTTCCCAACCATCATACATTTTAGCATCAGCCTTCTGTATTAACTGATCATATTTTTCAATCTCTTGAAAAATATTGAACTCATTTTTCAAGCGTATGTGAGAACCATGAATAGTCTGATAGATTTTAGCTATCTTTTTCATGTTGTCATGACGTTGGATAGTTGCAGCATTAAGAGTCTCTGCATTTTCTACGAAGTCTGCCAATTTAATACCTGTCTTTGCATTGAAGTAACGAATCTCCGGATTCACCCCCATCTTACATGCCTCGATAGCATTGAACTCCTCATTCGTGCGTTCTACCATACCCTCCGATCCATTTCCCGGCACACGAAGCACGTAGCTCTTTCCTTCAAAATTCACACGGAAGTTCTTGTTGCTCATTCCGCCTATCTGAATGATTTCTGCTGTACTAACATCCTTGTCAGGGAAGATATTGTGTAAGTGCATTATCAGGTTGTCATGGTCAAAAGGATTCTCACGCCTACGAAGACGTGGATAAATGACATTCTGTAGTTTTTTAAAGTCTTCCTCGCAATCCACATCACCCCAAATTAAGTTTTTAAGCACAAGGACAGGACGATCGAGCGGTTCCGTCACGTCCATCAGCAAATACTCATAATTGAGGTATGGATTACTGGCATGTTCCCATGCGTTCACCAACATTTCAAATGTGTCTAACGTGATACGGCTTACACCTATCATCTCGCCCTCAAAATGACAAACACGATGGCGGTCTTTGGTGATTTTTGTAACAAAGCCATTCTTTGTTTCCATAAAGCATTCATCGCCAGAACCGCTTTCTTCTGTCATGGAAAGACAATTGCCCTCTGTACGTGCAGCCAATTGTTCAATAAGTCGGCGCTCATAGGACGTATCGCTTTCTATGAGTAGGAAATCTTCTTTAACGTAGTCTTTGGCTAAAGCCAAAGAACCCATAGAAGCCGTAAACTCATAGTCTTTGTTCACTATTAGCGTCACATCATCTGCTTCATATTTTCTGAACATTTCTGCCTTGTATCCTACAACAATAAGGATATTACTAAAATGCAAATCACGTAATATTCCGATGGTATGGTCCAAAAGACAAAGATCAGGAGCAAATGCTTTGAGAGGATAAGGTATCTCAGACTCTTTCTCTCGTCGTGCAGCAAGAATTATAGCTGTCTTCATATCTTTTCTATCCTTACTTCGGTTTTGTCGTTATACTCATAAGTGGAGTCACCAACCTTAAACTGAAAATGCAGGTAATCTCCAACATGCTTGATGTTCTTAAAGCCATATACATCCGACTCTTGGAGGTTAAGAGTTCTACATACTGACTTTACAACTGTCGAACGAGTATCCGCTATATAGCTATCGTCAAACAAGCGCAACTCGTCAAGGCTGTCAAATTCTTGGATTTCACCTTCTTTATAGCGGTTGATTGTCATCTTGGGCAGTTGGTCGATATAACGGATATACAAATCCTCCCAATATCCCTTTCTGGTTGTATCGTTCTTATACTCCTCAGTCATAATATTTCTGAAAGCCTCAGAAAACTCACGATTGAAAAATACATGTCCTACCATATACCAAGCATCACGTCCGCCAACCCTTACATCCGTGATATAATCATCGGCATCAGTCGTAAGGCAATACTCATTTGTCTCTCCCTCAGCATAAAGGGCAGAATAATAGCTGTCGTCCGAATCATTCATGAATACATTTTCAGGGAAATAATTATCCGAACTGCAAACAAAAGTATTGTCCAACTTGTCTATCACACGAATCAGCGAAGAGGTATTATTGTAACGTGCATAATCTTCATTAAGCACAATTTCTACGCCATACTTGTCGCAGAGATAGGCAAACATTTCAGCCTTATAGCCTACTACTAAAGTAATATCAGCAATGCCAGCTTCTTTCAACTGACGTATCTGGCGTTCTATTAAGACCTCGCCCTTCACTTCAACTAATCCCTTGGGACGTTCGGCAGATAGTGGCACAAATCTCGAAGACGTGCCTGCTGCCATAATAATGGCATTTCGTTTATTCATTATCTTAGAATGCAAAATTTGCTATGAAGTTAACGTATGATTTATCGAATGACGGATTATAGATGTATTCTGCACTCAAAGGTAGAGTCCAACCATTCTTAAACTGCACATTGTAGGTATATTTCAAATCAAGGTTGCATACAGCAAACTTCTTCTGATAGTTTGTATAGCATGACTTGTTTGGTGTAATACCTACGGCTAAAGAAAGACGATTATTGTCAAGAAAATCGTAATAAGTACCTACTTCCATATATGTAGAATATGCCTGCTTCTTATTTCCCGAGTCATCATCATACGCATCATCATCACCAGCAAAGAAGTTACTGATAGTAATCCAAAGTGGAACTTTTTCCGGAGCGTACGTTATGCATGCCTCCAACCAATGACCGTTATGTTTACCGCCAACATATTCGTCATCCTTACCATTGACAGTTGGATAATAATAATCGCTTAAGCCTAATGTCAAACCCTTCCAAGTATAACTTACTCCTAAGTCCACTTCGGCATACTTACCATTAATGGCATATCCACCCATAGCATATGCATAAAGTCCTTTCCATTGATAGTTTATACCTGGAAACACAACTGGCGACGACTCTTCTGTCATCATCTCCATGCCTCGCCACATATATTTAGTCTGGAGGTCAAGACCAAGATGAAAGTTAGAAGATTTGAGCCTTACTCCCCAATTGTTCGACGATGCTGTTTCATTCTCATTCAATATATTATTTTCAATGTTATCGGAACTTAAATTACTTGCTTGCATTATGGAACAAGCATTTAAGAAAGTTATGATTGCAACTATTGTTTTATTCATATTTTCTATACAGTAAAAATTATCATATTTATTTTGACAATATTATAATTAGTAGTTTACACTTGATATTGCCTTTATTAGATCATCATCTGTCAATAATACGCCATTCGGCAATTGCTTTCGTCTTCTCATTGCAACTAATAAATCCATTTTACCAATCAACGAAAGCACCACATTGATAAAGATTTTCACATATGAGAAAATGGTTGTCTTAACAAACCAAGAGAAAGACTTACCATACTCTTTGTAATGAGTTGCTACCTTTATAATTGTTTTCTGCGTCAAATAGTATTTTTTAAAGGTAGGCACTCCAAATTCACGATAGAACAACAAAGGTTTTGCTATGGCATAAAAGTTACTATTACTTGAAGTACGTATCCAAAGTTCAAAATCCTCTGCCCGTAAAGCCCAATCAGCATAACGATTAGCCTTAAACCATTGGGCTCGCCCCATTACGGTAGGATGAAAAAAAGAATCTGTCTTTCCTTCATTGTAGCTAGAGCCAATTATTTTATTTTTATTATCAATAGTCATTATAGAAGAACCACACACATCGACTTCTGTATGGGCTTCCATAAACTTCACTTGCTCTTCTATGCGATTTATGCACATAATGTCATCTGCATCCATACGTGCATAATACTTCGTCTCACACATTTCTACAGATTGGTTAAGACGAGCAATAAGTCCCCTATTCTGTCCATCATCTATCAATTTTATGCGGGAATCTCCATTTGCCATTTCTTTTGCAATAGCAGTAGATTTATCAGTACTGCCGTCACACATCAACAATAATTCCCAATTCTGATAAGTTTGATTAATACAAGATTGTATAGCATTCCTTATATATTTCTCTGCGTTATATATAGGGATAGCGATTGTAACCAATGGGCTCGTTATACTCATAACCTTATTTTTTTTGAATATCTTTATGTTCTTTATAACCAACAATATTCAGGAACCTCTTAATTCGAATTTCTGGAGAGAACTGTTTTCTTGTTGTCTGCAATATTTTTTTCCATTCGTTTATCAAATGTGGATTTTCCAAAACCTCTTTCATTGCATTATAGATGGAGTCTTCATCCATTCCAAATAGTCTTCCACAACCAGACTCTTCGATTATTTCTTTACCTCCGCTGCAATTTGTTGTCAATACAGGTATTCCCAGCATAATAGCCTCAGTACATGTAGTCGAATACCCTTCTTTTGTAGAAGAGCATATATATGCATCTGATTTCGAAACGTAAGCATGCGGATTGCTTTGCCGACCAAGAAATGTAACACAATCAGTAATCTGTAATTCCTCGGCATATCTCTTCAAGTCGGATAGTAAAGGACCATCACCTAATAACCACAATGAAAATTTGTAGCCAGCATTTTTTAGACGTTGCACGCACTTTAATAACTTATCATACCCTTTCTCTGGACTCATACGAGCAACAGAAATAAAACAGATATTATCTGATTTAGGTATTTCTATGGATTGTATTCCCTGCTGCCTAATAGACACATCATCAATAGGATTATAGTTATAATCAACATCAAGATCTGGTAACTCACTCTTAAGTCTTTGAGCATTGCTTTGAGAAACGCAAACCACTTTTCCTATTTTTTTATATTCATCCGCATACACAAGGTCTTCGTCGTACCCATGCATCCACGCAATAGACTTATGATTATCATTAACACCAACGGCAACAATACGGATAGAAAGTCCAAATTGAAAAGCAATGTTCACATCATACTTATCTCCGACTATATACTTATACAAAAGCGATGATGGTATTTGTGAAACAACACGAGTAAAGCCTCTAAAGTAAAAGCCAAAAACTTTTTTTACAGCAACCCGTTTATCTATGTATTTATAGCACTCTTTGTCTACCTTAAAAAGTGGAATAAGAGTTATTTCTATACTCGGATAGCCAGCCAATCTATTTGCTATGGCTATTGCAGACCGACATACACCATCTTGCAGCTGCAAATGATTAAATATTAAACATATCTTCATATCAAAAACTTTTTGTAGAATCAGGCTCTATGCCCAATATTTCATTCGACTTAACATTATCAAAATCATAGAGATACTCCGGCAATATTTTTTCTATTGTTTTTATATCTTTCGTTAACTCTGGATACCTTTTCCACAATTGCGTGTTACCGACAGAGCGCTTTGGATTAAAACCAGCAAATGGTTTTGTATGATTTTTTTCATTCAAACCAACCATGGCAACAATCTTTTGCTTACTCTCTTCATATTTATATATCATATCCTCAAACTGGAGTTTAAGTACTCTTGTAGAATCATATGTTTCTTTCTTTGCGCATTCTCTTGCAAATCTATACCAGTTACAAAATAACACAGGATCGTCAACGGGGGCAACATGATCTTCCTTCCATATCATTTTGCAAGAAACATAGAGGTCACGCGGATCTCTATCTACAATGAATAGATAGATTGGGTCAGAAAAATACCTCATACATCTTGCAACATTTGAAGAAGGCAATATCTGATCGACCATAAGATATGGCTGATTATCTGGATTTGCTAACGACAATAGCTTATGTATATATTCTTGTGTATGCTGTAGAAATTCTTTTCCATCTAAAATCGTTCCATATTGTACTTCCTTTGATAATGGTTCAAAGATTTTTAGAGGTAGTTTCGCATATAGCTTTGTCAGCAAAGAATATAGATAATAGACATTAACCCCTCTATCAAACATATCGTAAAACCAAAATCCTTTGTATGTGAACGTCGTCAGTTTATCAATATAAGCCTTTGTCAATTTCCAATATTGATTTTGGAAAAAAGGCTCATATCTTTGACAGAAAGAACGTCCTGCATTGAACTTCATCAATTTCTTAAATCGTTTCAATGCATGACCCGAATTATGTCTATTAGGATTATCTATTAAATGATGTTCAAGGTCTGAGATACCATCTATATCATGTATAAACCTAAACTCATAATTCGTAAGCGATTTTACGCCCTCATATTCTGATATCAAATCGGTTACAGCACTCGAACCGCAACCATAATAACTAGCACATGTTATAACTTTCATTTTTTATATATTGTTTTTACAATTGACTTTAAGTAAGGATTGCCGATAGACATACATACAAGCAATATTGTACCTATAATAACAGCAAGCATTCCTTTTATTAATATATTCAACAAATAATAATCTGTACTTACTAATGTAGACATTAAGTAACCAGCAGTTCCAACCAACAACAACTTCACTATATCCTTAATGATATAAATAAGAAACTGCCACTTAGTCCATTCAAATACGTACTTGCTAATAATAGTTCCCTTAACAAAAATAGTAAATATAGCAGAAGGAATAAGCAACCCTATGAACAAGCCCTCCATACCAAAATATTTACCACCTATAAAACCAAGAACAGTTGATAGAAATGCTTGAAAAACCATGTATCTGACATCCAAACGATGCAAGCCCATAGCATTCTGTATCGAAATCATAGGCACATTAAATAGAGATACTATCATCAGAAAACCTATCACAATGACAGACTTTATGGGTAATAGAAAATGATTGCCAAAAATCATGGCAATGAAGTCCTGTATACATGATATATAACCGACAAACAAAATTATAGCTATACTATTGGTCAAGAATGCAGTTTTCTTGTATGCGTTCTCCATTGCCTCTATATCCCTATTAACAGCTAAATTGCCAAAACTTGTGGTAAAAGCGCCACCCAACTGTGAATAAAGCAATGCCATTGTGCTTGATACAAGTTGATAATTTGCATAGTAGCCAACGATACTAATATTACCCATGAGTATACTTATTAATACACTTGGTATTGCGCCTTGTATTGTTGTTGCTATTTGAAATACAAAAAGAGGCTTTATTGTGTCAATTATTCCTTGCCTGAGTTTTTCTTCTATCTTCAGATGTTTATATCTTACAAGATAGGGATAATGTTTTACTACATATTTGTTACATAATGCATTCGATACCAATTTCTCTGCTATAAATAGTATAAGAAATAATATATAACTTGGATATATAAGCAAGCATACAATCTGTAAACCTCTAAAAAACAACTCTGCCAGCATCGTATATAATGAACTTATACGATTCTTCTGATCAGCAAAGAGGATACTTCGTTTATGATATGTAAGGAAGTCGAATGTAAACGAAGAAGAGAAAACTAAATAATAGCCAATCACATACACCCTATCAATTGTAGTATGAACTACAAAAGGTAATAAGGATATACCAAATATAAATGTAACAACAGAAAAAATAATTGCTATTTTTATATAGACACCTCTATAGAAGGACATTATTTCCTTTATTTCTTCATATGCCTCATTTTTAACGGGTTCATACAAATGGATAATTACTGCACTACTAATCCCCAACTCGAGCATAGCGAAAAGATTCGTAATGCTCTGGAAAAAACTATGCAGCCCGTAATATTCATCGCCAAGTGACTTAACCAAAAAATATCTAACAGCAAAGTTTAATATTATCATTGTTAAGGCAGATGCGATTCCATATAAAGAATTTAAAATTGCATTCTGGGTTCTTGATTTTGCCATCAACATCTTACTTTAAGCGTTTGTGAAATAATATTTTTGACAAATAAATAATAATACATGCATAAGTCCAACTTAAAAATAAAACTCCTACTCCAGTTCGACAAGCATATAGGATTTGTGAATAGACACCAATACACATAGCAAACATATATATATTTTTTGAATTTGTTGTTATTACCTCTAATTTTCGAAATAGCCTTCCAATTAATAAAAAGACTATAAGTACGCCTATTACTCCAAACGATATATATACATCTGCAACAATAGAACTACCCATACCATATCCCCAATCAGAACTTTCCCAATACATATTCGATATTTGCGTTGAAGAATTCAATGGAATTCCATTTGACATTAAAGAGGTAATTAATCTATCTAATCCTGGTACAAGCAACGCAAATGAAGGGAAAAATGTTACTCCGTAATTATATGGTATAATATCGGGGACATTTTCCATTGCTATATGTACTGTATTTATACTACCTGCCAATTCCTTTGTAAAAGGAGAAATTGTAGCATTAGATGTTAATATTTCTACACCTTGAGAAAAGGATTGTCCTTCTCCACGTATGGCACCAAAAACACTTATAAGTATAACACCCGCAAACAAATAAGCTACAGTTTTCTTTATGTTAAGTTTGTTTCCAGATACATATATGTAAGCAAACAAAAACATTATAACAACACGTAATGCTTCAGTTCTACGACCAGATAATATAATAGCTATTGCATATAAGCCTACAAGTATTCCTGGTCTTTTAAAATACTTAATAATAGAATCACCTTTACAATTATTTTTATACTCTATACAATATAGTGAAAAGACTGCAATCATTACACTTTGCAGAATTACCATTATACCAAATGAGCCATCCAGTTGCCCTTCCGATGTTAAGTATCCAGAACGGAAAAAGCCATCATCTGCAGCAATTACGAAATAAGCAAGCATACAGTATCCAATATTACACAAAAATTTCTTTTCTGGAAATATTGTTTTTTGCGGAGTGGAATGCAATTTTGAACGAACTGAGTATTTAGCTGATTTATACTTATTATATTTAACCGATTGAAACTTATTATGTTTAGCTAACCGATACTTATTATGTTTAGCTAATCGATACTTATTATGTTTGGTTAATTGATATTTATATCCTAAAAGAAATGAAGCCATTGCGATATTGCACAGCCCCAAAGACTTCACCACGACAGAGGTATTTATCCATATTTTTTTTTCAGACGAATCTATAAATCCTAAAATATAATCAATGTAAAACTGATAAAAGATAATTACGAAGATCACCACAAAGATATGAGAGTGGCTGAAAACTCCCATTCTACTATTATTTCTAGTCTTTATAAAAAAGCTAATCGTAAAGAACAATAAAATTGCAACTTCTACAAACATATATTCCCTATTCATAGAAGATGGTGCGTATATATATAAAACTATACTACTTATAAGAAATATTATATATTTTATCATACCTATGTCGTTTTATATTATAGCTCTATTTATGGCATAACCCTATACATATAGGCTTAGTGCACATATACAGAGATGTTAAGTATCACTTGTTTATTAACTATTTAATTTTTGTTCGCGTCTAAAAATGTACCAACGCCCCTATTTGTGGGCTTTTGCCAAGCCCGCAAATATTTTTTTATTTTTATCACTAAAAATTTTATTAATCCAAGCAGATTATCATTGGAAGCAGCTTCTCATAGTCCATTCTACCTGATTTCACGCCCTTAAGCAAAACCTCCTGCTAACACTATACCTTTCATGGGCTTGTTTTTATTATTGTTTTAAGCAAGGTAGGCTCCACACCAAAAGCGAAAAGTAGCTTAATGAACAATGCTAATCGTGCTTCGCCTACCTAATATCATATTTCTGTTCGAATTCCTCCGTTCAATGGTCTTTACGACCGCTTCGGTTCCCCTTCAAGGGGACAGAAACCTCAGAAGGAAGGATGTTACCGCCCTACTCGGTGCTATTTGTTCGAAAACCTACCCGTCCTTCCTTACCGTTAAAGAAGATGGATTTTCTACCTCTCCGTCTCTCCTGCAAGGAGAGCTCCACCTCACTCCCAAGCCCTCGCCCCTCAGGGGCAAGGGATGTAACCGCCCTACTCGGTGCTCGGAACCGCTATGCTCTTGGGGTGGCGGACCATCAGAGGTCTGCGCCAGATTTTGCGGGCTGGGACCGCAAGGGGACAACTTGCTAATTAAAGCACCTTTTCAATTACCAGTCATCAGGTCTCAAACATTCTTTACTACTAGAATTAAAGGGCATATTGACCTACTGAAGGAATATTTAAGTGAGCTTGTAATCCCATTGCATGAAGCACACGGGAAATCGTATTGAGTGTAAGATTCTTACCGCTCTCAATTTTCGAAATCTGTTCTTTCTTCACACCTACAAGGTTACCTAACTGCTCTTGAGTAAGTTGCTTTTTCTTACGAGCCTCCTTTATTGCCTCACCAATTAAGTATGTATTAATTTCATCTTCAAATTGGTTTCTATGAGGGGTTCCTATCTTACCTATATGCTTATCCAGAATTTCTTCTTCTGTAAAAAATTTCATTTCTTCCATAGTTACTATCCTTTCATTTTAAAATACAACGTTCTAATTTCCTCGGCTCTTTTTATCTGTTGTTTAGGAGTCTTTTGTACTTTCTTGATAAACCCATGTGTAGCAACAACTAAAGAATTAGTTGAGGTATCCCAAAAGGCAAGCAAGCGATATTGAATTCCATCATATTTCGTACGGAATTCCCAAATATCAGTTCCTTCTAACTTTTTAAAAAGCTTAGGATCTAACACATATTTAGCCTTTCTAATATTCGACAAAATCTTATCCTTAGCCTTTTGTGGAAGACTATCCAAAAAGTCATCAGCTTCTTTAGAATAAAGAACCCTAAATCTTTCTAACATTATACTATCTTAATTAAACTTATATCCTTTAGGTTCCCTTTCAAGAGGATAGAAACCTAAGGGAAGAAGGGGGAAATTAGCGGACCATCAGAGACCATAGGCTAAGACTTCATTTAGTTGATGAAACGCTATATCAGACCATATTATTCCATCCTCTTTGTTCCTTAATTTTTTCAATTGCTTGAGTATGAGACGTACCTCTGCCTGAACGACTTTGTCTAATGGCATACTCTGATGCCATTTCTAAAATCTCATGAGGCATATCATTTACAAATGCCTGTACTTTTTCTTCTGGAGCCTCATAAGGATTGATACCATTCATCGTTGAATATAACAATGTTATGAGGGCATTTTTGCGATCTTCACTCCAATTCTTTACTTCATTCCAAACTGGAGTGTTTTGTATTTCACTATAATTAAACGTTCTCATAATTACATTATTTTAATGTCACTTGTGTACCTGTGGTTGGCAGACCATCAGAGGTCTGCGCTAAGTTTTGCGGGCTGGGACCGCATGGCCCCCCTTGCTACTTTTTTAAGGTTTTAGCTTCGCACTTCTTCAAAGGATGCCAAATCTCTTTTTTTCTTTATTAGTAAGAGTCTCGGTCGACCTAAGAACCTCAAAGATTCCAGAGAGATCTTCTGTTGATAAACACCCAAAATACTCTCCTTCCATCAACTTCTTTACAGGAATAGAAAAGAGCATACCGCAATCTACAAAACTATCATACTTCAGAAACTCAGGATAATCTGTTTGATGAAGAAGATATTGAGCAGAAAGGAAAGAAGCGGAATAAGCTGCCTTTGGACTCATTTTGGTATTAACCAAAACAGAACCATAACAGATTTTTTCCACTTTATCTACTCCGATAATTACCAACTTCTTTGGTTTCTGTTTTCTTCCATCCTTAAAGACTAGGCCCTCGTCTATAGAAATAACTGTTCGGATCAATGATCCGATTTCTAGTTTTTCCTCAGTAACCTTACGAAGATTATCAAGATAGGATTTCTGTAATTCCCTTAAGTCCATGCCAATGCTTTTTGAACAGATTGACGATCACGAATCACACATAGCATAGCTTTGGTGGCTCCAGCAGCTTCTGCCATATCGTACATGGTAATTTTGGTGTCCTCGCCTGTTTTGTCTGACTGGCGTTTTGCCCTTTTCCATGCTTTGTCCTCGTGGGACTTGTCGGACAAATCAAAGGAATTGATATTCTTACATCTTTCTATCCATTTATCAAGCATCTTCACATCGGCTCTGGATAACTCATCCATATCGCATTCAGCAGTATTCGCTGCAAAAATGAGTTGATGACCATCTTGTGAGATAGCTATATTCAAAGAATCTGCAAAATCTTTCAACTCTGGTGAAGAAAGGTCTGCTTTCCCTTCTATTCCTCGCAATACCTTGTAGGTTAAAGCTGGTACTGGTCCATGCTTTCTCGCTACAAACGTATCATAAATAATGGGCAGGCCATACTCTTTCAACTGATTTTGCTGGGCAAAATACATTACCTTGAAGAGGTGAATATAATCTACGCCTTCTGGAAATGCTTTCAGTATATAAAGCACTACTGCCTTTATCTTTAATATCTGATCTATTGTCTTCATTACTTCTCCTGATATATTATTACAATATTGTTGGAAATCATCCCGCCTTCTTTACCGTTAAAGAAGATGGATTTTCTACCTCTCCGTCTCTCCTGCAAGGAGAGCTCCACCTCACTCCCAAGCCCTCGCCCCTCAGGGGCAAGGGATGTAACCGCCCTACTCGGTGCTCGGAACCGCTACGCTCTAGGGTTGGCGGACCATCAGAGGTCTACGCCAGGTTTTGCGGGCTGGGACCGCTGGGGGACGGCTTGCAGATTAAGACCGCCAGAATAGGTCCTCATTGCAGTATCGCTCTGTGCTTGTCGCCACTCGAATGAGGAAAATTGTATTTGTCAACCTATACTTGGTTTATGACTAAACATTTCTATCGTTTCTCCAAATTCTGCCAATATTTTACCAAGATTAGGATTGTCATTTCTGATGATTACAGAAGCCACATTGTCTATTCCATATTCATCTAACAAAGTAGATGTCACCATTGTAAAACGATTACGATATTTATATGTATCGAACCAATTTTTGAACAACCGTCCTCTCATCAATTGCTTGCCGTCACTTGTAGAGCATAAAAACAACATCGTTGCCTTACTGGCATTGAAAAATTCCTCTACAATTGCTATGACTGTAGCTTTGACATTTTTATCACGAGGTGATTTCACACCATTGAGATTACCAATGATAAATTCGTAGGACTCATCGGATTGAATCAAATCATCAGGCATAAAGCCGATTGAAAACTCAGCTCCTGAATCTGCGATAAAGGTATATGCACCTTCTTGCGTATCTTCTTTCACTGCATATGGTGCACAACTATTAATCTTGACTAAATCTAATTTTTTCATTCTTACAACACACAAAAGGATTCTGCTTCCTTACCGGTTCTGCGGCGATAGTCATCACGCATACGCTTTTCCATTTGTGCTATGTATTCAGCCTTTCGCTCCCTAGAAGCCTTGAAGCGACGCATAAAATCTGCTTTTTTTTCTTCTATGTTCATAACGTAATCTCCTTATTAATCTGCTACCTTTGGGGAATCGCTTTTAATAACTAATGTTTCTTTAATTTCTATCATATTTAATCCTCCTATATTTTAAAAACTACCTCTAAGTATCTATAAAAGCTCTCATAAGGCATATTTCGTATCAACCAACGCTTCTAAACTGTTTTCATCAGCAGGTATAGGGCGTCCACCAGTTGCTTTCAATGTCTTTACATAAGACAAAGCATCCTTGAACTCGGCGGTTTCCATTGGTTTCTGCTTAGGCTGCACCTTTTGCAGAAACAATAAGATCGCCTTTTCTATTGCAGCAGTCACACTCATATTATGCATCTTAGCGTAACTTTCTGCTCCCTTATATATATTGCTATTTATTGCTATTGTATCCATAATTATATCTCCTTTTTTGGTAAAAGTTTTTCTACCTCTCCGTCTCTCCTGCAAGGAGAGCTCCACTTTCTCCCCAAGCCCCTCTTCAATAGTCTTTACGACCCCTTCGGTTCCCCTTCAAGGGGACAGAAACCTCAGGAAGCGGGGATGTAAAACCGCCCTCCGGTGCTCGGAACCGCTACACTCTATGGTTAGCGGACCATCAGAGGTCTGCGCCAAGTTTTGCGGGATGGGACCGCAGAGGGATGACTTGCTATATGATTATACCTCCGAGGATGGGATAACTACTCATTAAAATCTTCAAAGAATTGTTTCCTTTTCTCCTCCAATTCAGATTTGACGAGAGCCGCTCACACTTTAAACTCCTTAGCAAATCCAATTGTGATTCAGTTATCTTCATACGTAAATCGGTTTATGGAATTGCTCCAAGTTGCTTAACAAGAAACGTCTTATCCGGAAACGGGTGGCATCTTTTTTGATGTCTTGGATATCCATTGGAGTACCCTCACCTTTCATCATGGCGTGCTTCCAAGAATCTTCGCCATGGACAAGATTGCATAAACTTCTTGTTTTCTTTGTTGATAGCAGCTCGAAAACACTATCGAAAACGGGCCTATATTCTTCAAGAAAGCTTGACGGCAGAATATCATGCAACGAATCAGAAACGTAAGCGGCATGAACTTCGGGAAGATATGGTCCAAATGAATGAGCATAAAATATTGATTCAAACAGAGGACTCTCTGTCCGAACTATACTCTCACGCTGCATAAAATAAAGAAGAATTTGCAACTTCATCTCGTCAATACGAGCACCATACTGATACTCGTAACGCTGACTGATATAAGATGCTATCTTAATTACATCAACCATAATAATTCCTTTCTTTTAAAGACAATAGATTTTTTCTAAGAAAATGAAGCTATTGCCATAACCATTACACCTTAATATTGTTCTCGGAATGTAACCGCCCTCCGGTGCTCGGAACCGCTATGCATCAAGCTGGGCGTACTTCGAGTGCTGGCTCTTGTACTCTGGAACAATCTGCTTCATCTTCTTCACTACTGCCATATCATCGTAGGTGAAGGAGAGGTCGTAGAGTTCCTGCTCGTTCTGGCACGCCAACTCGTATGGATACTCACGAACCTTGGCTACCATGATCTTTGGATGATGGGTTGGGACCGTTGCCTCCTTGTCGTTCAGGACTTCCTCGTAGAGCTTCTCGCCATCACGCAATCCTACGTATTTGATGTCGATGCCATCTACACCCGAGAGGGCTATCATACGCTTTGCCAGGTCGGCGATGCGGACAGGCTTGCCCATATCGAAGACGAAGATCTCGCCTCCCTTACCCATGGTGCCAGCCTCCAATACCAACTTACATGCCTCAGGAATGAGCATGAAGAAACGGATGATGTCTGGATGGGTGACGGTGATAGGACCGCCCATCGCAATCTGCTTCTTGAAGATTGGAATAACTGAACCGTTGCTGCCCAAGACATTACCAAAACGGGTAGTGACAAACTGGGTGACTCCCTTGACCTTGCCATCTACTATCGCCTTGTTCAACGACTGACAGTATATCTCGCAGATTCGCTTGCTGCATCCCATCACGTTGGTTGGGTTCACAGCCTTGTCGGTAGAGATCATCACAAACTTCTTGGTGCCATACTTCACTGCCATATCGGCTATCACGCGCGTACCATATATATTATTCTGTACGGCTTCTGAAGGATTGTCCTCCATCATCGGCACGTGCTTATAGGCTGCTGCATGGAATACATAGTCTGGATGATAGGCTGAGAAGATATGCTCCATACGGGTAGCATTGGTGATGCTGGTAACGATGGTCTGGCATGGGATATCCGCATAGTTCCTGCTCATAAAGAGACGGACATCGTGCATAGGAGTCTCTGCCGCATCTACCAGAACCAGACGGGCTGGATGGTAAACGGCAATCTGCTTCACCATCTCGGAACCGATACTTCCGGCTGCACCTGTAATGAGAATGGTGCGACCGCTGAGGAGCTTGCCGATGGCATCCATATCCACCTCAATCTTATCTCGTGGCAGGAGGTCTTCGATATCCACCTCGCGCATCATCTGATGACGGATGTTTGACTTGCCGTCCCACCACTGTGCCTTTGGCATCATCATAATCTTGATGCCGGCAGCGGTAAGCTTGTCTATCATATCCTGCATCTCCAGGAACTGATCTGTGACCAGCGGGCTGATGAAGAGGGTCTTGACATTCATACTGTGCATGATGGAAATAAGCTTCTCATCGTATGGATACACCTCGCAACCCAACAGATATCTACCTACCACATCTTCCTCGATGGTAGTAAAGCCCTTGACTACATACTGGGATGGATGATCATTGCGCATAGACTTAGCCAGAGCAATACCACCCTGGCGAACGCCCAGGATAAATACAGGGGTACGGATATCCACGGCAAAGGTAGAATCATACATATATTTAACGAGGATACGCATCGTCCACATCTCACACATCGAGATGAAGAGCATCACGATGATACCTTCTAAAGAAATCTTATAGAGGTAATCGCCCGGCAATATCCAAAGGAGGAGACAATTGAGGAGGTAACCCAAAACCAGGGCTGCGGAGATGCGTATCAGATCGACGAACGATGAATAGCGCATGATGCCCGAATAGGTATGGAAGATTCTCATACCTACCATGAAGAGAGGAAGGGTACACACGAATGTGAAGAAATAGCCCCAGAAATGATTTGCCAGAGTATCTCCACCTTCGGCAATATAAGTAGCGACAATTCCTGCAAAGAGGATAGCAAGGCTATCCAATGCCAGGATACACCAATATGGGAGGGCGTTCTTAGAGAAATACCAGTTTGTCAATCGATTGACAAAGAGGGATACTTTCATCTTGTGGAGCATCCCGTTAGAAGGTGTCTTGTTTGGTTCGTTCTGATTATTCTGCTGACTCATAAACTTATATCTTTTCTTGTTATTATAAAGATCACTATTATCTAGTGAGTTCTTATCTTATTATACATATCTTTTGCTTTCTTGAGGAAGGATGGGTATTTGAAATACGTCCATGCATCTTCCTGCTGCAGCTCTACCATTCCCTTATACAGATAGTTGACTACATTCCTGTGTTTTCCTGTTTTCTGAACTATCGTGTCAAAAAGCGATGTACAGGTGTCATTGGGATTGAAGTCGTCTGTGATATAGTTGTAAAGCTCATCCTTGGCAAAATGGACGGAGATGACCTTCGTCATTGCCAGGAAGCGGATGGCTGCCTGCTGCAACTGTCCTTTTTCCAGATAGGCAGCAATCTGCTGCTGGCGTTCCAGAAGTGCCTGGGCAACCTCTCCTATCTGGAGCTTACCCTCCTGAAGCTTGAACTTCTCCTCCAACCCTGTGTCGGAGACAATGACACTTGGAAGATCTGCTACCGGTACCTTATGGAGGAGGACATAACGCTGAAGCAACTGGCGCCACATCAGAAGCCGGGCTCCCTGCCACATCTCTACGGCTGCTGCCGTTGTCTGAGAGATAAAGCTCGGTTCTTCACCGGATGCCTGAAGCTGGGCGATTGCCTGCCGTGCCATCTCCTGGATATCCTCCGTATAAGGAATATCCATATCGAGAGAGAAGCCTCCTATCTGATGGACTTTCTCAAATCTGTATCTGCCCTGAGTAAGCAGACGCAGGAGACGAGGATATTTCTTGGTTTCCAGATCGAGGAGGAACTTCCGGTGATCTTCCTCATCCAGCATGGCATACCGGTCGTAGAAAGCACCCCATGAGGTGATTGCCTTCACCTTACCCTCATCTGTCGGCAACAGGGCGATATGGGCATCATACTCATAATCCTCATCGAAAACGGGATTGTATTTATCTGCCTCATAACCCTTACCCCTGAAGTATTCCTGCAGATGGCAGCGGATAACCAGCTCAACGATACCATTATGCTGAAACACGGTATATTCCTGATCCTGCGGAATCGGGATGTCGGTACTTGGCGTAAGAAAAGGACGGAGCAGGACATCGGGGATGAGTTCCTTCAATCCTTCACGGATAGTAGCATTATCGGTCTTGAAATAACCCGCGAGGATGCGGAAGTTGGGATGCATAGCCTCGTCGATATGATCGAGCACTTCCTTCTTCTGGGCTGCTTCTAATGTTGATTTCTTAATGCTATATGCCTTGTCTGTCTGATGACAGCCACGATGGCAGGTCAGTTTCTTCTGGTAATCCTCGAAGAGACGACGCAGGGTGGCTGCGGCATCTTCTGCCGGATACCGGAACTGGAGATAACCGATGAGCTGGTCGATGGCACGCCATACGCCTACCGCTTCCGACTTGGCTCCCCGGGTTGCCTCGTGTTCTACCCGGATATCATACTGGCGGATATTGGAAATGTTGAGGCAGCGGTTGTTTCCGAAACGTACCAGAAGGTGGCGGTCTTTCTTGCCATTCTTCTTGATCTGCTTCACCACGCCTACCCAACCCTTCAACGGTCCGTTGAGGATGCGGATGGTATCATTCTCGAGGATGAGATCATCATACCGCTTATCTACGATGCACAGCCCCTGGATATTTTCAGCTATCTGCTCATTATAATAGATGAAGCGCTCCATATCCGCATTCGGGATGCGGGCGAGGTTGATAATCTCGTCCAGGGAGTAATTTTCTCTATCTGCGCAGAGCAGTCGAGCCTTGGCAAAGAAGGTACGCTCTACCGTTTCCCTGGTTTTGACATCAAAGTCATAGCCCTGATACCGGAAATAGCCGTTATGGGAAAGGATGCGCTCCAGCGCTTTCTTATTTTCTATCCGGATAAAGAAGAGACCTGAAAGGATGGGTACGAAACGCACCTTCTCGCTACCATCTTCGGCAGGAATGGTCTTCCTACCCAAAGGAAAGTAATAGTCGGAGATGACTTCCGGGTAATGCTCCTTTAAGAATTCAATGGATTTATTCTCTCCGGACACATCGGTCTGTACTATAAACCACATATCTGATGAAATGATTGACTGTTAATACTGGCATAGGTAAAATGCTAAAATTCATTAATCGATATTGTGGAAAGTATATAGCTCTGCTTCCCCTGAAAAGATGACTCTTCCCGGACTACAAGGGGTTGTGACATGTATCACAGCATTGAAAACCAATAGACTAACTTCCACTAATCGTCAACACTTTTATGTCTTTCTGCTGGCTGCATCACCGATACAGCGTAGCTAGGGTACTGCAACATATTATTCATATTGATTGCGCCTTAGAAAGCCATTTTATCTATTTCTTATCTCAAGATTCCTATTGATCTCTTGTCAAGAGATACAGAATCTGATGCAAAAGTACAAAAAATAATGTATCTGACCAAATATAATGTGTTAAAATTTTAGCGAATATTTCAGAGTTTTTGCTTTTTATCCACATCCCCACATCAACCGTCCTAGTGCAATCGACTATTTACTAATCAGTTAAGCAAAAAATCACATTTTTATGCCATCACAGCCGCCCCCCCATTTTACACCAGGTTTTACGACCGGAGCATTAAAACTTGTAAAAAACGGGCATTATCTGAGTTTTTTGTTTTACCTTTGTACCATCAATTACAGTTAGAGACAATAAAGATTAAATAATATGGAAAATAAAAGCAAAAGAATAGAAGAGATCTTCAAGCAGGATCTGAGTATGTATCTTACTAGCAGACAACGAGTTGATGAGCAGCTTCCGGATGCTCCAGACATCGAGGAGCAGTGGGCGAAGATTGGCGAAAGCTATCTGCCTGATGCCATGCGCGAGTTCAGCAAATACCCTACCGTGGCTCTGGGATGGATTATGTTTGTAGGCATGGCCATCGCCAAATACTGGGACGAAGACTGGGAGTTGTATGGCAAGGTAGATAATCTTTATGAATACCTCAGAGACCGCATTGATTTCGACCACATGGACGACTATATTCTCGACCAGGTTCTGCTGCTCGACGAGAACGAGCACAAGGCTACTTCTACCATCGTAGCAGAGTGTGCCGCACGCACCTATACCCTGCTCATCCACCAGGGATATGAGCCTGGAACAGAGGCTGCTTTCCGTGGTTTCATTGCAGCTTTACATCAAATGTATCTGATGGGCGCTGCCATGGAACTGAAGAGACTGGGTTATCACATGACTCAGCTGCAGTAATTAAAAAACATTAAAAAAGATTTTGTTATATGAAATAATAGTTGTACCTTTGCAGTCGATTTTCGGATAACGAAGCAAAAAATCACATTAATTCATATAACAAAACTTTTTAAATGAAGGCAATAGCAATTAAGTCGAGTTTGTTTTCTTGCTTGAAGAGTTACAACAAGAAAACATTCATGTCTGACCTCATGGCAGGTATCATCGTTGGTATCGTAGCCCTGCCTCTGGCCATCGCATTCGGTATCGCTTCTGGCGTGACACCCGAGAAGGGTATCATCACAGCCATCGTAGCGGGTCTCATCATCTCCATCTTCGGCGGAAGCAAAGTGCAGATCGGCGGACCTACAGGAGCATTCATCGTCATCATCTACGGCATCATCCAGAAGTATGGATTCGAGGGATTGACCATCGCAACGCTGATGGCAGGTCTCTTCCTGGTGCTCTTCGGACTGCTCCGACTCGGTACCATCATCAAGTACATCCCTTACCCTATCGTGGTGGGCTTTACCAGCGGTATCGCCGTAACCATCTTCACCACTCAGATCAAGGATCTCTTCGGTTTGACATTGGCTTCCAATCCTTCAGACTTCCTGGAGAAATGGGGTGTCTATTTCCAGAGTTTCGACACCATCGACCCTTGGTGTGCCCTCATCGGTGTGGTTAGCGTGGTGGTCATCGCCATCACTCCTAAGTTCAGCAAGAAGATTCCGGGATCGCTCATCGCCATCATCCTGATGACCGTTGTGGCGCTGCTGCTCAAGCAGTTTGCCGGCGTAGAGAGCATCGAGACCATCGGCGACCGTTTCTCTATCAGCAACGAGTTGCCTGCTGCCCAGGTTCCTGAGATGAACTGGGAAACCATCAAGAGTCTGGTATCTCCTGCCATCACCATCGCCATCCTCGGTGCCATCGAGAGTCTGCTCTCTGCTACCGTTGCCGACGGTGTCATCAGCGACCACCACGATTCTAATACTGAGTTGATTGCCCAGGGTCTGGCGAACATCGCTTCCCCACTCTTCGGCGGCATTCCTGCTACCGGTGCCATCGCCCGCACAATGACCAATATCAACAACGGCGGTAAGACTCCTGTCGCAGGTATCATCCATGCAGTGGTACTGTTGCTCATCTTCCTCTTCCTGATGCCACTCGCCAAGTATATTCCTATGGCTTGTCTGGCAGGTGTACTGGTTGTGGTTTCCTATGGTATGAGTGGCTGGAGAAGCTTCCTGGGTCTGATGAAGAATCCTAAGAGCGACGTTACCGTGCTCCTGATTACCTTCTTCCTGACCATCATCTTCGACCTGACCGTTGCCATCGAGGTGGGTCTGATCATCGCCTGCCTGCTCTTCATGAAGCGAATGAGCGAGACTACCGATGTAACTGCTATCACAGAGGACGAGATTGACCTGAATAAGGAGTATGATTTCCTCTCTACCAACCTGGAGCACTATACGATTCCTAAGGGTGTAGAGGTATATGAAATCAACGGTCCTTTCTTCTTCGGAGCAGGTAATAAGTTTGAGGAAGTGATGGCTGCCTTCGGCGACCGTCCTCTGGTTCGCGTCATCCGTATGCGTAAGGTTCCATTCGTGGATTCTACCGGTATCCACAACCTCACCAACCTCTGCGAGATGAGTCAGAAGGAGGATATCCAGGTAGTTCTCTCCGGTGTCTGCGAAAAGGTAAACGCCCAGTTGGAGAAGGCTGGCTTCTACAATATGCTCGGCAAGGAGAACATCACTGATCATATCAGCAAGGCGCTGAAGCGGGCTGAAGAGATCATTGAGGCTAAAAAATAACGAACTGTACGGTTGAAACGGGCTGAAAGCCCAAAAGCTCTTAGCCCAGGGCATCGCCCTGGGTTTTAGAACAGATACAAAAAAGTCGCCCTGAAAGGGCAAAAGCTTTGAAATTGAAAGCTTTTGCCCTTTCAGGGCGACTTTACTTTTTGCCAACATTACCCAGGGCGATGCCCTGGGCTAAGAGCTTCTGCCCTTTCAGGGCGTGTGGGGCTTACTTGCGAAACTAGGAGGATAACTCCTACAGGACTTTACCCAGGAACTCCTGGAGTCTTGGAGACTTCGGATGATTGAAGACTTCTTCAGGGGTACCATCCTCCGTGATATAGCCATCACTGAAGAAGAGCACACGATTGGCTACTTCTCGGGCAAAGCCCATTTCGTGGGTTACAACCACCATCGTCATACCATCGGCAGCCACATCCTTCATCAACTGCAAAACTTCTCCTACCATCTCCGGGTCGAGCGCAGAAGTAGGTTCATCGAAAAGAAGAACCTCCGGATTCATTGCCAGGGCACGGACGATGGCTACACGCTGCTTCTGTCCGCCCGAAAGGCTATCCGGATAACTGTCTGCCTTGTCCAGCAATCCGATGCGGGAGAGAAGCTCCGTAGCCTTCTCATCCGCCTCTTCACGGGTCATCTTCCCCAACTCTACCGGTGCCAGCATGATATTGCGGCGGATAGTCATGTTCGGGAAAAGATTAAACTGCTGGAACACCATACCCACCCGCTGACGCATCTTGTTGATATCTACATCCCAGGAGGTAAGGTCTATACCATCGATCAGAATCTTTCCCTCCGTAGGTTCCTCCAAGAGATTGATGGAACGCAGGAAGGTACTCTTGCCACAGCCCGACGGGCCGATAATGGCAACCACTTCGCCCTGCTTGATGGAAGTGGTAATGCCTTTCAGGACTTCGTTGTCGCCGAAGCGCTTGCGAAGTCCTTCTATCTTGATTATCTCGTTCATTTTATCCATTCTATTATCTTTCGCTCTTTCTCATCTATTATCTTTCGCTCTTTCTCAAACGCTTTTCCAACTTTCTCACTCCGGCATTCAGTCCGAGGACGATGATGAGATACAGACAGGCTACCACACCCAATGGCAGCATTGCCTCGTAGGTGATGCTTCGGATGATATCGGAACCCTTGGTAAGATCCACGAGACCGATGTAACCGCTGATGGAAGTCTCCTTGAGCAGGGTAATAAGCTCATTACCCATCGCCGGCAGCACATTCTTGAAGGCTTGTGGCAGGATGATGAGTCGCATGGTCTTGCCATAAGAAAGACCAAGACTTCTACCCGCTTCCATCTGTCCCTCATCTACCGACATGATACCCGAACGGATGACCTCGGCAATATATGCCGCAGAGTTCAAACCGAAGGCTATGACGGCTACCAGAATCTTGTTGACATCAGCAGAGGCGAAGACCACATAATAGATGATGAGCAACTGCACCATGGTAGGTGTACCACGCATGATGGTGAGATACAACTGGCAGAGCATATTCGGAATGCGCCAACCGCCACGGCGTTCATGACGTGCACGTATGATGGCAATCAGCGTACCGAGAATCACGGAAAGGATGATGGCAAAGAAGGTGATGATGAGCGTATTGCCCAATCCCTGCAGGAGATACTCATAGCGGTTGTCATCGATGAAGCAAGACTTGAACTTATCCAGAATTCCATGCTGTGCACCAGCTACTTCTGCATTTTCGGAATTTACCATGATGACCTGTCGCACATCGGCGTAGGAATCGGTGAATCCGATGTTCTTCTCCCGCTCTGGGGTGACGGTGATACCGGCGATACCGGCATCAGCCTTACCAGCCTGTACGGAGGTGATGATGGCATCAAACTCCATATCGAGAATCTCGACATCCACGCCCAGCACATCGCCGATAGCATTCGCCACATCTACATCGATACCCACAATCCTACCATCCTGGTAGTACTCGAATGGTTCGAAGGTGGCATTGGTGGCAAAGCGGAGACTCTTCTTCAGTCCGAGCTTCTGCAGTGCTTCCGGTCCCACCTTCTTCACATCCGAAGATTTCGGTGTATAAGCCACGGCAATGCCCCGTTCCAGATGGCGGTTGACGATGGAATCGATGACGCCATTCTCCTTCAGGATACGGATGGCATGATTGATGGACTGCTGCAATTCGGCATGATCCTTCGCCACACAGATGGCGAAAGAGGAGGCATCGAAGGTTTCCGGCAGAATGCGGAGAGAAGGATTCACCCGCTGGAATGCCTTGGCTGGTGCCTCATCGGTCACCATACAGTCGATCTTACCCTGGAGGAGCGCCTGAATGGCATCGGCTCCCTTGTTGTATCGTTCTACCTTGGTGCCATCTCCTTTCTTTTCCAACTCTGTGGCAAGTCCGTCGCTGGTGGTACCTAACTGTACGCCGATAACGGCACCCTGCAAATCAGCCTTCGCCTTCAACTGCTTCTTCGCATCGGAAGAATCCGAACCGCAGGAAGACAGAAGAAGACAGACTGCTATTACTAAAGTACTTAAACTAAATCGTTTTAATCTGTTATAAATCATCTAATTAATCATTATTCTCCTTTAAAGCCTTTTGCCAAACCGCCCTCGCTGGTTTCCTTATAGAGCGAAGGGAGATCGTGACCGGTCTGTCGCATCACTTCTACTACTCTATCGAATGATACGCTGTGATGACCATCCGAGAAGGAAGCGTAGAGATCAGCATCCAGAGCACGGGCAGCCGCAAAGGCATTGCGCTCGATGCAAGGAATCTGTACCAATCCGCAAACCGGGTCGCAGGTCATACCCAGATGATGCTCCAATCCCATTTCGGCAGCATACTCTACCTGGGCAGGACTACCACCGAAGAGCTGGCATGCCGCAGCTGAAGCCATCGCACAGGCTACACCTACCTCACCCTGGCAACCCACATCAGCACCACTGATAGAAGCATTGTGCTTGACGATGTTACCCACCAGTCCGGCAGTAGCCAAAGCACGGAGGATGCGCTCCTCGCTCATTTCATGAGCGGTATGCATGTGATAGAGTACGGCAGGAAGTACACCACAGGCACCACAGGTAGGAGCCGTAACGATGGTACCGCCCGATGCATTCTCCTCACTCACCGCCAGTGCATAGGAATAAATCAGTCCGCGGCTCTGCAAGGAAGCACGATAGCCCTTTGCCTTGATATGATAGACAGCAGCCTTGCGCTGAAGTTTCAGCGGTCCAGGCAAGACACCCTCATGACTGAGACCATTGTGGATAGACTGCTTCATGGTATCCCAGACCTTACGGAGATAATCCCAGATATCCTTATCCTCGCATTTTTCCACGTATTCCCAGAAAGAGCGGCCGTTGTCGTAGCACCATTTCTGGATTTCCGCCATCGTCTTCAGGTCATAGACATCTTCAGCGCCCAACTCCGACTGTCCATCAGAACCATCCGAGATGGCACCGCCACCGATACTATAAACAATCCACTCATCAATCACGTCGCCATTCAGGTCCTTGCCCACAAACTTCATTCCGTTAGGATGGAAAGGCAGGAAGACCTGAGGCTTCCAGATGATATGAACAATATGCTTCTTGAGCACTTCCTCGATAGCCACATCGGTCATGTGACCCTTGCCGGTAGCAGCCAGGGCACCATACAATGTAACTTCGTAGGACGAAGCATTAGCACAACGCTCCAGGAAGAGCTTAGCTGCGCGCTGAGGTCCCATCGTATGACTGCTCGATGGTCCCTTGCCAATTCGGTATAACTCCTTTAAAGATTTCATTTTTCCCGTATTATAATGTTATTGTTTTCATTTCAGGTATTTTCCCCTTGCTGGTCTATTTCACCTGGGTGGCCCTGGTGATGACGATGTCTTCCAGCGGGCGGTCATTGTTGTCCTTGTTGGTAGCCACATTCTGGATCTTATCTACCACATCCATACCTTCCAGCACCTCGCCGAACACGGTATATCCATTGTCCAGATGAGGCACTCCACCATGCTTGATGTAACCCTGCTGCAACTGCTCGGATGGCAGTGCGTAGGATTTCGCACCCTCTCTCTTCTCCTTCTCTACATAGTATTCCATCTGCCGGGGTGAGAAGTTTCTGCCCCAGGTGATATAGAAATCGGTAGAGGCTGATGCCTTGGTAGGATTCTCATCATCCCCCTCACGGGCTGCACAGAGCTGACCGCGCTTGTGGTAATATTTAGGATAAATGATTTCGGCTGGTACCGTATAGTTGACATCAAACTTCTCCACCTTTCCGGGAGTAACCTTGCGACAAGAGTAATCACCACCCTGGATCATGAAGTTCTTGATGACACGCTGAAAGATACAGCCGTTGTAATATCCGCTGTTCACGAGCTTGAGGAAGTTGTCGCGGTGATGCGGAGTATCGTTATAAAGAGCCACACGGATATTGCCCATCGTGGTTTCCAGCAGTACCTCGTGGCAGGTGGTATCACGAGGTGTCTCCCAAGGGAGCAACTCGTTATCGAAAGCCGGACGGGCAGTCTGCTGAGTTGGCTGAGTCTGTTCCTGCGCCATTGCCTGAGGAGCAAAAGCAGCCAGCAAAAGGGCAGATATCGTTATTATCTTTTTCATTTTCTTAATACTTAAATCTGTTTTTTATGTTATTGATTGCAAAGATAATGATTTTATTCTAAAAAGTTATGCTTTTCTCAAACTTTCTTTATATCTTTGCGTGCAAAATGACAGAAACGGGCAAAATGATGCTCAAAAATTGGTGAATAACATAAAAAGCTTCGAAAATGAGGCTACATAAACGATTTGATATGATGACAACAAAAAGATTATATCTTCTTCTCCTGGGCTTCGCACTGATAGGAATGAAAGCCCAGGCACAGCACGTGAGCTTCGGACCTCTGCACAGTCAGGATAGTCCGAGGGAAGACTGGCTGTTGCCAGGCGATACGGTATATCAAGACGGGAAAACCGTGGTATATGGCGGAAAACCGGTGAAGAATACCTACACCCCTATCCGGCATATCGATTCCAACAGTGACGAACTCTACAAGATGGGCAGTTATCTGAAGAATCCTCAGGATAGTGATTATTATAACAATCCGATCTCTAATCTGGTCAATTCTGGAGGATTGGGAAACAGCTATGACTATTGGGGAAATGACTGGGGCAAATATGGCTGGAACCGATATGGCTGGGGGCTCCATAAGGGACTGAACCTCTCGGTAGATCTTTCCGTCTTCGCCACTTTCGGCAAGCATGCGCCACACTGGGGCGGTTTTACCCAGACCATCAATGCTACGTATCTCACGCCGCTCACCAAGGACAACAAGCTGTGGATGGCTTTGGGTACCTATCTCAACAACATCAATTACGGAGGCGATAATTTCCGGGATGGTGGTGTGTATGGCATTCTGGGCTATCAGTTTGATGAGCACTGGGAAGCATACGTATATGGACAGGTAAGTGTAGCCAATAACTACAATTCCATCTACAACCGTTATGCCGGATATGGTCCTTACGGATATGGCAGATATGGTATGTATCCCGGCATCTGGGGAATGGGCGTGATGCCTGGAGGATATGGCATGGGTGCTGCCGGTGCCAATGTATTAGGTGCCGGAGTCAGATATACCAACAAGAACTTCTCCATCGGAGTAAGCGTAGAAGGAAACTGGTATAACACCCCAAAGACTCCTACCTATTACAAACAGTATGATTATCCGGTAAAATAAACGAAAGCCCCACACGGGCTGAAAGCCCAGAAGCTCCTAGCCCAGGGCAACACCCTGGGTTTACAAGGTATATAGCAAAATCGCCCTGTAAGGGCAAAAGCTTCTCATACACAAAGCTTTTGCCCTTACAGGGCGACAAACTTGCGCTCATGATTACCCAGGGTGTTGCCCTGGGCTAGGAGCTTCTGCCCTTTCAGGGCGTCTGGATTTACTTATTCCCCACAGATAATCTGAACGATGCGTTCTGCAGACCGTCCATCCCATCTATCAGGAATACCACCCTTCTTCCATTCACCCTTCACAATCTTCTCCATAGCCTGCTGAAGCTTCTCTGGATCTTCTGCAACGAGTTCGTTGGTTCCTACGGTTACGGTTTCCTGATGCTCGGTATAACTATTCAGGGTAATGCATGGCACTCCATTAAAGGTAGCCTCTTCTGCCACATTGCCCGAATCGGTGATTACGCCCATGGCGTGGGCTGAGAGATAAGAGAAATCGAGATAACCCTGAGGCTGCACAACCATGATACCTGACTGATGGTCAGCCACATCCTGGTAAGCCTTGAAGGCAAGCACGAATCCCAATGCCTTGCCACGCAAAGGAGCCAGAACCTTGATGCCTGCCTGGCGAGCCACACTGTCGATCGTTGAGATCAAGGTCTTCATCTCATCGATATTGTTGACGATAGCCTTGCGGTTCAAGGTAAGCACCATATACTTGCCATCCTCCAGATGCTGCTCATCCATCACCTGAGGGCGCTTCATACGCTGCTGCAGGAACCGGATGTTATCAATGAGTACATTACCCACCATATAGACCTTAGAGAGTTCGGCACCCTCCTTGTTGGCGATACTGTTGTTGGAGATACCTGCAGTGAAGAGGATATCAGAGAGTCCATCAATCACCAGACGGTTGATTTCCTTCGGCATGGTGATATCGAAGCTACGGGTACCTGCGGCGATGTGAGCCAACTGAACGCCCTGCTTCTTGGTGACGATAGCCACAGCCATAGTAGAAGCCAGATCGTCCACCACAATCACCACATCCGTAGGATTCTGCTGGAGATAGCGCTCAAACTGAGCCATCACCATACCGGTCAGCTCATTCATATTCTCACATTCCACGCCCAGATAAACATCCGGCTTGCGGATACCCAAGTCAGAGAAAAGAGAATCTTCAAGGGTCTCATCGACTTCACGACCGGTATAGACCAGCTTGCACTCCATCTCCCCGCCCGCATTCCGGGCATTCTCTATCGCTCTCATCACAGGAGCCACCTTAATGAAGTTAGGTCTCGCTCCGGCAACAATACAAATTTTCTTACTCATATTTTTTAGTTTACTTACTGTTAAACAAATCCTTGATGCCACCGATGGATCCCAGGAGGTTGGTAGCCTCGTATGGCAGATAAACCACCTTATTATCCTTACCCTGAGCCACTTCCTGCATCATGGTAATGTATTTCTGCGCCAACAGATAGTTGGCAGGATTGGTACTCTGTCCTACGGCTTCGGTAATCTTCTGGATGGCGATGGCCTCAGCCTCAGCCTTGCGGATGCGGGCGGTAGCCTCACCTTCAGCTCTCAGGATAGCCTGCTGCTTGGCAGCCTCAGCCTTGTTGACAATCGCCGCCTTTTCACCTTCGGAGAGCAGACGCTGCTTCTCCTTCTCACCTTCGGAAGTCAGGATGGTAGCTCGCTTGTTACGCTCTGCCTGCATCTGCTTCTCCATCGCCTGGAGCACACTCTCAGGAGGAGTGATATCCTGCAACTCTACACGGTTTACCTTGATTCCCCACTTGTTGGTGGCATCGTCGAGCACCGCACGGAGCTTGGTGTTGATGGTGTCACGGGAGGTAAGTGTCTGGTCGAGTTCCATCTCACCGATGATGTTACGCAGGGTAGTCTGAGTCAACTTCTCTATCGCATTAGGCAGATTGTTGATTTCATAAACACTCTTGAAAGGATCTACAATCTGGAAATAAAGCAGTGCATTGATCTGCATCTGAATATTATCCTTGGTAATCACATTCTGACGGTCGAAATCATAAACCTGTTCACGAAGGTCGATGCTGCTGGTATAAGTATAGCTTCCTCTACGCATCGCCACGATGGTCTTGGCCTGGTCGATGAAAGGAATGATAATGTTGATACCTGGCTTCAGGGTAGCATAATAGCGACCCAACCGCTCGATGATTCTGGTCTCACTCTGAGGAATGATCACGATGGTTTTCTTTACCACCACCAGTGCAAGCAGCACTAGAGCAATCAATACATAAAGTCCTATTTCCATGATGTTTATAATTAAAAGTTAGTACTTCTCTACCTGGAGAATGATAGACTGGTGCCCCCTCACTCTTACACGGGTACCCTTGGCAATATCACCAGCAGCGCCCGGAGCTTCTGCCTTCCAGTCATCACCATCGAGCTTCACTCTTCCATACCCACCGGCAACGATGGTTTCACTCACCTCGCCTATCTGTCCGGCAAGGGCATCGGAGTTACTCTCCCGAAGATCGGCTCCCCTATGGATAGCCTTTACCAGATGCGGACGGATCAGCAGGATACTGAGTACGGAACATACCGCCCAGACCACTACCTGCAACCAGAACGGAGCATCCATCACAGCCACAGGTATGCTGATAAGCGCACCGATGGCAAAACAAGTCACGTAGAAGTCGCCGGAAGACAACTCCAGAATGAGGCAGATGAACATAATGACTGTCCAAAACAGCCAGAGGTTTTGAGAGATATATTCCATCATATCGTTATTTTTTAGTTGATTTCTTCATCAGCGAGCTAGCCTTGATGGTCTTGACGCCCGTTTTCTTAGTAGTAGATACGGAAGTCTTTCCCTGAGGCTTGTAATACTTCAGCGCAGTAGGCATCGCCGCCTTCAAGGCAGCAATACGCTTGGCATCGGAAGGGTGATCGCTGAAAATATCACTCTTGCCCTGATTGCCCGAAGCCTCAGCCATACGTTCCCAGAAAGGTATAGCCTGCTGAGGATCGTAGCCTGCCATCGCAGCAAAGATCAAGCCCATATAATCGGCTTCTGTTTCGTTTTCACGCGAATACTTCAGATTGCGGAAGGAGAAATACTGTCCGGCTACGGCACCCGCCAGATCTCCCACTCCATTACCTACAGCCTGATTCAGCACACCGCTCAGAATGCTGGTACCTACCTGCTGGTTCTGAGCCTTGGAAAGCTGCTCGGCACTATGCTTAGCCACAGCGTGTGCTATCTCATGACCCAGTACGATGGCAAGCGAGTTATCGCTGGAAGCCACTGGGAGCAAGCCCTCATATACCACAATCTTTCCGCCAGGCATACAGAAGGCATTCACACTGTTGTCCTGAACGAGGTTGAATTCCCAGGAATAGTTCTGCAGATCATTGGCGTATCCGTTCTCCTTGAGATAAGTTTCCACGGCAGCAGCCAGTCGCTTTCCTACTCTTACCACCTGCGCAGTCTTCGCTGCATTGGTAGATTTCTTAGCCGAAGCCATGTACTTGGTATATTCCTGATTAGACAAGCTCAACACCTGTGCATCTGAGACAGAGATGCGATGGGTGCGACCCGTAAGAGGCACCTTCTGCGTTGTACCGCAAGATGCAAGCATCATGGCAGCCAACATACTAAAAACTAAAACCTTAATCCGTTTCATTTTCTATCTTCTCTTAAGTTATATATTCTATTTGCAAGAAATACTTATCTTATGATTTGCAAATATACATCAAATACACGAAACAACCAAGTTTTTCCGAGAATTTAACAAAAAAAACAATCCCGGCTCCGAGATTTCAAGTAAGAATCTCAGAGTCGGGATTATTTTTTGATGGGGAGTTAAAGGAGTTATTCCTTTGACTTCCTGATGTTATTTTCTAGCATTCATTGCCTTCTTGGCAGCAGCTACAGCCTTGTTGTACTTAGCAGTAGCCGACTTCAAAGCCTTGGCATTGTTAGCCTTCTTGGCAGCAGCTACAGCATCATAAAGATTCCACAACTTGAACTTAGCAGTAGCCTCCTTCTGTGACTTGGTATAAGCAGCAGCGGCAGCCTCTGTAGCAGCCTCAGCCTCAGGAGAAGCATACTGATGCTTGTAACCATCCTGCTTGTTCCAGAAACCACGGGTGAAGTCTGGGAAGGTAACGGCAGCGCTGTTGTTGTCCATAGAAAGCGCACCCAACTCAGCCAAAGAGCACCACTCAGCCAAATCATAAACGTCCATATCCAATGGCAATCCATTCTGCAAGCAGTAAACCAGACGAGAGTCCATGATGAAGTCCATACCACCATGACCCATCTGACGTCCCAGTTCACCATACTTCTTCAAGATTGGGTGATAATACTTCTTGATCAAAGCTTCCTTCTGCTCCTTGTTCATGAAACCATGAGCATTGAGGTTATCCATCTGAGGAGCACCTGTACCCTTGAGCGCCTCGCCAGAGAGTGCAAACTCCTCTGTAGGATACTTGGTAGCGTAACCCTTGGTACCTGTGAGCTTGAACAAACGGTTGTATGGCTGAGGAGTCATTACGTTGTGCTGGATCTCCACCACCTTACCCTTGGCTGTACGCATCAAGGTAGTAGTATGATCACCATTGCGGAACTCCTTGCACTCCTTGCCGCTCTTGTTCTTCACCCAGTCCTTACCCACGAAAGACTCTGTATCCATGGCAACGAGCGTTGTGAAACGGTCGCCACGGTGAATATTCAGGCACTGAGCAACAGGGCCCAAGCCATGAGTAGGATAAACATCACCACGGTTTTCCATATTATACTTCATACGCCAGTGGAGGTTGTCCTTGTCATTGTCAGCCGGATCCTTCCAGTAAGCATCCCAGAAGTCCTCGAGACAGTGGATATAAGCACCCTCAGCACGGATGATGTCACCGAAAACGCCATCCTGAGCCATAGCCAGCGCATTCATCTCATAGTAGTCGTAGCAGCAGTTCTCCAAGATGAAGCAATGCTTGCGAGTCTGCTCGCTCAAGTTGATCAGGCTCCAGCACTGATCCAGATTCATGGCACTAGGAACCTCGATGGCTGTATGCTTGCCATTCTCCATCGCAAACTTGGCAACTGGGAAATGGTGATTCCAGTCGGCTGCGATATAAACCAGGTCGATGTCAGAACGCTTGCACAAAGCCTCATAACCCTTCTCGCCGCTATAGATGTCAGCAGGCTTCAAGCCCTGCTTGCGCAAGTACTCCTGTGATTTCTCTGCACGAGCCTCCTCGTAATCGCACAAGGCAACGATCTCTACACCTGGAATGTGGCAGAAACGCATTACTGCCCAAGGACCACGCATACCGAGACCGACAAAGCCTACACGTACTGTCTTCAACTTAGGAGCCGTCAATCCCAAAACATTCTGCTGTCCTGCAGGACGTTCTGGTGTCTCCACAACGATTGTACCCTTGTCCCAATGCCACTTGGTGCCTGGAGACAAAGACTGAGCGCTAGCGGACAAAGAAAATGCCGCCAAGGCTGCCATTAAAAAACTCTTAATTTTCATCCCTAAAGTTAGCAACACTTACTGTTAGTAATAATTAATTAGGTTCTGATCAACACATCTAGGTTTCTCAGCAATTCTCTCAAATCAGCACTCCATTCATCTTAGTGTTGCATTAGAAAACAAATGGAACGCTGAAATGACTCTGCAAAAGTACAAATAAAATTTGAGATACTGAATCTTTTTAGTGTTTTTTTATGGATAAAGGTACAATTCCAGGCTTTTAACAAGAAAAACCGCTCTGAATCAGAATGACAGAAACAAGAAAAACCGCTTCGCCTAAAGCGAAACGGTTTTCTTCTTACCCTTACTCTCGTTACCTACGCGATCGAGCGCTGTAACGACATAGGTATATTTCTGATCCTTTACGTATGGTATCGGATAGGTGGTATCGTAAACAACAGCCTGGAGAGCGGTGACATCATTGAGATTCACAGGCGCTCCCTTTTCAAAACGATAGATGGCAAAACGGTTGGCGACATCGCCCCATTTCTTCTTCTTTGCCTTTGGAGCCTTCCAGGTAAGCAGTGGTCCCTTCTCTGTCCACTCCATCTTCAGACTCTTCACACCCTTTGGCGCCTTATCATCGAGAAACGGCATCAATGGAGGAAGCGAAGGATATTTCCAGTAATAATCGCGCAGAGTATGTCCGATGTTGCCAACGTTGTCGGCTGCAGTCTTGGCATACCAGAGCACGGTGCCCTGTACATTATTCATCTGCTGGTGAAGGCGATGTTTGGCTGGCAGCTGATGACTCTTCGGATTCGTAGGATCAGCAAACTTCGCCGTACGCTCGATATCCTCACCTATATAAAGAGGACGGTTGCCGGCATACTTGTTCCACCACTGGATGAGGGTCTTGTAATCTGCCGCCTTGTTACCTATCTCCCAATAGATCTGAGGCGCACAGTAATCTATGAAGCCATTGTTTACCCAGAGGAGAACATCTGCATAGAGATCATCGTAGTTCTGAAGACCGAAAGTCTGAGATCCGATCGGAGAGTTTTTCCGGTTGCGATAGATACCGAAAGGAGAAACGCCGAACTTCACCCAAGGCTTGACACGATGGATGGTTTCCCCCAACTGCTTGACGAACCGGCTCACATTATCTCTTCTCCAATCGCCGATATTACGGAATCCACGAGGATTGGCTGCATACATCTGCTGATCAGGAATCTGCTTGCCAGCTACCGGATAAGGATAGAAGTAGTCGTCGATATGAAACCCATCGATATCATAACGGCTCACAATATCAGCAGCCACCTGGCAGGTATAATCTGCAGCCTCCTGAAGTGCCGGATTGAGAAGCACGAGATTATCATAGTTGAAACAGAGGTTCGGATGCTTCTTCACTACGCTCCGGGATGACACCTGGGAGAACGAGGTAGAACCATGCTTGGCACGATAAGGATTGATCCAAGCATGAATCTCCATTCCACGCTGATGACACTGCTCAACCATCCACTCCAGCGGATCCCAATAAGGCGATGGAGCCTTGCCCTGGACACCGGTGAGGAACTTGCTCCAAGGTTCAAGATCACTCTGATAAAGGGCATCACATTCGGCACGTACCTGGAAGATGATGGCATTCACGCCATCCTTCTGCAATTCGTCAAGTTGCTTGGTGAGCATCGACTGAATCTGCTGGGTAGATTTACCCAAATACTGTCCGTTGACACACTGGATCCAGGCGCCACGGAATTCACGTTTGTTCTGTGCCATCAGGGATGAAGTCTGAAACATCAGCATCATCGCCAAAATCAGCATTCCAAAGATTTTCTCTCTTCTCATTAATTAGTGTTTATCGTTTAATGTTATTGTTTAATTCTAAATTATTCTTTCTTATCCTCCTCATCACGCAGCGTAGGCAACGAGATATGGTATTTCACGGCGAGCAGGCGGATGATGCAGACGGTGAGGAAGGAGGCAATCACTGTAATATAGAGGCTCAAGCCCAGATAGCTGAAAGCCCAGTAAACCAAGCCGCCCAACACACAAGCCATCGCATAGATTTCCTTGCGGAAGATAACCGGTTCCTCGTTGAGAAGCACATCGCGGATGACTCCTCCAAAGGAGCCCGTGATACATCCCATGATGATAGCTACCCAGAATGGGAAACCACAATCAAGGGTCTTCTGGATTCCAGCGATATTGAAAAGCGCCAAACCGAGGGTATCGAAAAGAAACCAGGTATTGTCCAGACGCTTCAGATAATGATGGCACACAATCACCACCAGTTGGGCCAAGAACGTAAACAGAAGATAGATAGGACTCGACATCCAGAAAGGATTCAAGCCCAGCATCACGTCGCGGATGGTTCCGCCTCCGATAGCTACAGCCACACCACACACAAATCCGCCCAGCCAATCATAATGCTTGCTGGCGGCAAGTCTGATGCCCGAAAGGGCAAATGCAAAGGTTCCAATGAACTCGATGACGCTCTGGAGTGTCATCACTAGTTCCGGGTCTTGATGAATAGTCATTTTCTCGTAATAAATTATTTGATGTGGGGGATTTCAAATCCCCCGGTTTTAAAAGGTCGAACATTTTTTAACGACGGATTGCAAATCCGTCGGAACGGCTACCCCCAACAGGTAAGATTGCAAATCCGTCGGAACGCCTAGTAGTTCTTGAATCTTTCTCCCCAGCAGGTAACCATCCAGTTATAGAGTCGTTCTTCTGAAGGAGAATGCTGCGGATGCCAGAATCTGGCGTCTTTCAGCTCATCAGGTAGATATTGCTGTTCGGTGAAATGTCCCGGATAATCGTGAGGATATTTATAGCCATCATGATAGCCCAGGTCTTTCATCAGTTTGGTAGGTGCATTGCGGATATGCAGCGGCACAGGCAGATTACCGGTCAGCTTCACCGTGGCAATGGCGTCATTGATTCCCAGATATGCACTGTTGCTCTTCGGACTGGTAGCCAGATACACCACCGCTTCGGCAAGTGCAATCCTTGCCTCAGGCCAGCCTATCTTCATCACCGTATCGAAGGCTGCATTCGCCAGCAGGAGCGCATTCGGATTCGCCAGCCCCACATCCTCGCTTGCACTGATCACCACTCTCCGGGCGATAAACTGCGGATCTTCGCCGCCCTCTATCATACGCGCCATCCAGTAGAGCGCCGCATCAGGGTCACTGCCTCGAATACTCTTGATGAAGGCAGAGATGATGTCATAATGCATCTCGCCCTGCTTATCATAAGCCAGCGGATTCTGCTGCAACTGTTCCTCTACCATCTTATCGGTGATAACCACTTCATCGCTGCCTGCAGATTCCACCACCAGTTCCAGGATATTGAGCAGTTTCCGGGCATCACCGCCACTGAAGCGGAGCATGGCTGCGGTTTCCTTCAACTCAATCTTCTTCTGCTTGAGTTCCACATCCTCGGTGACGGCTCGCTGCAGGAGTCCCTCCAAGTCTTCCTTCTCCAACGGTTTGAGCACATAGAGCTGGCAACGGGAAAGGAGCGGACGGATTACCTCGAAAGAGGGATTTTCCGTGGTAGCACCAATCAGGGTGACAATACCCTTCTCCACTGCCCCCAGCAGAGAGTCCTGCTGACTCTTGGAGAAGCGATGAATCTCATCAATAAATAAGATAGGAGAAGCAGAATTGAAGAATCTGCCACTCTTCGCTCTCTCTATCACCTCACGCACATCCTTTACGCCACTGGTAACGGCAGAAAGGGTGTAGAAAGGGACCTTCAGGGTCTGGGCTACGATTTGAGCCAAAGTAGTCTTGCCCACTCCCGGAGGTCCCCAGAGAATAAAAGAGGATATGCGCCCTGCGTCTATCATCTTGCGCAGCACGGCACCCTCGCCTACCAGATGCTTCTGTCCGACATAATCGGCGAGCGAGCGAGGTCTCATTCTTTCAGCTAACGGTTCACTCATATCAATTATTTTTTCGCCACAAAGGTAATGAAAAAAAACGAAACACGCATAAGTTTTTAGGATAAAAGAAAAAAAAATGCATAAAAGCAAAAAAATAAGCTCGAAAATTTGGATATATAAAAAGAAGTACTTACTTTTGCAATCAAAATACGTACAACAATGAGAAATGAAAAAAATATCACCCTCAAGACATTGACCAAGAGCAGTGTCTGGGATCTCCAGGAGAATGATGTTTTCCGTCTCTGGGAAGCTGCCGAGAAAGACAACGACCTGAAAGATAATCAGCGTAGATACCTCGACATCATTCGTAGTGCTTTCGAGATTGAGCCAGTCAAGATTGACCGTACTGAAGTGCTCGACAAGTTGATAGACCGTGGTTTCAAGATCGGTACCTTCCGTATCGACGACAAGAACGAGAAGTATGCCATCAAGAAGCGTCCTATCATGCGTGTGACTGACCTCACCTATGAGAACATCGGCCATATAACAGCTACCAAGCTCATCGAAGTGCTGGAGCGTAACTTTGGCGGTGGCTGGGACAGTCTGTCTCAGAGCATCAAGGACATCATCGAGAGCGGTTTCGACATCAGTACCACTACCCTTCCAAAGGATCGCCTCAAGAAACCAGGTGGTCTCTATGAGAAGAAGCTCGCTGATGACTACGAAGTACTCGTAGTACCAAAGGGCACCTGGGTAGAGGCTATCTTTGCCAAGGAGAAGCCAAAGCAGGAGAAGATCCGCATGAAGTTTATGGATGAAGACATGGACCGCGACGAAGACCTGCTGGACCGTGACGAAGACGATGAGGATGAGGATGCTCCAGAGATTGAGGATCACTACAATGATCCAGATGAGGACGATGATGCATTCGATGACGACAAGCTCACCGAGGAAAGCTACCGTACTACCTTTGAGGATCCAGAGAACCTGGGACTCGATGATGCTGAGGACGTAGCTGATGACGATTATTAAAATATACATTATTATATAATAAGGAGAAAGAAATGAACGCAGTAGTAGGATTATTCGCATTAATCGTGGTAGCACTCGTAGGTTGGGCTATCGCAGAATTCAAGTACAAGACCTTCACCTTTACCCGTTCCGAGAAGGATATCGAGGAAGAGGAAGAGTTGGAGGAGCAGAAACGTGCCGAGGGTTTCAAGGAGATGAACATCCGCGACATTATGCGTAAGAACTCTACCAATGGCTACAATGCCGTAGGTTAAAGAGGGATTTTAAACTCTAAAAGAAAATGATGATACAATACACCATCATTGCAACGATACTGGCGGCATGCATCCTGTATGCCGCCTTTCGTATTTATAAATCGTTGCAACAGGCAAACAAATGCAAGGATGGCAACTACCGGTGCAGTGGTTGCGCTTTTTATGAACAGTGCAAGAAGAAGGGAAAGCTGAACAATACAAACAAGAAGTTGGATTCTACAAAAAGAAAGTTGGATACTACAGATAATCACTAGAAATGGACTCCGAAAATGAATATTTTTGAAAAAATCGAATGTTTTTCGAAAAAAAGATGCGGAAAGATTTGGTGGATTCAAAAAAAAGTAGTACCTTTGCACTCGCTTATCAGAAATGGTAACAGAAAACTCTACAAGGTGTCTTAACCGAGCGGTTAGGTAACGGTCTGCAAAACCGTGTAGAGCGGTTCGACTCCGCTAGACACCTCGAAAGTTTTATCAAACACCTATCAGGTGTTTGCAAACAAAAAACTCTACAAGGTGTCTTAACCGAGCGGTTAGGTAACGGTCTGCAAAACCGTGTAGAGCGGTTCGACTCCGCTAGACACCTCGCAAAAAGGAAATCCTTTAAAAAAGGGTTTCCTTTTTTGTTTTCCATATCTTCCCTATTGAATCCCATTCACACTAGTTATTAATTAAATAAATGTAGAATTGATGGGGAAAAACAAAAGAAAAACAGCGCAAATTGAAGAAAAAAGCATTTTTTTTAAAAATAGTTTAGAATTTATTTTTTTAAACCAAATATTTTTGCTACCTTTGCACACGTTATCCTGAATACAATCTTTTTACCTTAAAGAAGACTAATACCTATTGAATGTAGAGCAGTTGTCTGAGAAGATAGCTGCTCTTTACTTTTTTATATCCCCCCTATTTTTCCAATAACTTACTTTTTTCCTTTCAATCCATACAATATCGCCCGCTATCCTGCGTTCTAATATATATGAAGAAAATAGAAATCATAGAACTTCCCAAGATATATGATCCTCGCGGCAGCCTTACCGTCGCCGAGGAAAATACCCATATCCCATTTGATATCAAGAGAATGGAATGGATTCATCTTGGCGCCATACAGCCCGAGACTCCCATCGAACTGGAAGAAAGTCCTGTGATGCTGATTGCACTGGCTGGAGAAATCACCATCCAGGTTATAGATAAAGACTTATCCTTAGAATATATCAAGAGCAGTAAGCACAATGTCAAGAACATAGAGTTCAATCAGCCATCTGCAAGGACCATCATACTCAATCATCCCAATCAGGCTCTTATCCTGAAAGAAGGCTGTAGAAGTAGAATAACCCATAGCACCGAGCATTCCCTGCTTCTTACTATTCATCAAAAATAAAGGAAATGGAAACAGAAAACGAAAAGAAAGCCATCAAGTATCTTGACCTGAAGGCTATCAATGCCCCATACGAAGAAGAGATCAAGAAGGAAATCAATCAGGTAGTAAGTAGCGGATGGTACTTACAGGGAAGATGCGTGAAGCAGTTTGAGAAGAATTATGCCACTTTCATCGGCACCGAGTACTGCATATCATGCGGTAACGGACTGGATGCTCTCAAACTGATTCTGATGGGAGAAATGGCTATTGGCAAGATCCACCAGGGTGATGAGATTCTGGTGCCAGCCAACACCTATATTGCCACCATTCTTTCCATCACGAGTGTGGGACTGGTTCCTATCCTCGTAGAACCCAACCCAGAGACACTGCAAATCGACGAGAACCTCATCGAGAGCAACATCTCCTATAAAACCAAAGGCATCATGCTGGTACATCTCTACGGCAAGTTATCCTGGACGGAAAGAATCCAGGAGATCTGCAAGGAGAACGAACTGCTGATATTCGAAGACAACGCACAGGCTTTCGGATGCGGATACGTCAACAGCTCTGCACGAGAGGCTATCAGAAGAAAGCTGAATCAAGAAGATGAGGATATCACCTATCAAAATCAGATAAACGAGAATATCACCTATCAGGACCAGATAGATATCATCAGTAATTACGCCATCCAGAAAAGCATCTGCCACACGGGTGCTCTAGGAGATGCCGGCGCCCACAGTTTCTACCCAAGCAAGAACCTGGGAGCATTGGGCGATGCGGGTGCCGTGACAACCGATGACGAAGAGCTGGCAGAGGCTATCCGAGCCCTCCACGATTATGGAAGAACCAGTAGATTTGATTTTGAATATCAGGGTATCAATTCCAGAATGGATGAGATTCAGGCAGCTGTGCTCAATGTAAAGCTGAGACATCCCCACGATGAGCATATCGCCAGATGCAGGAAGGCAATGCTCTATATGGATCATCTACACCCTGACATCGTGGAACGCTGCATTCCGAAGAGATTACTGGAAGATCCATTCAGCAATGTTCTCCATATCTTCCCTTTCATGACCGAAGAAAGGATGAGACTGAGGGAGTTTCTGAAGGATGAATCTGTAGAAACTGCGATACACTACCCTATACCACCCAATGAGCAATTTGGATATCCTGAGCTTCGACATTATCAACTGCCGATTACCCAGAACATCGCCTGCCAGGAACTGAGCCTTCCCTGCAACTCTACGATGAGAGACGAGGAAGTCATCCGGGTAGCACAGCTCATCAATGATTATTTCTTGCGACGCAATCTGCGGTAGAAATCTTGCAGACGACCAGGAGCAACACCCTTCTTCTGCAAGGCTTCCAATTCGCGATAGGCATCCAACTTTCTGTTGATCATGATGAGGAGATCGATGCGGTTGATGCGGTAATCTGCATTATTCTCATCGAGGGAGATTGCCTTGGCGTAATCATACTCGGCAAGTTCCAGCTGACCACGCTCCTTCTCCATACCGCCACGTGCCGCATAAGCCGTTGCACTATCCGGATATTGCTCTATCAGATTGTTGATGCCATCATACGCCTCGGTATAGTGCTTGTCCTTCTCATTCAACAACGCCAGACCGAGCTGTGCCTGAAAGTTACCAGGCACCAGAACAAGAAGGTTCTGATAATCGAGACGGGCAAAGTTATAGCGCAGAAGCTTTTCGTTAACGAATGCACGGTAGAAGAGACCTGCGATATTGGTATTGTTGAGGAACAACACCTTATCCAGGTCATCCTTGGCATAACTCCACTGTTCCAGCTGGATATTCCACGCAGCCTTCTTCAGGCGCAGATCGATGCTGTCAGGATGATAGGCAAGCACACTCGTAGCTGCCGCCAGGGAATCGCGCAGCGCCTTGTTCTGAGTCTTAGAATCGCACAATGCTACATCATCAACCTTAGAATCAGCCGTCAAATTGTTTTGCTGGGCAAACAGAGGTGTAGCCAGCAAACAACCTATATATAATATGATACTTTTCTTTTTCATGCTGCAAAAATACAAATAGTTATGCAATCAACCAAAAAAGGAAAGATAAAAGATGTTTAGAATTTTCAAATTAAAATAAACAGAAGCAAAACTCCCTGTTTTTCCGGGTTTCAGCGATACGAAATTTATCCTTAAGGAAAAAAATAATTTCCCTTAAGGAAAAAAATATATAGCCTTAAGGAAAAATAATCTTTCCCTTAAGGCTATTCAAATAAAAATTCTATCTTGTAAGAATACTTCTAAAAATCAATCCAGATTAAGCATTCTTGATCCAGTTAACGATCCACTCGCCAACCTCTGTTGTGCCATAGTGTGCACCGCCCTCAACCTGAATCTCAGGTGTGCGGACATTGGCATCGAGAGAAGCATCTACAGCCTTACGGATCAAGGCACCCTCCTCGTTCAAACCGAAGTGCTCCAGCAACATGGCTGCAGAAAGAATCTGAGCTACAGGGTTAGCCAGGTTCTTGCCAGCTGCCTGTGGCCATGAACCGTGAACAGGCTCGAACAATGGGGTGTGCTCACCCAAAGAGCTAGATGGCTGCAAGCCCATAGAGCCGGTGATGCAAGAGGTCTCATCGGTAAGGATATCACCGAAGGTGTTCTCTGTAACGATGACATCGAAGAATGTAGGCTCTGTCAACACACGCATAGATGCATTGTCGATGAACATATAGTCGGTGTTAACCTCAGGATACTGTGGCTCCATCTCCTTGGCAATCTGACGCCAGAGACGAGAAGATGCCAATACGTTTGCCTTATCTACCACTGTCAGGTGCTTGTTGCGCTTCATGGCAAACTCGAAAGCTACCTTCAGGATGCGCTCAATCTCAGGACGGGTATAGATATCTGTATCGTATGCCTTGTCGTTATCCTGATACTTCTCACCGAAGTACATACCACCAGTCAACTCGCGGATGACTACGAAGTCAGCTCCCTTCAGGAGTTCATCCTTCAATGGTGACTTATGGAGCAGGCAATCGAATGTAGCCACTGGGCGGACATTGGCGAAGAGGCCCAACTTCTTACGCATAGCGAGCAAGCCCTGCTCAGGACGAACCTTAGCTGTAGGGTTGTTGTCGAAACGTGGGTCACCAACGGCTGCAAAGAGCACTGCGTCAGCATCCATACAAGTCTTGAAGGTCTCCTCTGGGAATGGATCACCTACCTCATCGATAGCGTGAGCACCGCAGATAGCCTCATTGTAAGTAAACTCGTGGTTGAACTTCTCTGCAATGGCCTGCATAACTGCTACGCCCTGCTTCATAATCTCTGGTCCGATACCATCACCGGCGAGAACTGCAATGTTTAATTTCATCTTATCTGATTTTTTAATTGTTTTTATTCCATATCTAAATTTCGAGGCGATGCCGGCTGTTCATCACTCTTATCTGCCTCATACATATTGAGCATCTTGAGCGTTGCCTTGATAGCAGCCTCTGTCTGGTCGGCATCCAAACCGCGGGTGCGCCAGATGCGGTCGCCTTCACGCCAGGTAATGACGGTCTGGACAAGGGCATCGGTACGGCCACCAGGTGGAATGGTTACCTGATAGTTGTCGAGCGTAGGGAAGGTCTTGCCGAGCTTCACCTTGTAGATGTTGCGAAGTGCCTTGACGAAGGCATCATACTGACCATCACCAGAGCTACGGTCTTCATACTCCTTACCCTCTATTTCTACCTTCACGCTGGCGATAGGCTTCAAACCATAAGAAGTGGACACCATGTAACTGACCAGTTTTACCTTATCCTCAGGTGTGCTATGCTTCAGCACATCACTCACGATGTATGGCAGGTCGTCCTGGGTTACCAGCTCCTTGCGGTCGCCGAGTTCGGTGATACGCTTGGTCACAGCCTTGGTCTGCTCCGGCGTCAACTCCAAGCCCAGTTCGTTAAGGTTCTGTACGATATTCGCCTTACCGGAATTCTTGCCTAGAGCATATTCACGATGTCTGCCGAAACGCTCAGGCACCAGGTCGTTACAATAAAGCTTGTCCTTGTTGTCGCCATCGGCATGCACACCAGCCACCTGGGTGAAGACGTTATCGCCCACCACCGGTGTATTCGGAGCCACGGCGATGCCGCTGTATCCTTCAACCAATCGGGAAATATCGTTCAGGCGGTCTTCCTTGATATTGGTCTTTGCCCCAAACATATCCTTCAGAATCACCTGTACGCTCGCCAATGGCGCATTGCCGCAGCGCTCGCCCAAACCATTCACGGTAACGTGAAGACCCTTGGCACCGCTCAATACGGCTGCCAGCGAGTTGCTCACAGCCAAATCGTAGTCGTTGTGGGCATGGAAATCGAAGTGAGAGTTCGGATAACGGCGAACCATCTGACGCATATACTCCACACACTGCAATGGGTTCAGGATACCCAAAGTATCAGGCAGCAGGAAACGCTTGATAGGCAACTTCACCAGCTCGTCCATCATCATGAAGAGATAGTCACGGCTGTCGCGCATACCGCTCGACCAGTCCTCCAGATAGAGATTTACGGTGAAATCCTTGCTCAGAGCATAGTCGATGGTCTGCTTGATGTGAGCAAGATGCTCCTCAGGCGACATCTTGAGCTGCTGGGTGCAATGCTTATAGCTACCCTTAGCCAAGAGGTTGATGACATGACCGCCGCATTCGGCAATCCAATCCACGCTCTTGTTGTTATCCACGAATCCCAATACCTCAACGGAATCCAGTTTACCTATGGTCTTGGCATAACGGCAAATACGAGCGACAGCATCCTTTTCGCCTTCCGACACACGTGCTGAAGCCACCTCAATGCGATCTACATTGATATCATGCAACAGCATTCTTGCTATCATCAATTTCTCGTGAGGAAGGAAACTGACACCATTGGTCTGCTCGCCGTCGCGCAGCGTGCAGTCCATGATCTCAATCTCCCTGATACGAGAACTATCTCTCTTTGCGTTAACGTTCATAATTACTTGATTACTTGTTCTTAGCTTCCCAAGCCTCTACCTTGTCACGGTTCTGAACGAGGAAGTCCACATCGTCCAAACCATTCTCCAGACAGTGCTTCTTATAGCCATTGATTTCGAAGTGCTCGCTCTTGCCGGTAGCAAGATTGGTCACTGTCTGGTTAGGAAGATCTACCTTCACCTCTGTCTTGTGATCCTTGTCGATGCTCTCGAAGAGTTCCTTCAGGAATTCCTCGCTTACCACTACTGGCAATACGAGGTTGTTCAACTCGTTGTTCTTGTGGATATCAGCGAAGAAAGAGCTGATGACTACACGGAAGCCGGCGCCTGCAATGGCCCAGGCTGCGTGCTCACGGGAAGAACCTGAACCGAAGTTCTTGCCAGCTACGAGGATGACACCACTGTAAGAAGGGTCATTCATCACGAAGTCTGGCTTTGGAGTTCCGTCGGCATTGTAGCGCCAGTCGCGGAAGAGGTTGTCGCCCATACCCTC
>ENA-OQID01000134-OQID01000134.1-human-gut-metagenome-genome-assembly--contig:-NODE-134-length-51462-cov-42.079303_pt1 | contig 51462 bp, 34 predicted proteins | sample MGYA00242567_ERZ504727 | MGnify/ENA primary metagenome ERZ504727 (study PRJEB26092, sample SAMD00036215) | human gut metagenome | host: Homo sapiens | study: EMG produced TPA metagenomics assembly of...
GAACCAGTATCAGAGTTAGACTTTCCGTACTTGCTAAAGATCTCTTCTTTTTTTGCTTTGTCTAAATACATAGCTGTGATACTTAAAATTTAATTATTATGAATGAATGTTATGCACATTAGGACCTTCCTCACGGTGGTTTCCGTTAAAATGCGGTGCAAAGGTACAACTTTTCAGTGAATTATGCAAATTTTTCGGGATTTTTTTGTAATTTTGCACCCAAATTCATTAAGTATTTAAGGTAAACGAAATGCAAGACATTAGAAACATTGCAGTTATTGCACACGTTGACCATGGTAAGACTACCTTGGTTGACAAGATGATGCTCGCCGGTAAGCTGTTCCGTGACGGCCAGGATAACAGCGGCGAAGTGCTCGATTCCAACGACTTGGAGCGCGAGCGTGGTATAACCATTCTTTCAAAGAATGTGTCTATCAATTGGAAAGGTACAAAGATTAATATTCTCGATACTCCAGGACACTCTGACTTCGGTGGTGAGGTTGAGCGCGTGCTCAACATGGCAGACGGATGCCTCCTCCTCGTCGATGCTTTCGAGGGTCCGATGCCTCAGACTCGTTTCGTGCTGCAGAAGGCTTTGCAGCTCGGACTGAAGCCTATCGTTGTCGTTAATAAGGTAGATAAGCCTAACTGTCGCCCTGAAGAGGTGTACGAGATGGTGTTCGACCTGATGTGCGACCTCGATGCTACTGAGGATCAGCTTGACTTTACTGTAGTTTACGGTTCTGCCAAGAATGGCTGGATGAGCGATGACTACAACAAGCCAACAGACAACATTGACTATCTGCTCGACAAGATTGTGGAGATTATCCCTGCTCCTAAGCAGTTGGAGGGTACTCCTCAGCTCTTGATCACATCTCTTGATTATAGCTCTTACACCGGTCGTATCGCCGTAGGTCGTGTACACCGTGGTACTTTGAAGGATGGTATGAACGTAACTATCTGCCATCGTGACGGTACCCAGGAGAAGACCAAGATCAAGGAACTCCATACCTTCGAGGGTATGGGTCATAAGAAGACAGACCATGTGGATTCTGGCGACATCTGTGCCGTTGTCGGTTTGGAGAAGTTCGAGATTGGTGATACCATCTGCGACTACGAGAACCCAGAGCCACTTCCTCCAATCGCTGTAGATGAGCCTACCATGAGCATGCTCTTCACCATCAACGATTCTCCTTTCTTCGGTAAGGAGGGTAAGTTCTGTACATCACGTCATATTCAGGAGCGCTTGAACAAGGAGTTGGAGAAGAACCTCGCTCTTCGTGTTCAGCCTTACGAGGATACCACTGATAAGTGGATTGTTTCTGGTCGTGGTGTGCTCCATCTCTCTGTGCTCATTGAGACCATGCGTCGTGAGGGCTATGAGCTCCAGGTAGGTCAGCCACAGGTTATCTACAAGGAGATTGATGGTGTGAAGTGCGAGCCTATCGAGGAGTTGACCATCAACGTGCCTGAGGAGTTTGCTTCTAAGATGATTGATATGGTTACCCGTCGTAAGGGTGATATGACTTCTATGCTGAACATGGGTGAGCGTGTGGATATCGAGTTCGATATTCCTTCACGTGGTATCATCGGTTTGCGTACCAATGTGCTCACTGCTTCTCAGGGTGAGGCTATCATGGCTCACCGCTTCAAGGAGTATCAGCCATACAAGGGCGAGATTATCCGCCGTTCCAACGGTAGCATGATTGCGCTGGAGACAGGTACTGCCTATGCTTACGCCATCGATAAGCTGCAGGATCGCGGTAAGTTCTTCATCGACCCAGGTGAGGAGGTTTACGGCGGCGAGGTTGTTGGTGAGCATGTTCACGACAACGACTTGGTAGTTAATGTAACCAAGGCAAAGCAGTTGACCAACGTCCGTGCTTCTGGTTCTGACGACAAGGCTCGCGTGATTCCTAAGACCGTGATGAGCCTTGAGGAGTGCCTGGAGTACATCCGCGAGGATGAGTACGTAGAGGTAACTCCTAAGAGTATGCGTATGCGCAAGGTGATTCTCGATCACTTGGAGCGCAAGCGTAGTAATAAGGATTAAGCTATAGCTTATATATAAATGGATCCGTGAGAATTCCCCTCTAGCCGATTGCCTAGGCAGTCTGCTTGCAGGGGATTCTTTTTTTAATGTATGCGTATGTGGTTGTGGAAATTCTTTAGAAAGTTTTCTTTGCCCTGTTCCCTGGTATTGGGAGCCGTGGGCTATCTGATTTTCGCCAATGTTCCCTTTCTGGAACCTTTGGGCGATGCGGTGGGACCGAAATTGGTGGATATGATGCCGGTGGTGCTCTTTGCCTTGCTCTATGTTACCTTCTGTAAGATTGAAATCAAGGAGATGAAGCCGAAGACCTGGCATTTTATCCTGCAGCTCATCCGAACCAGTCTGGCACTGATGATGGTGGTGCTTATCTTCGAATTCGGCGATGATTATGAAACCAAGCTGGTGCTGGAGGGAGCCTTTATCTGTTTTATCTGTCCTACGGCTGCTGCTGTGGCTGTGGTAACGGAGAAGTTGGGCGGAAGCATCGGTTCGCTGACTACCTATACGGTGATAGCCAATGTTTTTACGATGGTGATTATTCCTAGTCTTTTCCCGATGGTGGAGAAGGGGGCAGATGTGTCCTTTCTTTATATGAGTGCGATGGTGTTCAGGAATGTAACTACCGTCTTGGTGGTACCTTTGCTACTGGCTTTGCTGAGCCGAAAGTTCCTGCATAAGTGGGTGGATAAGGTGAAGAGCGTGAAGGATCTGGGCTTCTATATGTGGTGCTTCAACCTTACTATCCTGATGGGCGAGACGATTCGCAATATCCTACATGCCGAGGTTTCGGGATGGATTCTTGCCTTGCTGCTCATTGTTCCGCTCTTTGTCTGTCTCATCCAGTTTGCCATCGGTAAGGCTGTGGGCAGACATTATGATGCGAGCATCAGTGCCGGTCAGGCTTTGGGACAGAAGAATACCATTGTGGGCATCTGGCTCACTCTTACTTTCCTCAATCCGCTTGCTGCCGTAGCACCAGGTGCCTATGTGGTTTGGCAGAACCTGGTGAATGGCTGGCAGCTATGGTATAAGGAGAAATACGGAAAACTGAAGTGGTAGATGTAAGAGAAAACAGAAATAATGGAAATATAAAAAAGCAGCTTGGAATTTCATAGGAGATTCCAAGCTGCTTTTTTAATATGAATGTATCTGATCTTTATTTACTTGTAGAAATAAAGATGCACTCGATGGTTACGTTGCCATCCATCCATTTGGCTGGAATGGTGAAGGTACCATCCTTGGCGATATCTGTCTTCTTGAGCGATTCTATCTGGTCACCATGGGTAATGGTGAAGTCACCGTATGTGAATCCTGGAGCAGGAACCATCTTCACCTTGAATGCCTTGCCGTATGCCACCTTGTGGTTGTTGAGGGTAGTTCCGTCTGCTGCGGTCACCATACCGTTGCGGTTAGCCTCGGTTACAGAAACAAACTCGCTGTGAGCCTTCTTCTTTGCAGCACCTTCGGTCTTCAGCAAGGTGATGCGAGGAGCGTTGGTCAGGTGGATATTGATGTCATCGATATAGACCAGAGCATCCTCCTTCATCTCATGAGGAGACTCTGCGTGAGGAACCACCACCAGACTGTAGATATCCACACCCTCTGCACTCTTGATAGGGAACACGGCGTCGGCCCACTGTCCAGCAGGAACCGGAGTGGTTGACTTGATCCAGAACTGCTCTACTTCGTTAGACTGTCCGGCTCTGTCTCTTCTCTTTCCGAGACCTACCAGCATCACTCTGCCTTCCATCGGACGGTTGATCAGTACGTGAACTACTTTTCCGGAAGGACCGAGTGCAATCGGCTTCTTCAGATCTATTCTTGCACCGAAGATGTTGGAAGCCAGGCGTGAACGCTGGAAGCCGAGCACCTTCTTGTTAGGATTGTTGGTGAGGTCTGGATTATCAACGACCTTGCAGTTGCCTTCCAGTTCTCCTGTGCGGAATGGGGAATGCTCCCATCTGTCGTAAACTCCCACGGATTTGTAATCCTGGGTGTCGAACTTAATTTCTTGTCCCATTGCAGCCAATGGTAACAAACACAATGCTATGAGTAATTTCTTCATGTTCGTAGTGTAGAGTCAAAGTTTAAAATACTTTAATGGAATGTAACAATGGGCAAGCCTTGCTGTCGTCGATGACAACCTTCAGGCCTTTCACCTGATAACCCTTGCCGTAACTGTCTGATGTGCTGCCGTTCAACGGAATGATGCGCTTGTATCCGATGGTTGTAGTGGTGCACTTCTCAGCGATAGGTTTCCATGTCTTTCCGTCTTCAGAGATTTCGATATGGAACTTTCTTACTCGCTGACCCTTGCGGATGTACTCCATCATATCCACATAGCGAACGGTCTGTGGCTTATCCCAGTTGAAGGTGATGGTAGCCTGCTTCACGCCGTCATCAGTAGCCCAATAGGTATTCTTGTTGTTATCAGTCAGGTTCTTGGCTGCATAGTTGCGGTTGGCACCAGCTTTTCGGGTGTTGCTTACAGTAACCTTTGCCTTCCGTGCCAGGTCCTTGCCCAGACGGGTACGAATCATGTTGCCCATTTCCTTGAGCACGCGAACGTCGATCTCTGGCAACAGACCACTCTTGTCCGGAGGGCAGTTGAGAATCAAGGTAGCATTTCTGCCTACAGTCTCCAGATACATCTGGAAGAGGCGCTCTACAGAGAGAGGCTTCTCACCCTCGTGCCAGAACCATCCCTTGTCGGTGAACTTGGCATCGCTCTCTCCTGGATCCCACTGCCAGCCATCTTCGGTACCATACATACCGTTGCTTTCTGGTGCATAGCCTCTTTCGTCGGTGAGCCAGTTGGTTTCGCCAGCCCATCCTGCCTCGTTGCCGATCCATCTTGCCTCAGCACCCACACCCCAGAGGATGATGTCTGGACAAACCTTGTGGATAGAGTCTCTGAGGTTAGGAATATCATAATAGGTAGAACGGTCTACGTTTACGGTCGTATTGCGTCCGCCGTAGTATCCGTCGCCACCGTTGGCACCATCAAACCACATTTCAAACTGGTCTTTGCCATACTGTGCCAACTCCGCGCACTGGCGCAGGAAAACATCGTTTACATATTTCTCAGTACCATAGTATTGGCTGTTTCTATCCCATGGCGAAACATAGAAGCCGTACTTCATACCCAGACTGCGGGCTGCCTTGGCAAAGTCGCGAGGAATGTTGGTAGTCTTGCCGTTCTCGTTGCCTGAATTCACGATAGAATGATCGGTTGTAGATGTAGGCCAGAGACAGAAGCCATCGTGGTGCTTTACCACGGCAATACCGCCCTTCATGCCAGCTGCTTTCACAGCCTTGAGCCATTGAGCCGGGTTTGGCTTCTTGGTAGGTGCAAAAAGGGTTACGTCTTCACTTCCGAGTCCCCATTCTCTGTTGGTATAGGTATTCATGCCATAATGGAAGAAGGCATAGAATTCTGTCTCCTGCCATTTCATCTGGCGATCACTTGGAACCGGGAATACAGCTGTTGGCTCGTTGTCTGGATTAGGCAACGACTGCTGCTTTACTTGGAAAACACTCTGGGAGTGGCCAGCCATGGCAGTCATGACGAGGGACACCCCTATAAAAACTTTTTTGATGTTCATGGTTGTTGTATTTAAATCGATACACTTTAATCTTACCATAATAATAGATGTATATAATAGTTATTGATGCGATTGGTGATTGTTACTAATGATTCATCTGCAAAGATAGGAGTTTTATAAATAGTAACAAAACTTTTCTGGTTAATTAAATATAAACGCCCGCAATTTTGCTTTGCGGGCGTTTGTATAGGGTTAGTCTTGTGTAGGATAAATCAAATTTTCTTCGGTGATGCAGTTGAGCACCTCTTCCAAATATTTTTTCGATTCATACTTTGCCATAGGCAGGTCGTGGAGCAGATAGTTGCCGCAATCCTTGGCTGCCTGTCCTGGAATTTCGCCTTCGAAGTCGGCGATGAACTGGAAGGTGCGCTTCATCAGTTCTACGATGTCCTTGCTCTCCAGGTCGCCCTTGATGAGGAGGTAGTTGCCGGTGAGGCATCCCATTGGTCCCCAGTAGATGATGCGGTCTTTCCACTCCTCGTCGTTGCGCAGGTAGGTGGCTGCCAGGTGCTCGATGGTATGGATGGCACCGTTGTGGAGGCAAGGCTCCTGGTTAGGCACCTTCATACGGATATCGAAGGTTGTGACTACTTCTCCGCCTACTTCGTCCTTGCGGCTTACGTAGATGCCGCGGAGCAACTTGTTATGATTGATAGTAAAACTTGGAATCTTATTCATATTACTTTGAACTTTGAATGTTGAACTTTGAACTTTATGATTACTTTTTACTTTGAACTTTGAATATTGAACTTTATAATAATCCGTATGGCATATCATAAAGTTCAAAGTTCAAAGTTCAAAGCTCAAAGTTCAATGTTACAGACTTTCGAGAAAAGCCTTGGTAACATTGAATGATCCTTCTGCCATTTTAGCCCAGAAGTCGAAGTACTGCTGTGCCTTGGTATCCTTCAGAGGTACATCGCTGATGATGCGGAAGGAGATGAAAGGAGTCTTGTAGATGTGGCAGGTCTGTGCGATGGAGCAGCTTTCCATATCCACAGCCATGGCGTGAGGAAAGTGCTCCAGGATAGAGCGCATCTTCTCCTTGCTATCTACGAACCATTCTCCACTTACTATCTGTCCGGCATGAATCTTGGGATGCTGGTTGTCTGGCTGTGCATTGATGGCAAGCGCCTTTTCTACATACTCCTTAGGGGTCTTGAAGAGGGCAGGCATACCGAGAATCTGTCCATACTCGCATTCGTCACCGCAGTAAGCATCGTGATATACACAGTCGGTAGCTACCACCACTTCGGTAACATTGAGGTTGATGTCTGCGCCTCCAGCCACACCCGAAGAGATGACGAGGTCTGGGTGGTAATTATCAATCATTTCCACAGCTCCGATGGCGCTGTTTACCTTTCCGATGCCGCACTGCTGCATCACTACTTCATTCTCGCCGATTTTTCCGATGACGAAGTCCTTATGATTCTTTCGCTCAGTCTGCGATTCTGTCAATAATGTCTTGAGTTGCGTGAACTCCTTGTCCATCGCAACGATAATTCCTATTTTCATATCGATTTATTTCTATTCTGGGTGCAAAGTTACAAAATAAATCCCATAAAAAAACATTTCCCCACCTATATTTTATAATAGGCAGAGAAATGTTACATGATGATATTGCAAACTACGAAAAATGTAGGGTTCTGTTAGAAGTTCACTCCAAAATTGAGCAAGAGGGCTCCATTGTGCGATTTGTCAAAACTGTCGTGGCAGATGTTGGCAAGGCCGATGTCGTAGGTGAGGTCAGCATAGAACATATCGTAGCCGATGCCGCAACCGATGCGCAGACCGCCATCCAGACGGCGGAAGTTGTCGCTGCGGAAGGAACTCTGGGCCTCTCGCTCGGCAAAGTTCTTGATCTTGCCACCTACACCCACGGCGAAGTAACCGCCGAATTGTGGCTGGATGGAGAAGTGGTCATCTACATCATACTTGTATTTCAACACCGCAGGAATCTGCAGGTAGTTGAGGTCGTAGGTCATCTTCTTGCCGGAAACCAGATCCTTCTTGCCACCTTTTTCAATATAGGAGAGACCCGTCTCCAGATATAGAGGCGCTGTATCCGTGAGCGGAATGCCGGCAACAACGCCTACGTTGAGACCCGTCTGCCAGTCACCGCCATCCAGACGGGGATCATCCGAATTCACGTAGGTGAATGCCGGACCGATTCGGAAACCGAAGTATGGAGCACCGTAACTGTGGTTGTATCTGTAGTCGAGATGTCCCGTTCTCTGGTTGTAATATCTACTATTCTTATAGTTCTGAGCTGTTGATGGTATCACTGCCAGGAGTATTGCCATCATGATAAATGCGATTCTTTTCATATTGATGTGATTTTAATTATTATCTGGTGCAAAGGTATGGATTTTCGGTCATCTTGCAGCGTGAGAATCCCTATAATGATAGGGGGAAAACCCTATTGCGTCTTTTCTTCGATAAAAAAAGTAAAAAGTTTCTTTTATTATTTTGTAGTGTCTTCATTTCTCATTATCTTTGCACCAAATTATAAACGTTTATAGAAAAAGATGAAATTATTGAAGAAGTATCTACTGGATATTCTGGTAGTGATTGTTTTTGCAGTGATCTCTTTCGTGTACTTCATGCCTGCCGACATGGACGGACGAATTCTGTTCCGACACGACTCGGCGGCGAGCAAGGGATTGGGACATGAGAAAGAGCTTTTCCAACAGCAGACTGGCGAGACAACCCGTTGGACCAACTCTGTGTTTGGTGGTATGCCAACCTATCAGATGTCGCCTTCGTACAGCAGTACCCAGGTGCTCAATCAGGTAACGAAGGCTTATCATCTGTGGTTGCCTGATTATGTATGGTATGTGTTTGTCTATCTCCTGGGCTTTTATATCATGCTCCGTGCCTTCGATTTCCGACAATCGCTGGCGGCGCTGGGTTCCATCATCTGGGCATTCTCATCCTACTTCTTTATTATCATTGCTGCAGGTCATATCTGGAAGGTATGGGCTTTGGCCTATCTGCCTCCTATGATTGCGGGTGTGGTACTGGCTTATCGGGGTAAGTATCTGAAAGGTCTGCTCCTCACCGCCATCTTCTCGGCTTTCGAGGTGAATGCCAACCACGTGCAGATGACCTATTATTATCTCTTCATCATCCTCTTCATGGTGATTGCCTTCCTGGTAGATGCCATCAAGAAGGGGGAACTCGCCCGCTTCGGCAAGGCGACTGCGGTATGTGTCGTGGGTGCCCTCATCGGTATCTCGCTCAACCTCTCCAACCTGTATCATACCTGGCAGTATGGTCAGGAAACCATGCGTGGAAAGAGCGAACTGGTGAAGAAGAATACTGCCAACCAGACCAGCAGTGGTTTGGATAGAGACTATATCACCCAGTGGAGCTATGGTATTGATGAAACCTGGACGCTCCTGATTCCTGATGCCAAGGGTGGTGCTTCCGTACCTCTCGCCCAGAATACGCAGGCGATGGAGAAGGCGGATCCTAACTTCGTGCAGATTTATCAGCAGCTCGGACAGTACTGGGGCAACCAGCCTGGTACGAGCGGTCCTGTATATGTAGGAGCATTCGTATGTATGCTCTTCATCCTCGGTTTGTTTATTGTCAAGGGTCCGATGAAGTGGGCATTGCTGGCTGCCACCATCCTGAGCATCCTGCTCTCCTGGGGTAGAAACTTCATGCCGTTCACCGATTTCTTCCTTGATTACATTCCGATGTATGCCAAGTTCCGAACGGTGGCTTCTATCCTCGTGATAGCCGAGTTCACCATTCCGTTGCTTGCCATGATGGCTTTGAAGAAAATCATCGATGAGCCGGAGATACTCACCAGCAAGATCAAGCTGGTATATGCCAGCTTTGGTCTGACGGCAGGCTTCTGTCTGCTCTTTGCCCTGATGCCGAGTGTCTTCTTCCCTGATTTCATTTCCGTTCAGGAAACTCAGGCGTTGCAGCAGTTGCCGGCAGAATACCAGGGGCCACTCATGAGCAATCTCATCGAGATTCGCAAGAGCATCTTTACTTCTGATTGCTGGCGCTCGTTCTGGGTCATCGTCATCGGTTCAGCCTTCCTGCTGCTTTACAAGATGAAGAAGTTGGGTGCTGAGTATATGATTGCCGGCATCGCCGTACTCTGTCTCGTAGATATGTGGATGGTGAACAAGCGTTATCTCTACGATGATATGTTCGTAGATAAGAACGTGCGCGATACTCCTCAGCAGATGACGGAGACCGATAAGATTATCTGCCGCGACAAGGCGCTCGATTACCGTGTGCTCAATCTCGCTTCCAATACCTTCAATGAGAACGAGACCTCTTATTACCACAAGAGCATCGGCGGTTATCATCCTGCCAAGCTCCGTCGCTATCAGGAGATGATTGATGCACATATCGCTCCTGAGATGCAGAAGACGATGAAGGCTGTGGCCGAGGCTGGTGGTGATATGACCAAGGTGAATGGCGACAGTATCTTCCCTGTATTGAACATGCTCAATACCAAATACTTCATCCTGCCTTTGCAGGGCGGTCAGACGGTTCCTGTACAGAATCCATATGCCTATGGTAATGCGTGGTTCGTGGATGAGGTGCAGTATGTCAACAATGCCAACGAGGAGATTGATGGCGTGGGCAAGGTCAACCTCCGTCATGTGGCGGTGGCTGATGCCAAGTTCAAGGAGCAGCTGGCTCAGAGCGTGAAGCAGGATGATACTTCGGTGGTGAAGATGATCCAGTATAAGCCAAACAATCTCACCTACGAGGTGAAGTCGAGCAAGGGTGGCGTCATCGTCTTCTCTGAGATTTACTATCCAGGATGGACTGCTACCGTAGATGGTCAGCCTGTAGAACTGGGCCGTGTGGATTATATCCTCCGTGCCATCAACGTGAAGCCGGGCAACCACAAGGTGGTACTCGATTTCCATCCTCAGTCGCTCAAGAATACAGAGATGGTAGCTTATATCGGCTATGGTGTTCTGGTACTCCTTGTTATAATAGGTATAGGAGTGGAAATCAAAAAGCGCAAGAAGACAGATGCAGTTTCGAACAGAAATTGATATTCCGAAGGCCGACTTCGAGATACAGCCGGCAGAGCAGATGCTCTTCGTGGGCAGTTGCTTTGCCGACAATCTGGGTCGCCGATTCGTGGAGAATCGCTTCCGTGCTACGGTGAATCCCTTCGGTGTGATGTATAATCCGGCAAGCATTCTCCATACGGTAGAGAAATGCGCCGAGGTGCATCCTCGTGTGGCAGTCTTTACGCTGGGTACGAATCACGTGTATATTCTGAAGGAAACGGGCGAGATTGTGGATAACTGCCAGAAGCGCCCCCAGCGCCTTTTCGAGGAAAGGGAACTGAGTGTAGAGGAATGTGCTGCGTATCTGCAAAAGGCGATTGATTTGCTGAAGCAACGAGGTGTGAAAGATGAAACATCGGAAGATGAAACATCGGAAGATGAAGCTTTCGATACCGGCTTGAAGGTAATCATAACCGTAAGCCCCATCCGTTATGCCAAATACGGCTATCATGGAAGTCAGCTTTCGAAGGCTACGCTTCAGTTGGCTGCAGACCGCTTGGTGAAGGCGAATCCTGATGTGTTGAGCTATTTTCCAGCTTACGAAATCATGAACGATGAACTTCGTGATTACCGATTCTACAAGGAAGATATGCTGCACCCGAGCGATCAGGCAGTAGAATATATCTGGGAGAAATTCCGGGAAACCTATTTCGGCAAGGCTGCCGAACAGTTTCTGGAAGACTGGCGTCCCATCCGGGAGGCCCTCGGACACAAGCCCTTCAACCCCGATAGCGAGGAACATCTGAAGTTCATCGCCAGAACGGAAGAAAGGAAAAAATTGTTCGAGAAAAAGTATGGGTTAGTGACGGGCTGAAAGCCCAAAAGCATAATGTAGAACATTTAAAGTATTAAGACAATGACATATACTATTGAAAAGGTAACCACACTGATAGGTGCGCGTCGCTATGGAGACAATGATACCAACATCGGTTTTATCCTGACCGATAGTCGTTCTCTTTGTTTCCCAGAGGAAACTCTGTTTTTTGCACTCAAGTCTGAGCGCAATGATGGTCATAATTACATCCCTGAACTGTATCGCAGAGGTGTGAAAAACTTTGTGGTAACTGATGTCCCTAAGGGCTATGCTTCTGATTATCCGGAGGCTAACTTCCTGAAGGTGGTCAATACGCTGGAGGCTCTTCAGCGTCTGGCTGAACGCCATCGTGATGAATTCAATATCCCTATCGTGGGTATTACGGGTTCCAACGGCAAGACGATGGTCAAGGAGTGGCTCTATCAGCTGCTCTCGCCAAGCATGTTCGTTACCCGCAGCCCTCGCAGTTACAATTCCCAGATAGGTGTGCCATTGTCTGTCTGGCTGATGAACGAGCAGACTCAGGTAGGTGTCTTCGAGGCGGGTATCAGTCAGCCTGGCGAGATGCTTGCCCTCCGTGACATCATCCAGCCTACCATCGCCGTTCTTACCAATGTGGGTTCAGCCCATCAGGAGAACTTCTCTTCCCTGGAGGAGAAATGCCGTGAGAAGCTCATCCTCTTCCATGATGCTGAAACCGTGGTTTATGATGGCGATGATGAGGTGATTACCAAGGTGGTGGCTGAATATCCTGATTATAAAGGCGAAAAACTCTTCTGGTCGCTCCAGAACCCTGAGGCTCCTTTCTATGTCAAGAAGATTGAGAAGCAGCAGAGCGTGAGCGTCATCACCTATATATATAAAGGTGTAGAGGATAGCTTCTCCATTCCTTTCATCGATGATGCTTCCATCCAGAACTCCATCGTCTGTGCTGCAGTCGCTTCCAAGATCGGACTCTCTGCCGAGGATATCGACAAGCGTATGGCACTGCTCGAACCGGTTGCGATGCGACTGGAGGTAAAGGTGGGTCAGCATGGCTGTACACTCATCAACGACAGTTACAACAGCGATATCAACTCACTCGACATCGCTCTCGACTTCATGAACCGCCGTCCTGATCATCGTGGCCGTCGCCATACTTTGATCTTGAGCGATATCTATCAGAGCGGTCAGACTCCTGAGGCTCTATATAAAGAGGTGAGCGATCTCGCACGTAAGCGTGGCGTAGTGAAGTTTATCGGTATCGGTCCGGAACTCTGCAAACAGCATGATACGATTCAGATTTCAGAAAAGTTCTTCTTCCCGAATGTGGAGGAGTTTATCAATAGCGAGGTCTTTGCCTCCCTCCGCGATGAGGTCATCCTCCTGAAGGGTGCCCGCCAGTTTGGTTTCGATCAGCTTACCGAACTGCTGGTGCAGAAGGTGCATGAAACCACCCTCGAGGTCAACCTGAATGCGGTGGTTGCCAACCTCAACTACTACCGTGCCTTCATGAAGCCGGAAACCAAACTGGTCTGCATGATCAAGGCGGATGGCTATGGTGCCGGAGCGGTAGAGATTGCCAAGACCCTGCAGGATCATCGTGTAGATTATCTGGCTGTGGCTGTTGCCGATGAGGGTGTCACCCTTCGCAAGAACGGTATCACCAGCAACATCATGATCATGAACCCGGAAATGACAGCCTTCAAGACCATGTTCGATTACGACCTGGAGCCTGAGGTGTATTCTTTCCGATTGCTCGATGCGCTCATCAAGGCTGCAGAGAAGGAGGGTGTCACCGGATTCCCTGTTCACATCAAACTCGATACTGGTATGCATCGCATGGGCTTCGATCCTGAAAACGATATGGAGGAGCTTATCGGTAAGCTGAAGCATCAGAATGCCATCATCCCTCGTTCTGTCTTCTCTCATTTCGTGGGAAGCGATGACGATAGTTTCGATGATTTCTCTGCCCATCAGTTTGAACTCTTCGATAAGGGAAGCCGACAGTTGCAGGCTGCCTTCGACCATAAGATCCTGCGCCATATCTGCAATTCGGCAGGTATCGAGCACTTCCCGGAGCGCCAGTTGGATATGTGCCGCCTGGGTCTCGGACTCTATGGCATCAACTCCCGCAACAACAAGACCATCAACTGCGTGAGCACCCTGAAGACTACCATTCTCCAGATGCACAACGTGAAGGCGGGCGATAGTGTGGGCTACAGTCGCAAGACCATCCTCGATAAGGACAGTGTCATCGCTGCCATTCCTATCGGATATGCTGATGGCTTGAACCGTCGTCTCGGCAATCGCCACGCCTACTGTCTGGTCAATGGTCAGAAGGCAGATTATGTAGGCAACATCTGTATGGATGTGGCGATGATCGATGTCACCGGCATCAACTGCAAGGAAGGTGATAGCGTGGAAATCTTCGGCGAGCATCTTCCTGTTCAGGTGTTGAGTGATATTCTGGAGACAATTCCTTACGAAGTGCTGACCACCATCAGCAACCGAGTGAAGAGAGTTTATTACCAGGATTAAAGATGAAATGAGTACTAGTTCAATTGAAATTTAATGATAGAAGCGCAACAGACGATTTGCCTGTTGCGCTTTTTCTTTGTATTTATAAGGCATTGGGTATTTTTTGCCCCTAAAATACGCAAGAATAAATAAATTGGTTTAAAATATTTGCACGTATGATTTTTTTTTGTAACTTTGCACAAAACTTAGTATATTACTTAAACTTAAAAAAATAATGAAGAAAGCAGTTGTGGTTATAGCTTTACTCAGCCAGGCTCTGGGCTTGACTTATGCCGACGATCAGACCGGGACAAGGGGTATCGGACAGTATCCGGGACGCCCGTCTCAGTTTACGGCTCCTCAAATGGTGAAGGATGATACCTATAGGAACATTGCCTTGAACCGTATGGTATATACTTCCTCGAATGCCGATTTCAATCTTACAGGTCATCTGGTAACAGATGGTATCATCACCAGCAAGGCTCCTTCCTTCCTGAGTGTAAGAACGAATGAAGGCGAGTTGTCCAACCGTGACAAGGAGAAGATGATTGATGGCAACACGGTCACCAGTCAGTATATCAAGGGCGAGAAGGCTTTTGCTGAGTTCAATTGGGAAGCCATGAAGGTAAACCTCAGAAACCTGAAGTTTACAGGTGAATTGGCTTACTATCAGGACAAGGCTACTCAGGGGTATGTGATTCGTGTGATGGGTTCACACAATGGTCAGAAATGGGAGGTGCTGGGTGAAGAGAAAGGCACCGGACTTCCTGGCGAGGCTACCAAGCAGCAGGTAAGTTCCGACCCAAACAAGTTCCAGGATGTGGTGCGACTGCCGCTCCGCAAGCTGAATGTTTCCATTCCTTTGAAGAAACCGGGCAACTATGAGCATGTTCGCATCGAATTTACGATGCCGGGTGCTGCGTGGTGGCGCGTCAAACTCATTGATAATACAACTTCATGGCGTCCATCTATGCACTTCTCCAGTGTATGGAAGTCTGAATTGGCAAAGAATGATCAGTGGCTCTATGTAGATCTGGGTACTGTGGCTGATTTCGATCAGGTGAATCTCTTCTGGGTCAACAAGGCTCGCCAGGGCAAGATTCAGGTTTCCTGTGATGCCAGAAACTGGAGTGATATCGCTACCCTGGGTCAGCAGAAGCAGAAGGGCTTGACCGAGAAGGTGGCTTGCAAGGGGCATGGCAGATATGTGAGATTGCTGCTTACCCAGCCGGATGCTTCCGGTCGTTATGCCTTGTCTGAGATGCAGGTGATGGGTAAGGGTGGCTTGCGTGCCGAGGCAGCCAACACTTTGGCTTCTAAGAATGGCAAGCAGATGCTCAACCAGTGGCAGTTGCGCCGTGAGGGAAGTGATGCCTGGATTCAGGCTACCGTTCCTGGTACCGTGCTTACCAGCTATATGAATATCGGTGCGGTGCCTGATAACCGCTATGATGATAATATGCGACAGATTTCCGAGTCGTTCTTCAATTCTGATTTCTGGTATCGTACTACCATCAACCATCAGCCATCTGCCAACAAGAACCAGCATACCTATCTTAACTTCGATGGTATCAACTGGAAGGCAGATATCCTCCTCAATGGTGAGAAGATTGGCAGAATCGATGGTGCCTTTATCCGCTCTCGCATCGACGTGACCAAGAAGTTGAAGACGGGTGCCAACAAGCTCGAGGTGCATGTCATCAAGAATGCCCACTTCGGCGTAGTGAAGCAGAAGAATCTTCAGAATACCGACCTCAACGGTGGTGAGTTGGGTGCTGATAACCCTACTTTCCACGCATCTATCGGCTGGGACTGGATTACCAATACCCCAGGTCGTGAAATCGGTATCTGGAATGATGTCTATCTCACGCACGATAATGGTGTGAGCGTTTCCGATCCGCTGGTAACATCTACTTTGAATCTGCCTGATACCCTGGCATCGATGACTCCATCTGTCTTCCTGAAGAATGCAGATGCCGTGGCTAAGACCGTGAAGCTTTCCGGTTTTATCGGCAAAATCCAGTTCGAGCAGGAAGTTAGCCTGCAGCCAAACGAGAAGCGTGAGGTGGCTTTCGCTCCAGCTGATTATCCTCAGCTCAAGAACCAGCGTATGAATCTCTGGTGGCCTAACGGCTATGGTTCACCTTATTTATATGATGCCGGTTTCAAGGTATCTGACAAGGCTTCAGGCGAGGTAATCTCTGAGATCAACTATAAGGCGGGTATCCGCCAGATGAGCTATGCCGACCTGGATACCCAGACCAAGATCTACATCAATGGCAAGCGATTGAATCCATTGGGTGGTAACTGGGGATTCTCCGAGACCAACCTCAACTACCGTGGACGTGAATACGATGCTGCCGTTCGCTACCATAAGGAGATGAACTACAATATGATTCGCGACTGGGTAGGTCAGATTGGTGATGAGGAACTGTATGAGGCATGCGATAAGTATGGTATCATGATCTGGCAGGACTTCTGGTTGGCTAATCCATGGGACGGACCGGATCCTGATGACGACAAGATGTTCCTCGAGAACTCTGCCGATTACATCTCCCGCATCCGCAGCCATGCTTGTATCGGTATCTATTGCGGTAGAAACGAGGGTTTCCCTCCTGCATCCATCGACAAGGTGCTGAGAGAGCAGGTCAAGGATATCCATCCACAGTTGGGGTATATTCCTAGCTCAGCCGACCTCGGTGTCAGCGGTCATGGTCCTTACCAGATGAAGTCACCATCTTTCTACTTCGCTAACCAGAGCCATAAGCTGCATTCAGAGCGTGGTATGCCGAATGTGCCTACCTTCGAGTCTCTGAGCAGAATGATGGAAACGGAGCATCTGTGGCCACAGAGTGATGCTTGGGGACAGCATGATTATACATTGAAGGGCGCCCAGGGAGGTGAGTCTTTCAACAACATCATGGAGAAGCGTTATGGCAAGCCTCAGAGTGCTGAGCAGTTTACCAAGTGGGCACAGTGGCTCAACTATGATGGCTACCGTGCGATGTACGAGTCTTCTCAGCAGGACCGTCTTGGTCTGCTCATCTGGATGAGTCATGCCTGCTGGCCAAGTATGGTATGGTGTACCTACGATTATTACTTCGAGCCAACTGCTGCATACTTTGGTGTGAAGAAGGCTTGCGAACCATTGCATATCCAGTATAATCCGGTGAAGAAGGTTGCCGAGGTGGTCAACTTTGCCGGTGGTGCCAAGGATGGCTTGGTTGCCAAGGCTCAGGTCTTTGATATGTACGGAAAGTTGATCAAGGAGGAGAGCAAGGAAGTGAATGTGGCGGAAGACCAGACCCTCGATGCCGTTAGCGTAAGCGAACCGGATGAAGAGGTTTACTACATCAAGTTGACTCTGGAGCAGAACAACCAGGTGGTTTCTGACAACTTCTATGTAATGGGTAAGGAAGAGGATAATCTCCAGGCACTCTCTAAATTGCCAAAGGCAGAGGTTGCTGTCAGCGGCAAGCGTTTCGTTCAGCAGGGCGAAGAGTGGGTTGGCGAGGTAGAAATCCGCAATACCGGCAATGTTCCTGCCCTCTTGGTTCGCCTGAACCTGAAGGGTGGTGATGGTGAGCAGATTCTCCCAGTTATCTACAGCGATAACTATTTCAGTCTGATGCCGAACGAGTGCAAGACTATCAAGGTATCTTATCGTGATGAGGATGGCAGAGGTCAGGCTCCATACGTGGAGGTTACCGGTTTCAATAAGTAAAACTGAAAGTAAAATAAAAAAGCGCATCAGATTCTGATGCGCTTTTTTATTTACTTGAGGAATCCCTGCTGCTTGAGGGCATCGAGGAATCCGATGCTCATGGCTTCGCAATCCTTCTTGGTATATCGGATGTCGGTGAAAACCTGGGCTAAGGTTTCTACGTTGTTGATGCGTACAAACTCCTGGTTCTCTTCCAGTGCTTCCTTCTCGGCATAGAAGTCATCAATCTTTTCTGGGGTATAATCCTCGAAATGCTCGTTGTGGATGATGCTGCGCAATGGCAGACGGTCGCTCTGGGCAGGCTGCTCATCCGGCCATCCGATGGTAAGGGTAGCCACTGGCATTACCAGCTTTGGCAACTTCAGAGTGTCGATGATCATTTTCGGCATATACACCGTGGTGCCCAGGAAGCAGGTTCCCAGACCCGCCTCTTCTGCCAGATTGGTAAAAGTCTGCGTGAAGAGCAGGGCATCGGTAGCCGCATTCATGAACGAGAGGATGTTGTCGTATCCCGGGGTTCCCTTGCGGTTTTCTGCCCAGAGGGTGGTGCGGCGGTAGTCGGCACAGATGGTGAGTACCACAGGAGCGCCTATCATCATCGGCTGGTTGAAGTGGGCAGGAGCCAGAGCCTTCTTTCCCTCTTCGCTGCGGGTTACCACTACGCTGTAGAGCTGCAGGTTTCCCATAGTAGGAGTTCGCATCGCCTCTTCCAGCAATCTGTTCAAAAGTTCATCTGTTACCTCTCTGTCTGCATATTTGCGAATCGAGGTTCTTTTCTTGATTGATTCCATATCTTGTTTCTTTTTATAATTCTCTATCTTTTGCAAAGATAATGAAAGTTTCCCAAAAAGAACACGGTTCTTTTACATTTTTTGCTTCATAATGAGCTTTTCGTGCGTTTTTTGATGAAATATCTGCTCAAACGTTTCATATTTTAGAAATATTGTTTTAATTTTGCAGCTAATTATTAAACGTTTAATATGGAATATACTGAAAATATGACTTTCGAAGAGGCGAGCCATGCCTTGATGAAAGATTTGAAGGACCGATTGGCTGACCTGCACGGGCATTTCGATGCTCAGAATGTCGATTGGCATAAGCTCCATCTTCCATTGGCGAAACTTGTTTCCGAAGAAACGCAGAAATCAATCTGCAGCCCGGAAGTGGTAGAGGTTCGACCTAAGGAATTGGAGTGCGATGTGGTAAGATACCAGAACAATAAGGAGAAATGGGTGGCTTTGGTCGGATTGCTCAATGGTCATCCCTACGAGATATTCACCGGTTTGCAGGATGAGGATGAAGGCATCATGCTCCCCAAGTCTGTCACCAAGGGCAAGATCATCAAGACGGTGCTCCCGGAAGGACAGAAGCGATATGATTTCCAGTTTGTCAACAAGCGTGGCTACAAGATTACCGTCGAAGGATTGAGCGAGAAGTTCAATCCCGAGTATTGGAACTATGCCAAGCTCATATCCGGCGTTCTGCGCTATCGTATGCCGGTTGCCCACGTCATCAAGCTGGTCAATCAGCTTCAGCTCACCTCCGAAACCCTCAACACCTGGCGGGTAGGCGTGGAAAGAGCCTTGAAGAAGTACCTCTATGAAGAAAATGGAATAGATAATCCGGAAAACGGAATAGATCATAAGGAGATTGAAGATGAAATTGATGAGCAGTAAGATATACCTCAGGAATGTGCGTTTCCACGCTTTCCATGGCGTATTGCCGCAGGAAGGAATCGTTGGCAACGATTATCTTGTCAACCTGGTGCTGGATTATGACTTCTCTTCTGCCATGCAGACCGATGATCTTCAGGGAACCCTCAATTATGCCGAAGTCTATCAGAAGATAAGAGAAGAAATGGCGGTGCCCAGCAAGCTCCTGGAGCATGTGGCAGGCAGAATCGCCCATAGACTCTTTTCCGATTCCCCGGAAATCCAGAGACTCCAACTCTCTATCACCAAGGTAAATCCTCCGATGGGTGCCGATAGCGACGGCGCTGGGGTAGAGGTTGTATTAACAAATGATAAAACTTATAGTTAGAATTAGGTTTTCTGATAATAAAGTAGTAATTTTGCAAAATCATCAGAAAGTATGTGTAAGAAAGTAACACTGATATGGGCTTTGATGTGTATGTTTGTAATGACATCGTTAGCTGCCAATAAGCGATTCACGCTGGTCATCGACCCCGGTCATGGTGGTCATGATGCCGGAGCACTCGGAGCCATATCCAAGGAAAAGAATATCAATCTTGCCGTTGCCTTGCGCTTCGGTAAGTATGTGGAGCAGAATCTCCCGGAGGTAAGAGTCATCTATACCCGCAAGACGGATGTCTTCATCCCGCTCAATGAGCGTGCGAATATTGCCAACCGTGCCAATGCCGATCTCTTTATCTCCGTGCATACCAATGCCTTGCCGGCAGGAAAGGTGGCTCGTGGCTTCGAGACCTATACCCTAGGTATGCACCGTGCCAAGGATAATCTCGATGTGGCGATGCGAGAGAACTCCGTCATCTCGATGGAGAAGGACTATCAGCAGAGGTATCAGGGATTCGATCCCCGCTCTTCTGAGAGCTATATCATCTTCGAGTTCATCCAGGGCAAGAACATGGAGCGCAGCGTTGAGCTGGCTCGAATGATTCAGCGAGGTGTCTGCGATGGTGCCAACCGTCCCGACAAGGGCGTGCATCAGGCGGGATTCCTGGTCTTGAGAGAGACTTCCATGCCGGGCTGCCTCATTGAGTTGGGATTCATCACCACTCCTGATGAAGAGCGCCTGCTCAACAATGACAGCAGAGTGGATGATATCGCCCGTGGCATCTACGAGGCTTTCGCAAAATACAAGAATAAGTACGACAGATCGGTTTCCGTTCCTTATCGTGCCAAGGATTCCGAGGACGTGAATCTACCGAAGATTGTTCCTGATCAGGAACCTGCGCCTAAGACTCGTGTCGTAACGAGGGGAAAGCAGCCGAAGCGTGAAGAGGCAACGCCTGAACAGCCAAAGCGGGAGGTGAAGAAACAGGAGCCGAAGAAGGATGTGAAGAAGCAGGAAACGAAGAAGGATGTGAAGAAGGCTGAGATAGCCGATGCGCCGGTCTTCAAGCTTCAGATTTTCGTGGGTAGTAGAACCCTTCGTAAGGGTGATGCTCATTTCAAGGGCGAAACCGATTACGACAGCTTCCAGGAAGGCAATCTGGTGAAATACACCCTGGGTGCATCCACCAATTACAACGAGATCTATCGCCTGCGCAAGGAAAAGCTGGATAAGTTCCCGGAGGCTTTCATCATCGCCTTCAAGAACGGACAGAAATATGACGTGAACCAGGCTATCCGGGAGTTCAAGCAGAACCGCAACCGGTAGTGCCCTTTTCGGGCAGCCTGTGATTCGCTCTATATAAATAGGTATAATAAAAAGAACAAAAATAGATAAATATGAAACTGACAAAGGAAATTAGGATAGCGTTGGTCGCTATTGTAGGTATCTTGGTGATGTATTTCGGAATCAACTTTCTGAAAGGCATCAACTTGTTCTCTACCAATAACACCTACTATATGACGTTTGATGACATCCAGGGGATGGGTGCTTCTACCCCGATCTATGCCGATGGTTACAAGGTGGGTACCGTGGATCAGCTGGATTTCGACTATTCCGGAAAGGGTCCCATCAAGGTCAAGGTGGATATCAATAAGGATCTGAGAATCCCTGCGGGTAGTACCGCAGAGATTTCTAAGGATATCATGGGCAATCTCCAGGTGAGTCTCCTGCTTGCCAACAATCCTCGTGAGCGTATCGAACCGGGCGGCATCATTCCTGGTACGGTGAATTCCGGTATGATGGGCAAGGCTGCCGAAATGATTCCGGTAGTCGAGAAGATGCTGCCTAAGCTGGATTCCATCCTCACCAGTGTGAATGCACTCTTGGCTGATCCTGCCCTGGCTGCTTCCCTCCACAATGTGGAGACCATCACCAGCAACCTCACCGTTTCCACCCGTGAGCTGAATACCCTGATGGCTGGATTGAACAAGCAGGTTCCAGGTATGATGAAGAAGGCGAATGGCGTTCTCGACAATACCAACCGACTCACCTCTAATCTGGCGAGCCTCGATGTGCAGGGCACACTCGACCGTGTGAATGCAACCCTAGATGGTGCACAGAAGTTCACCGAGCAGTTGAACAGCGGAAAGGGTAGTCTCGGTCTCCTTATGAACGATACCCGCCTCTATGAGAATCTGAACTCAACCATGTCGCATGCCGACTCTCTGGTCATCGATCTCAAGGCGCATCCAAAGCGCTATGTTCACTTCTCAATTTTTGGAAAGAAAGACAAGTAGAGACTCGGATATGCCGTTTTAAAGGCTTCTTTGAAGAAAATGCCAAAATAAATTTTGTCTAAATAACAAAGGCAATGTTTCACGCCCCGGAATAGCTACAGAACTTGTTGTTTTTTAGCTATTTCGGGGTGTTTCAAAATTGTTTCACCGCCCCTAAAACGCAATTGTGGATAACTTTCTTAGATGCTTGATTATGAGATAGTTATCAGGTGAGTCTTAAAATATTATAAATAGCCCGATTTGCTACTTTGGGCTTTTTTTTGTAATTTTGCAGTCGATTTGCATCAGGTGGTGCAATCTGATGTAGTGTTAAGGTAAAAAATCAATTAAATAAGTAGTAAATAGTGTCAATGTTAGCAAGTCCAAAAGCGCTTTGGGACAATAGTCTTTTGCTTATAAAGGATAATGTGTCAGAGCAGCAGTATAATACATGGTTTCGACCGATAGTCTTTGAGTCGTACAAGCCTTCGACCAAGACTCTGTTGGTTCAAGTTCCAAGTCCATTTGTATATGAATACTTGGAACAGAACTATGTTGGCTTGTTGAGCAAGGTCCTTCATCGCAATTTCGGCGATGGCATCCGTCTCACTTATCGTGTGGTAACGGATAAGGAACACAGGTTGACCCAGGATGTGGAAGCTGATCCGGCTGATATTGATGAGGCTGAGCGCAAGAGATTGGCACAGCAGCCACAGACACAAGCTAACCCGGCAGAACCACAGCAGCCTGAAGACATTGACACCCAACTTGATCCGAAACTCACCTTTAATAATTATATGGAGGGTGACAGCAACAAGCTGCCACGTTCGGTGGGATTGTCTATCGCTGAGCATCCGAATACCACGCAGTTCAACCCGATGTTCATCTATGGTCCTTCTGGTAGCGGAAAGACTCACCTGGTGAATGCCATCGGTCTGAAAACCAAGCAGATGTATCCGCAGAAGCGTGTGCTCTATGTCAGTGCCCGCCTCTTCCAGACACAATATACCGATGCGGTGCTGCATAATGCGAGCAATGATTTCATCAATTTCTACCAGTCTATCGATGTGCTCATCGTGGATGATGTGCAGGATTGGGCAGGCAAGGCGAAGACCTTGAATACCTTCTTCCACATCTTCAATCACCTCTTCCGCAACGGAAAGCGTATCATTCTGGCGAGCGATCGACCTCCGGTAGAACTCAAGGATATGCCAGACCGACTCATCACCCGTTTCTCTTGTGGACTGGTGGCGGAGTTGGAGAAGCCGAATGTGGAACTCTGCGTCGATATCGTGAGCAACAAGGTGCGCAAGGATGGACTGAAGATTCCGAAGGATGTGGTTTCCTTCATCGCACAGACCTGCAACGGCAGTGTGCGTGATCTCCAGGGTGCTATCAATGGTTTGCTGGCTTACAGTATTGTATATAACAGCAGCATCGATATCCGATTGGCTGAGCGTGTCATCAAGCGTGCCGTCAAGGTTGAGGAGAGCAACAAGGTGCTCACCCTTGATGAAATCGTGGAGGCGGTCTGCAATCATTACAAGGTAACGGTGGCGGCAGTCAACAGCAAGAGCCGCAAGCGTGAGTACGTGGAGGCGCGTCAGGTGGCGATGTTCATGGCTCAGAAACTCATCAAGATGCCTGCTTCCAGAGTGGGCAAACTCATTGGTAATCGCGATCATAGCACGGTTATCCACAGTTGCGCCAAGGTAGAGGAGCGACTGAAGATTGATGCCGAGTTCTTCGATGAACTCTCTAGCATCGAGAATGGATTGAGAGTGAAGAGATAATTAACATAGATAAGCACGGAACCTTGGTATAGTGGTTCTCGTTTATATAAATGAAATAAAAGGAAGTCGGGCAAGTTTGTATTTGTCTTGGCTTCCTTTTTCCGTTTCTTTCAGCCTATACGCAAATTTTGCGTAAGTTTTCTGCTATTTTTACATCTTCTATCTTTCTTTTTTGTATATTTGCAGTTGGATTATGTTTTACCCAAATTACTGTAGATATGGTTATGAAGATTTCGCGTATTTGCATTTGGGTCCTCATACTGGGGACTGTCATGGTATTCTCTTCTTGTGCGAATGAGCATCCTAAGGAGCAGCTCGACGGGAATGCCATGTATGGTTCTGCGTCTGAAATCTACAACCATACCGTATCTTCTCTCTATCAGAACATAGACTTTGTAGAGCATAGTGAGGATGAAGACTCGCTCTATGCAGTGTGGAGTCATCTCTATCAGGTGATAGGAAAGGCGAATCAGTCGCTTGATATCATCGATTACAAGTCTGATTTGCTCTCTGTGAATCAAAAAGACCAGTTTAAGGCTGAGGTGCGTGCCATCAGAGCTATGATGTATTACGAGGCGATGGAGCTTTTTGGCAGGATTCCCGTGATTCTGTCTTCTGGCGAGGCTGCCATCTATGAGGCGGCTTCAGGCATTGCCGTGGCTTCGCTTACCGACGTCAACCTCTGTGCGCAAAGCGAAAGAAGCGAGGTGTTCCGCTTTATCTTCAGTGAGTTGCAGCAGGCGCTGCCTTACCTTCCGAATGAGCATAGCGCCAATGCTGGAGTGTATGAAGGAAGAATCACGCAACCGGTAATCAACTTCCTGTTGGCAAAGTTGGCTTTCAATGCTGAGATCTATACGTTTGATGATTGGACCAGAGGATATAAGAAACGTCCTAAGGGTAAGAAAATCCACTTTGTGGTTCAGACTGCCGATGGTGCTTCTCTGCTCAATGGTGGAACGGCGGGTGAGAATCGCAGCAAGGAGTTGAATGCCTGGGAAACCTGTATCTTCTATTGTGATAAATTGGCCGCAGAAGGGTATGGCTTGGAGGAGAATGAGATATTCGATAGTTCCACTTATGCAAGGTTGCTTCGTGAGAATGGCGATTCCCATCTGGTAGAAACGGAGCATCTCAAGCCGCTCTTCCGTTTCTGTTATCCCGAGGTATTGTTGATGAAGGAGAAGGCAAAGGTCTGCAAGGGGGATAATGCCAGTATTAATCTTGATGCAGTTCGTGCGAGTCTCGGTCTTGATGCCGTGCGTATGAATCCGGAAAAGTCGTCCCATAAGGTGGCTCCCCTTTTCCCGATTCCTCAGAAATGCCTCGACCTGAATCCCAAGCTCGTGCAGAATAAGGGGTATGAAAAGAAATGATAAAGAGCATACTTGAAAAAAGGCGTTTTTCTAAACGCCTTTTTTCAAGTAAACTCCATAGCAAATATCCTAGTCTCCATACGCCCTGAAAGGGCAGAAGCTCCTAGCCCAGGGCAATCGCCCTGGGTATTTATGGATGCAAGCCTGTCGCCCTGTAAGGGCAAAAGCTTTTAAATTATAACTGATAGAACTTCGTGAAAGCCTTCACGCAGTATTCGTGATCAATCACGCTGCCGGTTTCGCGGCAACTGTGCATGGCGAGGATGGCATTACCCATGTCCACGCCCTTCAATGGGATGGAAGAGGCGAGGATATTGCCCAAAGTGCTTCCGCCAGCCACATCACTATGGTTCACGAAACGCTGACAAGGCACACCGGCTGCCTCACAGATATTCGCAAAGATGGCAGCAGATACCGCATCACTCGCATACTTCTGTGCCGCATTGAACTTGATGACCGGACCGCCCCCCAGCATCGGATGATTCGTTGGGTCAAACTTCTCGCTGTAGTTAGGATGCCATGCATGCGCATTATCGGCAGAAATCATAAAGGCGCGTTCCACAGCCTGATAATACGCCTCCTCCGTTCCGCTCTGTGCAAGAGCGATGCGCTGCAGCATATAAGAGAGGAAAGGACTTCCCGCACCCTGCTTGGTCTGCGAACCCGTCTCCTCATTGTCGAAGATCGCCAGCACCTGGGTCGTATCCTGGGCATCAGCCGCCGTCAGAGCCTCTACGCCAGCCCAGCACATCGATAAATCATCGAGTCTTCCCGAAGAGATGAACTCATCGTGCACACCGAAAGTGCAGGCAGGAGTGGCATCCGCCAGATAGAGGTCGAAGTCGAGGATATCCTCCTTCTGGATATTCAGTTCGCCGGTAATCACGTTTATCAGCAGATTACCCTTCTCCAGTTCATCATGGATGATGCCGAGGATAGGGAGCACATCCTTCTGCTTGCTCAGCTTCACGCCATCATTCACCTGACGGTTGAAGTGGATAGCGAGATTACTGATCTGCAGCAGAGGTCGCTGGATATGGAGCAGGAGAGTCTTCGGATGCATCGCATCCTCGCCCTTTACGATCACTCTACCCGCCAGAGTGAGTGGACGGTCGAACCAGGTTGACATAATCGGACCGCCATAAACCTCGGTATTCAGTTTTACGATACCGCCCTCGCAAAGCATCTCAGCGTTAGGCTTGATGCGGAAGGTAGGGGAGTCGCAGTGAGCGCAGATCATGTGGAAGCCGGCATCCGCCAGCGTCTTCTTTCCGATTTGGAAAGCATAGATAGAAGAGTCGTTCTTGGTAACGAAGAACTTGTCACCCGCCACAACCTTGCCCAGCGGCTCCTGAGGGTTCAATCGTCTGAACCCATTTTTCTCCAATTCCTTGGAGATATTCTTCACAGCCAGGAAGTTCACTGGCGAAGCGTCTAAAAAGGATAATAATCTTTTGATCATAGTCTATATCTTATATATTAATTATGCTGCAAAGATAATGCAAAATTTTCATTTAATCTCATATTTCTACTTGTTTTTTCCATAATAGTTAAATATCTACAAGAATCCCCTATGATGTTTGGTGTTATGTTTTGAAAGCATTAATTTTGCACATCATAATTTTGGTAGATATACAGAATCATTTAAAACAAAGATAAATGGAAATAGTAATAGGAATCGTTATAGGTCTTGCCATCGGATTCTTCGTTGGCAAACTGATGGAAGCCAAAAAGGCGGGAGAGGAGAAAACTCAGCTCATAGCAAAGGCTCAAGTGCTGGCGGCAAACATTGACCAGAGCAATCAGCATCATGCTGCTGAGGTTCAATCATTGAAACAATCTTATGCCTCAGAAATCCAGGGCTTAAAAGCCCAGATGGAGAACGAACGGCAGTTTGCCGAAAAACTCCGTGCAGAAAGCGACCAGCAGTGGGCGCAGAAACTCGAAAGCCTGAAGCAGGAGATGCATCGCATGACCATCGAACAGCAGAAAGCTGCTGCCGAACAGCTCGCTGCCAAGCAGTCGGCCCTCCAGGAAAACAACCGACTCCAGATGGATGAACTCCTGAAACCTATCAAGGAGCAGTTTGCCGATTTCAAGAAATCGGTAGAAGAGAGCAAGACCCAGAACGAGGTGAATAAGAAGGAACTGCAGAGTACCTTCGAGGCTACGATGAAACTCTTCCAGCAGGAACAGCAGCAGGCTGTAACAAGTCTGAAGGAGCAGACTTCGAAGATCGGCTCCGATGCCGCCAACCTTACCAAGGCATTGAAGGGCGACAGCAAGATGCAGGGCGACTGGGGTGAGATGGTATTGGAAACTATCCTGGAAAACAGCGGTTTGCGCAAGGACGAGGAGTTCTTTATCCAGGAGAATACCAAGGATGAGAACGGCAAGAACTTCCGTCCCGATGTCATTGTCCGTTTCCCGGAAGGCAGGAGCGTGGTGATAGATAGCAAGGTATCTCTCACCGCCTATACCGATGCCTTGGCGGCAGAGACCGATGAGGAGCGGGAGAGGCTGATGAAGTCGCATGCCCTGAGTGTGCGCAAGCACATCGATGAGTTAGCGGAGAAGGATTATTCGAAGTTGGTAGAAGATGCCATCGGCTTCGTCCTGATGTTCATCCCTAACGAAACGAGTTATATCGCAGCGATGAAGCAGCAGCCGGATTTGAGTCGTTATGCCTATCAGAAGAAGATCATCATCATATCTCCGAGCAATCTCCTGATGGCGTTGCAGCTGGCGTATAATCTCTGGCAGTATGACCGTCAGAACAAGAATGTAGAGAAAATAGTGAAGACGGCTGCCGATCTATATGATAAGGTAGCGACTTTCGAAGATACCTTTACAGGAATCGGCGATTTGATAACCCGCCTCTCCGGTACCTATGATAAAGCGAAAAAGCAGCTTTATGATGGTACCGGCAATGTAATGAGAAGGGTAGAGAGCCTGAAGAATCTGGGTGTAACTCCCAAAAAGCAGATCAAGGCATTAGAGGAGTAATTTTAATAAGCGTTTTTATCCGGGCAGATAATACTCTTGGCTGTCAGGAAGATAATACGGATGTCAAGCCAGAACGACCAGTTCTCGATATACCAGATATCTCGCTTGATGCGCTCCTCCATCTGCCAGAGCTCCTTCGTCTCACCACGGAAACCCGTTACCTGGGCCCAACCGGTAATGCCAGGTTTCGAGAAGTGGCGAACCATATACTTATCAATCAAACTACCATAAACCTCAGTGTGATACAACATGTGAGGTCTAGGACCTACGATACTCATGTCGCCCTTCAATACATTAATAAATTGAGGGAACTCATCAATATTCGTCTTTCTCATGAAGTTGCCGAACGCAAACTTTCTTGGGTCATTCTTCGTCGCCTGAGCCTTGTCTGAATCCTTGTTCACATGCATCGAACGGAACTTCAGACACATGAATGTATCACCATTCAGACCCGTTCTAGCCTGACGGAAGAAGATAGGACCCGGACTCTGAATCTTGATAATCAGCGCAATGATTGGAATGAAAGGCAAGAAACAGAGACAGATTATCCCACTCACGGCGATATCGAAAGCACGCTTGAGAATACGGTTTGAGATAGAAGACAGCGGTTCACGATGGTTCGTGTAAACCGTCTTACCCATAAAGTTCTTGGAATCCAGATGCAACTTATATTCGCCGAACAGACGAGGCAGATAATAGAAATGCACCACGTTCTTGTCACAGAAACGCATGATCTTCACAATCTGGTCAGATTCCTTATGCGACAAGCTGCAGAAAATCTCATCCAGACCATTACATGAACCATTGATGGTATCATTCATCTTGGACTCTAAAATTTTGTTAAGATCCTGCATGGTACCCAGTTTTTTCAGTTCCTGAGGCGCTCCGGCGATGTCATCATCGGCATAATAACCCTTTACGATATAACCCGCAGAAGGATCTTCTGTCATGGTAGTGTACATTTCTCTTACGGCAGGATCGCTACCCACGAAGATCACGGTACGACTGTTTCTACCTCTGGCACGGTGATATTTCAGAACCTTGAGCTCGATGAATCGACTGATGATCAGAGCAAGATAGTAAGAGATGCCGAAGTAGAATCCGAACGTAAATATTTCTCCACCATGACTGAAGAATTTCAGGAAGACCATGAAACAGACGGTAGCACAAAGCGCCAGGAAGAAAGTACGTTTGAGTACTTGCTGCAAACCGATTCGTCTTACATGAATGATAGTACAGTAGTTGTATTCGCCGATGGCGAGAGCAACGTTTGCTATAAAGAATGTAATCTTTGTTTTCAGATCTAGGTAGTCGGGAACATGAATGAATTCGATGTTGATAAAGCCCAATAGTAAGCAGTTGAGGATGATGAAGTCAACTAAGACCACCAACCTTCTAATCAGTATGTTTCCTTTATATATGTTTTTTTCCATAAGAAATTATATGTAATTTAAATTTTTCGATTTCTCTTCTTAGAATATAAATTCCTCGTAAATTCGACCGCAAAGTTAGCAATAAAAACTGAATCCCCCAAACTTTTCCCCATCTTTTTTCCCGCAAATCCCTCCAGTCATTCCCCCTCCATAATCATATTATAAAATGGTATTCCCACTGTTTCCTTTATTTTCTAAGGAATTTGTTTTTTTTTGTTAAAAAACACCTTTGTAAAGCGATATATTCTTTATTATCAATAAAAACCATTAATTTTGCAGCCGGAAAAACTCTACTCTGGCCGCAAACTCGCTCAGAATAGGGGCACCCGCCTTAGAGGTGGAGCTCCCTTTGGTTAAAGGGAGACGGAGGGATTCGAAAAAGCTCCCTTATGTTAAGGGAAAAAGGGATTCGAAAAAAATACTATCATTTGCTGATAAAAAAAATAAGAAAAGAAAAAAGGATAAAGGTGTATGATAAAAAAAATGCATTATCTAGATAAAAAAATGAAATTTCGTAAATTTATGCTGTTAGGTGCCCTAGGGGTAGCGCTCCTAACCGCTACATCTTGCGGCACACCGAAGAATGTAGCCTACTTTCAGGATTTAAACAACAATCCTGATACCGTTATCACCCTGCAGAACAAAGTTATTACTGTAAAGCCTACCGATAAAATCTATATTGGGGTCAAGAGTAAGGATCCGCAGATCTCACAGCTCTTCAATCTTACAGGCGGTACAAACAGCGGTGGTACTTACAATATGTCGCAGGATGCCTATTACTATACAGTAGATAGCAAGGGTAATATTGATTTCCCGGTAGTAGGAACTATTCAGGTTGCAGGATTAACTCGTGAGCAGATTGCCGAAAAGGTAAAGAAGTCATTGGTTGATGCAAGTCTTGTGAAAGACCCAACTGTAACTGTAAGTCTCAGCAATCTCCATTATTCTATGATGGGCGAAGTTGCAAAGCCAGGTCAGTATGCCATTGAAGAGGAAAAGGTAACCATCCTCGATGCTCTCAGTAAGGCAGGTGATCTCACCATTCAGGGACGCAGAAACGATGTGATGGTACTCCGTCAGGAAAACGGCCACCAGAAAGTTTACAAAATCGACCTCTGCTCCGGCAAGGATATCTTCAGTTCTCCTGCTTACTATCTCCAGCAGAACGATGTGGTATATGTTACACCTAACGATACTAAGAAGAGAAGCTCTACTCTCAATGGAAATACAGTGCAATCTACGGGATTCTGGATGAGCATCTCATCTCTCATCGTTACCATTCTCACATTCTTGAAAGTTAATTAATATCAACAAAAAATGATACAGAATACAACTCCGGCGAATCAGCCAGCACAGCCAAATCCGATGGCTCGTCCTAACCAGGCCCAGACCGAAGACTTCCTTCGTCTTCAGGATCTCCTCTATCTCTGTCTGGCACAGTGGCGTTGGTTCATCCTCTCACTGGTTGTAACTTGCGGCATCGCTACTTATTACAACCTCACCACCCCTAATGTATATCAGCGCACTGCATCCCTGATGATCAAGGATGAGAGCAAGGCGCAGGGCATTGGCGGCGATGTAGCTTCCATGTTCTCTGATATGGGTATGGGAAACATGAAGAGCAATGTAAACAATGAACTCATTGCCATTCAGTCACCAGCCGTTCTCCTCGAGACCGGTAAGAGATTGAAACTTGATGTGGATTATGCCATCGATGGACGTTTCCATAAGGAGGCACTCTATGGCGCAGATCTCCCAGTCACAGTAGATTTCGTAGGATTCACCGATGAGCAGAGCGGAAGCTTTAAGCTCCAGCTCAAGGGCGATGGCTCTTATGTTATCAGTAAGCTCAAGGGAGTTACCCGTGATAATCTCCCAGTAGATGACAGTGATGAAATCACCGGTAGAATCGGACAGATCATTCGCACTCCATTGGGTAAGATTAAGGTGGATAAGGCTCCTGCCTTCACACAGTTTGTTTCTGGTGAAGACGAACCGGTACTCTATGTATCACGTTCCAATGTTTATGCAATGACCGACCGCATCAAGGGTTCACTCTCTGCTAGTTTGAGCGATGTGAAATCTACCGTCATCGACCTTACTTATAAGGATGTGCTTGCTAAGCGTGCTGAAGATGTCATCAACAACATCATCATCGTTTACCGCAAGAACTGGTTGGAGGATAAGAACCAGATGACCATCTCCACCTCTCACTTCATCACTGAGCGATTGGGCGTCATCGAGCGTGAGTTGGGCGATGTGGATAAGAATATTTCAACCTTCAAGAGCAGCAACCTGCTGCCTGATGTAGAGGCTGCCGCACAGCAGTATATGCAGAAGAGCACCGAGGTTGATAAGCAGATTATGGATCTCAATTCCCGTCTCGCCATCGCTCAGTATATCCGAAATTATCTTACTGGTAAGGTTGGCAAGAACCAGCTTCTTCCATCTAATACCGGTATCGAGAGCCCTGGTATCGAACAGCAGATTACCGAGTACAATAAGAGTCAGTTGGAGCGCAACAATATCGTCGCCAACTCCAGCGAGCAGAACCCATTGGTAGCAGATTATGATCAAAGCCTTACCTCTATGCGCAAGAGCATCTCTGCTAGTCTCGATAACTTCGTGGTAACCCTGAAGACTCAGTTGGGCACCCTCCAGGCTAACGAGGCTGCTACTACTTCTCAGATTGCCAGCAATCCTAACCAGGCGAAGTACCTGCAGACTGTTGGCCGTCAGCAAAAAGTTAAGGAGGCGTTGTATCTCTTCCTTCTCCAGAAGCGTGAGGAGAACGAGTTGTCTAAGGCGTTTACCGCATACAATACCCGTATCATCACCCCTCCAACAGGAGACAACACCCCTGTGGAGCCGGTTCGTCGCAAGATCTTGCTCATCGCTTTGGTATTGGGCTTCCTTATTCCAATGGTAGTCGTCTATATCCGTGAGAAGGCAAATACCACCGTTCGTGGCCGTAAGGATCTCAAGAAGGTCAACGTACCATTCCTCGGCGAGATTCCATTCTCTATCAGCCGCAAGAACCGTCCAACTCTCGAGCAGCGCATCAAGTTCTGGAAGAAGCCTAAGGAGGTTCGTATGATTGTGGTGAAGGCAGGCAAGCGCGATATCGTCAACGAGGCTTTCCGCGTATTGCGTACCAACTTCGAGTTCACCATCGGAACCCATCCGGAGCAGAATGTCATCGTGTTCACTTCATTTAATCCAGGTTCTGGTAAGAGTCATATTGCTGCCAATATGGCGATGTCGCTCGCTATCAAGAAAAAGAAAGTTTTGTTGATTGATGGTGACCTCCGCCATGGTTCAACCTCTATGTTGATTCATAGTCCGGGCGAGGGATTGAGCGATTACCTGAATGGTAGAATCACCGATATCCACGACATCCTCTATAAGGGTGAGGAAAACGGATTGGTTAAGGGTTTTGATGTGATTCCTATCGGAACCATCCCTCCAAACCCAACCGAGCTTCTCTTCACTCCATTGCTGGAGCAGATGATTAAGACCATGCGTGAGGAGTATGATTATGTATTCATCGACTGTCCACCTATCGAGGTCGTCGCAGATACCCCAATATACGAACAGTTTGCCGATCGTACAATCTTCGTGGTTCGTGCCGGCTTGATGGAGCGTAGTATGTTGCCTGAGGTGAATGCCCTCTACAAGGAGAAGAAGTTCAAGAACATGACATTGATTCTGAATGGAACCAAGGCACAAGGCGGCAGATATGGCAGCCACTACGGTTACGGTTACGGCTATGGTTATGGCTATAACTATAATAAGGAAAAGAATGGGGGGGCAAAATCTTAAATAATTGGATTATAGAATAATAGAAACAAATGTTTAAATTCTTCCAGAAAATATTTAATCAGAGTATGCCATCAGGGGAGCGAGAGCTTCTCCCTGGTGGCATTGATTTTCATAGTCATATCCTTCCAGGGGTAGATGACGGATTTCAGGATCCGGAAAAGAGTCTGGAGCAGTTGAGAATCTATGAGGAGAGCGGCATGAAGGAAGTGTGGTTCACCCCACATATTATGGAGGATGTACCGAATGAGCCGGAAGAACTCCGCCGTGTCTTTGCAGATTTCAAGGAGAAGTATCTTCAGGATTTTGCCCAGCGACATCCTGGATATCAGGCATCAGGAGCTGAAGGAGCGAAGCAATCTTCTGCGACCGATGCAGAGCCGTTGCAATTGCATTTGGCTGCCGAGAATATGTTGGATGCTCTTTTCGAGCGTAGATTAAAGGCGAACGATCTTCTTCCGTTAGCCGAAAAGTATCTCTTGGTAGAGACTAGTATATTCGCCCCACCGATGAATTTCCGAGGCTTATTGGAGCGTATCAAGAACAAGGGCTATACCCCGATTCTTGCTCATCCCGAGCGCTATCTGTATATGAAGAAAGAGGATTACGAGGCATTGAAGTCTCAGGGCATCAAGTTCCAGCGCAACCTCTTCAGCCTGAAGGGGCAGTATGGAGAGCGAGTTCAGAAGCGCTGTCGTCAGCTTCTGAAGTGGCAGATGTACGACTATGTAGGCACCGATCTCCACCGCCTCTCGCAATTGGAGTAAAAATGTCAGCGGAGGTCGGTGACCGTTGGTTCAGGGCGTATGGGTGTGGCTTATGGCACACCCTCTTTTATCCTCTGCAGGATTGGACACAAACTGCAGAAGCAATTGCGGTTAAAACCGTAATAATCAAATCAATGATTTTTTTAAGAGTTTCTTTTTTCATAGGCACAATCAGATTTATAGGAAAATAATCATTCATCATTAAGAATCATAAAGTAATCAGAAAGGAAACAATTCAGCCGCATTAAAGCACGGACACTCCTTAGGAGTGGCACCCGGCAAATCCCTATGCCCAACGATTTCAGCCTGAGGAAACAGAATCTTCAACTGTAGCAGCAGATGACGAATCACCCTGTACTGAGCATGCGTCAGCGTGTTGGCAGGGCGACCCTCCTCATCCAAGCCACCCTCGTAGCAGATACCGATAGAACATCTGTTGTAAGGTCTGGCATGAGCACCCACCTCCAGCAGTTTTCTGAACTGCGTCAGGCTGCCATCCTTTCTGCAGTAGAAGTGATACCCCACGGTGCGGAAACCACGAGCCTTGTGGTCACGGAGAAGCTGCTTCTCCGTATAGTTGCGGTTGCATTTGGTTGCACTGCAGTGAATCACCAGAAAACGGACACTCTGGGGAGAATCCATCATTTTGCCGTCTTCGTTGTAGGCAAGGAGAAGGTGCTCATTGAGCACCTCCTCGTCACCAATGGTCATAGGAAATTTTTCAGTTACCATCGTTTAGAGTTCTTTAAGATTCATTCAATCAATCAGTTAGTAAATCTAGAGACTTACGTTATCACCAGATTCGGAGCCGCCAGTATCCTTACCAGGTTCCTGCGACCCCGTTTGCGAGCCGCCCTGCTGAGGGGTGTCGGAACCTCCCGATCCTCCCTGTGAACCGTTCGGATCGGTAGTAGTACCGCCACCACCATCATCAGAGCCATTTTTCTTCTTCTTCTTAGGTGCATGTCTCTTCAGGTTAGCATCCAAGTTCAGATTCACGAAGCGGAAGTCGCCGGTAGCACGTGCTCTCATTCTCACGCCCAGAACATTCTTGAGCACCGAGAAATCATCCTCAGTAGCTGCACCCTCCTTGTTCTTGATGCCAATGTAGAAAATGGCGAGGTTGTCCAGTTTCACGTTCTTACCAGCGAGCAGAAGCTCCTTGATGTGTACCACGGCATCAGTCAGGATGCCCTGAATGGTGCCGGCAGAGAAAGGCGAATTGAAGGTGTGCATCTGTTCTGCCAGAGCTTCCAGGTCAATCGTCTCAATAACGTGAGGCTTGGCATAATACTTGCCGTAAGCCTTCTCGTTCTTCTTGTTGTTGTTTTTCTTTAAATCGTACTCGATCATAAGGCATTAAAGGTTTTGGTTGTTGTTGTGTTTCTGTTAAGCGCTGCGCTATGAGACAGAGTACCGGCGGAAGGGTCCGATCCGCGAAGTGTTTCTGAATCACGATGCAAAGATACTACATTGCCAACCCCCCAAAGTACGATGGATATACGATGGTAGTACGATAGTCACCGAAATGGGCAAAACCACTTTTCTGAGTACGGTTTAAGGGTGGTCAGCCCCCTTATGGCTCGCCCAGATACTCGTAGATCAGCATCACCATCCGTCGGCTGAAAGTCTTGTCCCTGGGATGATAGCCTTCGTTCCTGAGCGCCGTTACCAGTGGAGTACAGTGGTTGATGAGTCTCATCAGATGATTCACAGCCACATGCTTGGATTGCATAGGATAGTAGAGCCATGCCAGCTCGAACTTATTGTATATTTTTATCTTCATGTGATAGGTATTTTTTGAAATGATACTCTTCATTGTTCAAGACGTCACTGAGAGGTCGTCAGAACGTCTCCAAGAGGTCGTCAGAACGTCACTGAGCACCCCTCAGAAGCATCCTGACGCATCGTCAGAAGCATTCCGGCGACCTCTCAGAACGTCACTTACTTTTTCTTCTTATCATCCTGCATTTTGATAGTCAGATCCATCAGATAACTATTCTTCTGGCATCCGTCCCATTCCGATGGCGAGATGATCGCCTCGATGTTGATTTCGCCCGGTTGCTTCTCTATCACCGCCCATCCGTTGCCGTAGGAGCGATGAATCTTCCTGAATCCCAGACTGATCATCACGCTCGCCAGGTTCTGCTGAGCCAGATTGTGGTTCATCGCATTGCAGCAGCCGATGCGCTCCATGATCTCGGAAGAGAAGCGGAACTTGATGAGACTCGGATCCGTGTCAGGCTGAGGTACACGATAGTAGCGCAGGATCTGGTCGGACATCAGGTTCACGCCCATGAACATCTCGTTGTGCGCCTTCATCTCCTGGATGTCCTCGTTGGTCAGCCAATATACCCAGCCATCCTCCTTCTTCTTCTGTCGCTCCGTCACCTCCTTGCCCAGAGCCACTGCCTGGCTATATACGTGGGTATAGTCGATCGGGTTGCTGATAGGGCTCACGATGTTCTCCACCAGCCAAGGGCAGTAGCGGCGGTTCTCAGGGTCTGTAATCAGGTGCATCGTATTGCTGGTGCCGCAGAGCGCCGCACGGTGCATCAGTTCTGAGCGGTACTTGTCGTAGGGGCGACGGATGGAGAACACCAGTTTGGTGACGTTGCTCTTGAAGGCACTCTGGTTCTTTCCCGTCACCTGGTCCAGCTCATCGCAGCACATCAGCGCCTTGCTGGCGAAGGCTTCCATCACATCCTTGTCGGTATAGTTGGCAGTAGATTCATTGATGAAGTACTTGCGCAGGATAGGAGGCAGGGTGTAGTAGAAGGAGGTAGTCTTGAAAATGCCGCCCCTGCCCACGAAGATGAGCATGGTCTGCGCCACCACGTTCGGCGTTACCCATGCCACCACCATCGCCACGAGCCATTTCTTGAAGTAATATCTGAATCGCTCCTGGGTATGACCGTAGCCCGGACAGTAAGCCACTGTCACTCTGTCGGCAAGTTCAGAGATGTAATCCTTCTTGCCGTCCCATTTGGGCAGATTCGAAAGATAGTCGTACATCGGGTCCCAAGGCTCGCTGAAGTCGCTGTTGATCACGGAGTGCAGCTTCTGTGGAGTAATCGCCAGCCCCTCCTCATCCATTTTCGACCAGATGGAGTTCTCGATGTTGTCGTCTATCTGCGTCCAGTGATGGAACTTGCCTTTCAGGCTTAGGCTGAGGATCTCATAGTATCCGGTCACCATGTTGTGATGGAACTCATATCGCATGCTGAGCCACTGCTTGATTACCTTGGCAGAAGGGCGTTTGCCGTAGGTCTCACCCTTCTCGTAGAAGTGCCAGGTGCCTTTTCTCTCCACGTGCTTGTAGCAGGAGTTGATTACGCTCGCCGTATCGGGATAGTCCTTGCTGAAGTGCTCGATGGCATAGTTGAGCACCTCCTGCTGGTCGATGCCATATCTCAGGCAGATGTTGCCGAAATGGCAGACATAGCCGTTGTGGAGTTTACTTTCGAAGACATATCCCTGGTCAGCCATCATTTTCAGGATCTTTTCAGCGGCTTGTTCCATACTAGGCACACCTTTTGCTAATAGAATCATTTTCTGGGATGGCTTTTTGCGGGTGCGTTTAGCATACTTCGCCTGCAGCGCCTTCTTGGTATAGAGCTTCTTCAGGTCTTTCAGATTCAGGCTAAAGGTCAGGGCATTCCAGTTGAAATAGGCATGGGAGTCGTAGGCAAGTCCGCACATGCGGGTGATGTCCTTGCACTTGTCATCGGCAGTGATGCCGAGCAGCGCATTGTAGTACTCCATCGCCTTCTGCAGGTTGGCCTCGAAGAGTTCCAGAGCCGAGAGCTCATCATCATCCACGCTGTCGTAGCTGGCGATGATGCGGAATCCACGGCCGCTTGCCGTAACGAAGAGCACCTTGGTGTGCGGATCCGCCTTCGCCTTGCGGATGCACTCCTCCATGAGCTGTGCGTCCACGTGGTCGTAATCCAGGGCGATGTTGCGAAGCACCTTCTTGATGTTTCGCATCTCCTTGCCGTAACCATCCATCAGAGCAGCCACAGTGATGCCCGGCATCTGGATTTTCACCTCCTGTGCAAGCTGCTTGCTGATGGCGAGGCGCTGACGGTACTCCAGGGTACGTGCCTGGGTGAGAGGATCCTTGGTGATGATTCTCTCTAACTCCTCCCAGCTGGTGAGAGGACGACTTTCACTTGATGCGATAGCGTAGAAGAAAGAGGGCAAGATAGCCTCTGTATTCTCTTGATTGTTTGTTGTTGTTGGTTTCATCATTACTATTATTTAATTTAGTGTTTATGCTGATAAAGGCATCAAGGATACAGGTGTGTGAAGGGGGGATATGAAAAAACTAGCGTTAAAGCACTGTTAAAAACAGTATCTAACTAGTTGATATTCATTTCTTTTATCTTTCGCGTACGCTGTTATATCAAAGATGTTAAGCCACCCCCTTCACATAAGCGTATGATTTGACGTGATTGTCAACTGGGCACAAAGGTAAGACAAAGGTTTGAAATAACCAAACGCGATTTCCGCATATCGGAAACCGTTAAATTAAATTTAAATAGTTATGAAATTATTAGACTTTTTTAGACAAGCAATGGCATCTGTCATTCAGTTTGCAGGGAAAAAAAAGGTGTAGCCCGTTCCCTCGAAGTGTTCAACCATTTACTCCGTCTGGTTCATGACTGGGTACAGAAAGCCGTCAACAACGGCAGTCTTCAGGATCCTCATCACACCTGGGTGTTGAACAACAAGGATCTTCCCGATGCTTATGGGGTATCGGGAGGATTCATACGTCGTGGTCTGAACGACGATTTTGACCCCTCATTGAGTGATGCGATCCGAATGACGGTCTGGTTATTGGATCATGCTTTTCCTGTGACGGATCATCCAACGGAGCGAGAGGAGAAGGAATCAGAGAAGCAGCGAGTAGAGTTGCTTTTATCTCTGACGGATGCGATGTTGTCAGACAGTGAGCACATCTCGCATCATCACCGTAAACTCTTCAGTGCCCCCTTGAAGGATTTGGTTCTGAAGTACTTCTCCTCACCAGGCGGAGCAAAAGATTAATCCTCCACGAATCCCTCCTCTCTCTCTCTCATGATTCCTTAGCTCCAGACAATCGCAACTCTGTTGCGTAAGCACTCTCAGCCAGGGATAAGGCAATCAATGAAATAAGTGGTGAAGAGCAGGTCGCAAGGAATTTGTTCTCCTGGACCGGGATTGTTTTTTTTGTTAAAATCGTAGAAATGCTTGGTTGTTTGGGAGAATTGATGTATATTTGCAATTCATTAGATAGCGTTTGATTATGGCAAGAAAATTATATCCTATAGGAATTCAGACATTTGAGGAAATCCGCAAGTTGGACAACCTCTATATCGACAAGACGGAATACATTTATCGTATGACACATACAGATGGAAAGTATTTCTTCCTGAGTCGCCCACGCCGTTTCGGCAAGTCGCTGCTGGTTTCCACCTTCAAGAGTTATTTCGAAGGCAAGAAGGAACTCTTCGAGGGGCTTGCCATCGAGAAGCTGGAGAAGGAGTGGACGGCTTATCCCGTGCTGCACTTCAGCCTGGCTGGAGGCAAACATATGGAGAAGGAACAGCTGGATCGATACCTCTTATATATATTGAAGGAAAATGAGGATAGGTTTGGAGTGGATTGTGATTCTCCAGACCCGAACGTCCGCTTGCTCAACTTGATAAAAACAGTTACTGCAAAGACTGGCAAGCAGGCTGTGGTGCTCATCGATGAATATGACGCTCCGCTTCTGGATGTGGCTCACGAGAAGGAAAAACTCGATGTTTTGCGCAATACGATGCGCAATTTCTACAGTCCCTTGAAAGATTGCGAGCCATTGCTCCGTTTTGTGTTTCTTACGGGTATCACGAAGTTCTCGCAGCTCAGCATCTTCAGCGAGCTGAATAACATCAAGAATGTGAGCATGGACGAGCCTTACGCCGGCATCTGCGGTATCACCAAGGAGGAAATGTTGACCCAGATGAGTGATGATATCGACGCTCTTGCCGAGCATCTGGAACTGAGCAGGGAGGAGACCATCCAGGAACTCAAAGACCATTATGATGGCTATCATTTCTGCTGGCCATCGCCTGATGTCTTCAATCCTTACAGCTTGCTGAATTGCTTTGCTGATGGCAGAATGGATGATTACTGGTTCGGATCGGGCACACCTACCTATCTCATCAATATGATGAGAAAGTATGAATTCCTGCCTGCAGACCTTGGCGAGGCCATAGAGGTGGGCAAGAAGGACTTTGATGCCCCCACCGAAACGATGACCACCATCGTACCTTTGCTTTATCAGAGCGGGTATGTCACCATCAAGGGATATGACAAGCCTACAAAATTGTACCTGTTGGCATTGCCTAACCAGGAGATTAGGGTGGGGCTGTATGGAAGCCTCTTGCCTCATTATCTGACGGATAAGTCGGCGAAGGCTAACACGACCATTGCCAAGATGTCGGTATTGGTAAAGAAGGGGGATATGAATGCTGCCTTCTGCCTGCTGAACGACTTTCTGGAGACGGTGCCTTACTGCGACAACACCCACTACGAGGGGCATTGGCAGCAGACGCTCTACATCATGTTCGCCCTGCTCACCAACTATCGCATCATAGTGGAATCGCATACGGCAAAGGGCAGAATCGATATCACGATGGAGACTGCCGACACCATCTATGTGATGGAGCTGAAGTTCAACAAGAGTGCCGAGGAGGCTCTCGCCCAGATAGAGGCAAAACACTATGCCGATGCTTTCAAGATGAGCGGCAAGAAGGTGGTGAAGATAGGCTTGAACTTCTCGGTGAAGGACGAGGTGAACTGCCTGGAATGGAAAATAGTATCTTGAATGAACATCCCCCATTCTTACTTTGATGTAAGGGTGGGGGATGCTTTTTTGTTCAAAATCAATTTCTATTCGTTCAGTTTTTGTTTTTTCTTGCGAAAATGTGTGGGAGATTCGAAGTTTATTCGTATTTTTGCAGGTGGATACATAAAACAACATCAAAAATTATAATAATATGAAACTGAACGACATTCTTTCTGAAAACTTTCAGGCTGCAGAATGGGAAGCTAAAGGTTATCAGCTTCCTCATTATGATATTGCAGCAGTTGCCAAGAAGACTCACGATGAGCCTACTTGGGTTCACTTTGGCGCAGGCAACATCTTCCGTGCGTTCCCTGCCGCTATCCTCAACGATGCACTCAACACCGGTAAGTACGACCGTGGCGTCATCGTGGCGGAAAGCTTCGACTACGAAATCATCGACAAGGCTTATCGCCCTTACCATAACCTCTCGCTCCTGGTGAGCCTCCAGTCTAACGGCACCATCGAGAAGAAGGTCATCGCTTCTATCACAGAAAGCCTCAAAGCGGATAAGCAGTTTGGTGAGGACTGGGCCCGATTGGTTCAGATTTTCCAGGCACCAAGTCTGCAGATGGTTACCTTTACCATTACTGAGAAGGGGTATTCCTTCAATGATGCCGATTTGGCTCGTGGTCTCGATGCAGTCTTCGCCATGGGTAAACTTACCGCACTCCTCTACGAGAGATTCAAGGCGGGCAAGCTGTCGGTTACCCTTCAGTCAACTGATAACTGCTCTCACAACGGTGACCACGTGAAGGCGGGCGTGAAGGCGTATGCCGAGCGCTGGGTGAAGGATGGCATCGTGGAGGCTGACTTCCTGGATTATATCAACGATGACAAGAAGGTGACTTATCCTTGGTCTATGATTGATAAGATTACGCCTCGTCCTCATGAGAAGGTGCAGGCGATGCTGGCTGAGGATGGTTTCGAGGACAATGATACCATCATCACCGAGAAGCATACCTTTACCGCTCCTTTCGTGAATGCGGAGGAGGTGCAGTATCTCGTTTGTGAGGATACCTATAACAACGGCCGTCCGCCATTGGAGTTGGGCGGTGCGCTCTATACAACCCGCAAGACCGTGGATGAGGTGGAGACCATGAAGGTGACTACCTGTCTGAATCCGCTGCATACAGCGATGTCTATCTATGGCTGCATGCTCGACTATACCCTGATTTCTGCCGAGATGGCAGATGAGGACCTGCGTGCCTTTATCCAGAAGATCGGTTATATCGAGGCGATGCCGGTGGTTACCGACCCAGGCGTATTGAATCCATACGAGTTTATCGGCACCGTGATCAACAAGCGTCTGCCTAATCCTTTCATGCCAGATGCTCCTCAGCGCATCGCTACCGATACCAGTCAGAAACTCTCTATCCGTTTCGGTGAGACCATCAAGAAGTATATCGACCGTGGTCTCGACAAGAGCAACCTGGTTTTGATTCCGCTGGTATTGGCTGGCTATGCCCGCTATCTCAAGGCATTGGATGATAATCTGAAGCCTTTCGAGCCTTCTTCCGACCCATTGCTGGCAGAACTCCAGACCATCGTGGCTCCGCTGGAGGTAGGCAAGGCGGATCAGGACTATTCCTGTCTGAAGAAGCTCTATACCCGCAAGGATGTGTTCGGGCTGGATCTCTACGAAGCTGGATTCGGTGAGCAGATTGAGGGCATGGTGAAGGAACTCTTCGCCGGTAAGGGTGCCGTAAGACAGACATTGCACAAGTACGTTGCTGCAAGATAATTCATTTTTTTGATTTAACCAATACATTATATATAAAGATATATGGAAAGAACATGGAGATGGTTTGGCAAGAAGGATAAGATTACGCTTGCCCAGCTGAAACAGATAGGTGTGGAGGGTATCGTGACTGCACTGCACGATGTGCCTCTGGGTGAGGTTTGGACACGTGAGAAGATTCATGAACTGAAAGAGTATATCGAGTCTTACGGTATGAAATGGAGCGTGGTGGAGTCGCTGCCGGTGGTGGAGACCCTGAAGTACGGTGGTCCTGACCGTGACCATCAGATTGAGGTGTATAAGGAGAGTCTCCGTAACTTAGGTGAGGAAGGCATCAAGTGCATCTGCTACAACTTCATGCCGGTACTGGACTGGGCACGTACCGATTTGGCACACGAGAATCCTAACGGAGCCAACAATCTCTATATGAATTGGGGCGAGTTTGCCTACTTCGATATCCATATCCTCCAGCGTGAGGGTGCCCGTGAGGATTGGGCTGAATTCTCTAAGGAGCACAAGTGGGGCAGAGACCTCGTGGCTGAGGCTGATGAAATCAAGAAAACTTCAACACCAGAGCAGGATCATGCCTTGGTAGAGAACATCATCATCAAGACCCAGGGCTTTGTTTCTGGTAACTTCAGTGAGGGTGACTCGGCTCCTGTACAGAAGTTCCGCGACCTGCTGAAGCTTTACGATGGCATAGACAAGAAGAAGCTGCAGGAGAATATGAAATACTGGCTGGAGGCAATCATGCCTATCTGCGATGAATACGATATCAACATGTGTGTTCACCCAGACGATCCTCCATATCCTGTTTTCGGCTTGCCTAGAATCATCGGCCGTGCCGAGGATATCCAGTGGATGTTGGATGCTGTGCCAAACAAGCATAACGGTTTGACTTTCTGTGCAGGTTCCTTCTCTGCCGGCGAGCACAACGACTGTGTGGCAATGGCAAAGCTGTTTGCCGACCGCACCCATTTCGTTCACCTTCGTTCCTGCTACATCTTCCCTAACGGTAACTTCACCGAGGCTTCCCACCTGGGTGGTCGTGGCCATCTGATTGAGCTTTGCCGCATCTTCGAGAAGGCAGAGCAGGAAGGCAAGTGTAATTCGGGTCGCCGATTGCCGATGCGTGTGGATCACGGTATGACCTTTACCGATGAGCCAGGCGGCGTATTCGATGAGAGCAACCACGGTCACAATGCCGGTTACACCCTCCTGGGCCGCATGTTTGCCATGGGACAGATTCAGGGTGTCATCGCCACTGTGGATGATGAGCTGGGCATAAAGTACAAGCAGCCGGGATTTTATGATTAGTTGATAGGCTTTAGCATATTACGAAAGTTCTGTTAAGTGATTTGAAATTCTGATTGGATGAAATATGAAAAAGGCTAGCGTGCGTTTTTGCATGCTAGCCTTTTTTAGTGCTTGGGGTGCTTTATTCCTTTGTTTTGAGCTCCACTTCCTCCACATATTTCACTAATGAATCCTTGCCGTTGAGCAGGTAGTAATCCACTCTAACCACGTGGTTGATATCGGCATTACCCTTTACCTTGATGTGGCGGGTCTTGCTGTATATCATTGTATCGCGGCGGGATGGATAGGAGACGAGCTGGATGATGTCCTTGGTGGAACCACTGCCTATGTAGTAGATGCCTACACTATCCTTGCCTGCCTTGACAGCCGCCATCTTCGCCGTCTTCTTGGCATGGATGGCAGCGGTATCTTCCGGATAGAATTCGCTGGCAGCTACTGTGTCACCGTCGTGCTGATCGGGTGCAAACTTGCAGCTTGTACTGGTTGTTGTGATAAAAGTTGTGGCAGCCAGAGCTGCCACAAAACATAAAATTTTCTTCATTATTATTTTGAATTAATCAGTTACATTTCAACCACCACTTCGTGCTTGCCTTCCAGGCAAGGAACGATGGTGCCTGCGATGGCTTTGCCATCCACCGTAATCTGCTTTACGCCTTTCTCCCTTCCTTCTGGGTTCTTCACCACGATGTGGTATTCGCCACCACGGAACTTGCGGGTTACCTCGTATTCATGGGCGGTGCTTGGGAGACATGGGTCGATGTTCAATCCCTCGTAATCCGGTTTGATGCCGAGGATGAACTCCGACACGGTGTACCACATCCAGGCGGCAGTGCCTGTTAACCACGAGTTCTTGCCCTCGCCTGGCTTGGCAGCATCCTTGCCGGCTACCATCTGGCAGTTGACGTATGGCTCCACCTTGTGCAGGGTCTGATATTTCTCCTCTACATAGCTTGGCAGAATCTTGGTATAATGGTTCCAGGCATCATTGCCACGTCCGGCAACGGTTTCGCCGATGATGACCCAAGGGTTGTTGTGGCAGAAGATGCCGGCATTCTCCTTGTAACCTTCCGGATAGGATGAAATCTCGCCCATCTCTACATGATAGGTGGTGTAGGCTGGGTTGTTCAGCACCATTCCGTGCTCGCACTCCAGGCGCTCCTTGGCGCTATCCAGTGCCTTGGCGCAGAGGCCTTCTTCCAGTCCGATGCCAGCCATGGTACACCAGCCCTGACTCTCGATGAAGATTTTGCCTTCCTCGTTCTCATCACTACCAATCTTGTTGCCGAAGAAATCGTAAGCGCGGAGGAACCATTCACCGTCCCATCCATGCTGCTTCACAGCCTCGTTCATCTCATCTACAGCCTGCTGCATGCGCTCGGCTTCTACCAGGTAATCTTCCTCGGCAAGTCCGGCAATCTCTCCTTCACGGCTGTTGGATGCCTCCTTGGCGAGTTGCTTACAGAGGGCGATGTAATCCTTTCCGGTAACAACAAACAGTCCGGCAATCATCAGGCTCTCAGCCTTGCTGCCTTCGCCCTTGTTCTCGGTGGTCTGGAAACTCTCGTTCGGATCCCAGGAGAAGCAGTTCAGGTTCAGACAGTCGTTCCAGTCGGCTCTTCCGATGAGTGGAAGCTGGTGAGGACCCAGGTTGTTGATGACGTGGTTCATCGAAATCTTCAAGTGTTCGAAGAGACTTACCTCGCTGCCTGGCTGGTTGTCGAATGGTACCTGTTCTGAGAGGATGGAGAAGTCGCCCGTCTCCTTGATATAGGCCACGGTGCCGAAGATGAGCCAGCAAGGGTCATCGTTGAAACCGCCACCGATATCGTTGTTGCCTCGTTTGGTGAGAGGCTGATACTGGTGATAGCAGCCGCCGTCTGGGAACTGGGTGCTGGCGATGTCGATGATGCGCTGGCGGGCACGGGTAGGTATCTGATGAACGAAACCTACGAGGTCCTGGTTGGAATCACGGAAACCCATGCCTCTGCCGATACCGCTCTCGAAGAAGCTTGCAGAACGCGACATGCAGAAGGTTATCATACACTGATACTGGTTCCAGATGTTCACCATGCGGTCGAGTTTGTCGTTTCCGCTCTTCACGGTGAAGATGTTCAGCAGGTTATCCCAGTACTGGTTGAGTTCAGCGAAGGCTGCATCCACCTTTTCGGTGGTATCGAACTTCTTGATGAGCTGATGTGCCTTCTCCTTGTTGATCACCTTCTTGGCAGAGAACTTCTTGTCCTGTTCGTTTTCTACGTATCCCAGGAGGAAGATGAGGTCGCGGCTTTCTCCCGGCTGCAGGGTTACCTCTATATAATGTGATGCGATAGGGCTCCAGCCATGGGCAAAACTGTTGCGTGGCTTGCCTTCCATCACGGCTTCCGGCTCGGCAAACTCGTTGTAGAGTCCGATGAAGCTCTCACGGTCGGTATCGTAGCCCTGAATCTCGGTATTCACGGTGTAGAAAGCGTAGTGGTTGCGGCGCTCGCGATATTCGGTCTTGTGATAGAGGGTAGATCCTTCTACCTCCACTTCGCCTGTAGAGAAGTTGCGCTGGAAGTTCTCCATATCGGTAGCGGCATTCCAGAGACACCATTCCGCAAAGGAGAACACCTTGAGGGTCTTTACTTCCGCAGTCTGATTCTTCAGCGTCATCTTCTGGACTTCAGCCCAAGTGTGGAGTGGAACGAAGAAGAGAACGCTTGCCTCTACGCCGTTCTTGCTGCCCGTGATGCGGGTATAGTTCATGCCGTGGCGGCACTCATAGCTGTCGAGTGGCGTCTTGCATGGTTTCCAGCCTGGATTCCAGACGGTATCGCCATCCTTGATGTAGAAGTAGCGACCACCATTATCCATAGGTACCCCGTTGTAGCGATAGCGGGTGAGACGACGGAACTTGGCATCCTTATAGAAAGAATACCCACCTGCTGTGTTGGAGATAAGCGAGAAGAAATCCTCGTTACCCAAATAGTTGATCCAAGGCCATGGAGTCTTTGGATCTGTAATCACGTACTCGCGATTGGCGTCATCAAAATGACCATACTTTTTCTCTACCATTGTTTTTTTAATGTTTATTTTTAGGATTTTTGCATGAATTTGATGCAAAGATACTAAAAAGTTTCAGTTTATAGGTTAGAAAACAGATATTTTTTGTATTTTTGCATTGAAAAGTTAGATGTTTAACAATTTGCGATTAACATAACATACAATTGGCTTATGAAAAGAAACATTATAACACTCCTCATAACCGTGTTTGCCATGCTGCAAGCAACGGCTCAAACCTACGACAACTTGTGGAAGCAAGCTGATATCATCGCTCAGAAGGATCAGCCCAAGAGCGAGATAGGGGTGATGAAGAAAATCATCTCCAAGGCTACGGCGGCAAAAGACTACGGCCAGCTGCTGGCGGCTGAGATAAGACAGGCGATACTCTGGAGAGAGATTTCGCCCGACTCGCTGACACCGAACGTGAAGCGGATGGAAACGGAAGCACTGAAAGCGAAAGATCCCGTGCTGAAGGCTGTGAGATATGCCGTGCTCGGCAAGGTGTATAGGGAGGTGAATGGGAAGAAGAGCGAGGAGTTCTTCAAGAAAGCCCTGGAGCAGCCTGAACTTCTTGCCAGAAATGCTTCTACCGGGTATGTGCCGTTGACGCTGAAGGGTGTGGATGGCAGTTCATTCAAGAACGATCTGCTGCATCTCATTGGTTTCGAAGCTGACAGCAAGGAGGCGTATCTGCTGATGTACACCTATTATAATAAGGTGGAAAATCGGGGTGCAGCCTGTCTCTGTGCCTACAAGCTTATCGAGAAATACCGCCAGGATGACGTAAGAGAGGTCAGAAAGTCGAAGTATCTGAATACCATCGACTCGCTCATCCACGTATATCAGGATATTCCGGAGGCAGGCGAACTTGCCGTGGAGCACTTCCGCTTCATGGAAGGTGCTACCGATGCCAAACCGCAGGATAAGCTCAACTATATCAACTATGCACTGAATAGATGGGGCGGATGGTCGAGAATGAATGTGCTGAGGAATGCGCAGAAGCGACTCACCGAACCGATGTTCCAGGTGCAGGATATGCCATTGGTGCTTCGCCCTTCGGAAAAAAAATGGGTGCATCTGAATGTGCGCAATCTCCAGAATCTGAACATTCGGCTTTCCCGTCTCAATATCACAGCGGATAATGAATATGATGCCCAGAATGAGGCAACCTATAAGATGCTCCTGAAGAAGACCACGAAGCTGCATCAGAAGGATTTCAGCCGCAACTACTATGGTCGCCCGGATTACGAAGAGGTAAAGGATTCCATCGAAATAGGAGGCAATCTGCCATTAGGCGCCTATCTGATGGAGGTGACTTCGGATAATACCGGCATTGCTCCGCAGCGAGAACTCTTCTATGTCAGCAATCTGGCGGTGATGATTCAGCAGTTGCCTGATGACAGGCATCGCTATGTGGTGGTGAATGCTACCGACGGTCAACCTGTTCCAGGTGCGAAGATAGTGCTTTATGACAGAAACTATGACGACAAGACGGGCAAGTTCAAGAGAGTCATTCATGCCCGAATGACGACAGATGACCAGGGCGAGGCTTATTTCAAGAATGTGGATGGAAACGTCTTGATCTACACATCTACAGATAAGTTTGCGCCTGCCAAGGATATCTACCTCTCACGTGCCCGCTATTACGAGAAGAAGGATGATGAGGTGAAATATCAGCTGTTTACCGACCGTGCCATCTATCGTCCGGGACAGAAGGTGCATGCCACTGCCGTTTCCTATATCGTGAAAAAGGGCTTGGATGCCAGTGTGCCGGGAAAGAGCATGGAACTGAAGTTTATCCTGAGGGATGCCAACTGGAAGCAGGTGGCTGAGCAGAAGGCTACAACCGACGAATATGGTACGGCATCTGTGGATTTCGAATTGCCTCAAGGTGGACAGACAGGCATGTATCATGTATCCGTGAATAACCGAGCTAACAGTTCCTTCCGTGTGGAGGAATACAAGCGTCCAACCTTCGAGATTACCTTCCCGAAGGTGAACGAAAAATATACCTGGGGCGATACCGTGGTGGTGAAGGCTTCGGCAAAGACCTACGCCGGTGTACCAGTGCAGGGCGCCAAAGTGGAGTATCAGGTGACCCGCAGAAACCAGCTCTGGTGGTGGGGTGCAGGTTCTGCCGGACAGTTGGTGAAGACTGACAGTTGCGTGACTCGTGAGGACGGAACCTTCGACGTGGAGATTCCGCTGGAGGCTTCCTTGTCAGGAAAAGACGAGGCTGATATGAGCGACTTCATGCGCCAAGCCCGTTTCTTCAACTTCGAGGTCTCAGCCATCGTTACCGATATCAGCGGCGAGAGCCACGAGGGCGTGATGAGTCTGCCTCTGGGCACCAAGCCAACCATCCTCACGGTGAATCTTCCTAAGCGTATTGAGGCAGACAGTCTGAAGACGGTGACTTTTGCTTACCGCAATGCCAGCGGTATGCCGATTGCCAGCAACCTGAAGTACCGCATCGACAAGGGCGAATGGAAAGATGCCGAGGCGAATGCGCAGATTTCTATGGCTGTATTGCCATCAGGTGTGCATGAGATGGAGGCAATCTGCGGACAGGACACCCTGCAGCAGAAGTTCACCCTCTTCAGCATCAAGGATACCCATCCGATGGAGCCAACCACTGAATGGTATTATCAGACGGCGAAGACCTTCCCGCGTGATGGAAAACCGGTATATGTGCAGGTGGGTTCTTCTGAAAACGGAGCGCACATCGTATATTCCATCATCGCCGGCAACAAACTGCTGGAGAAAGGCGCCTGGGAGTTGGGCGACAGCATCGTTACCCTGCCATTCACCTACAAGCCGGAATATGCTTCGGGTGTGGTGATTAATTATAGTTTCGTGAAGAACGGCGAATGCTATACCAGAAAAATCAGCATCGCCCGTCCTTTGCCGGAGAAGAAGTTGAACATCACCTGGAAGACTTTCCGCGACCGTCTCACTCCGGGACAGAAGGAGAAGTGGACCTTGCAGATTACGACTCCCGACGGCAAGCCAGCCAAGGCACAGCTGATGAGTGTGCTTTATGATAAGTCGCTCGACCAGTTGGCTGACCACACCTGGAAGATGTCGCTGGGATTCAGCCAGTGGTTGCCAGACTGCTATTGGAAGAGCAATCTGAAGTATTATGAGATGGGATTGTCGGGTACTTATCCTACCAAATATTACGATGAGAAGGAGTTGGATGTGGATCAGTTTGATGGCAAATACTTTAGCTATTATGGTTATATGCAAGCTGTGGAACTGAGCAAGTTGGAACGTTCTTCTGGCGGAACCGTTGAGTCTGTTCGTATACAGAAAGACGAGCTGGTACGAGAAGAAGCGAAAGTCATGAGAATTCGTGGTTCTAAGATGGCTCGTGTCGGTGCTTCTGCTCCATCTGTCAACAAGGTTTTTGATGTAGTAGAGGAGATGCCGCAGTTTGTCGGCGGTTCAGGTTCAGATGCAGGACAGTACCTCGACAAAGTGCAGGTGCGTGAAAACCTGAACGAGACCGCCTTCTTCTATCCTGCCTTGGAAAGCGATAATCAGGGCAATGTGGCTATCAATTTCACCCTGCCGGAGAGCGTGACTACCTGGAAGTTCATGGGATTGGCCCATGATAAGGAGATGAGAAACGGATGCCTGGTAGATGAGGCTGTGGCTCAGAAAATCGTGATGGTGCAGCCTAACATGCCTCGCTTCCTGCGTGAAGGCGATAAGGCTACCATCATGGTGAAACTCTTCAATACCTCAGATAAGAAGGTGAGCGGCAATGCCCGCATGCAGATTCTGGATGCCGAAACCCAGAAGGTGGTTTGGCAGAAGACTCAGGGCTATCGCATCGATGCCGAGGGTTCTGCTACCGTCTCCTTCGATGTTCAAGGTCTGAAAGAGGGTGTATATATTAATAAGGTGGTGGCTGCCGGTAATGGCTACAGCGATGGTGAACAGCACTATCTGCCGGTTTTGAGCGACCGTGAACTCGTGGTGAATACCCTGCCTATCACCCTGCATCAGCCAGGCGAGCAGAGTTTCGACCTGAGCAAGCTCTTCCTAAACAAGGAAGGTAAGCAGGCGAAGGGAGCAGCGGATGCAAAGGTGACCGTGGAATATACCAACAATCCAAGTTGGCTGATGGTGAAGGCGCTGCCTGCCATCAGCAATCCTACCGAGGAGGATGCACTCTCCTTGATGGCTGCCATCTATGCCAACACCCTCAGCCGCCATAT
>ENA-OQID01000149-OQID01000149.1-human-gut-metagenome-genome-assembly--contig:-NODE-149-length-48018-cov-6.564819_pt1 | contig 48018 bp, 41 predicted proteins | sample MGYA00242567_ERZ504727 | MGnify/ENA primary metagenome ERZ504727 (study PRJEB26092, sample SAMD00036215) | human gut metagenome | host: Homo sapiens | study: EMG produced TPA metagenomics assembly of...
ACGGCCTTTAAACGAATCTCATAATTATATTTCATAAAAAACACCCCAAAAGTGTCCAACTTTTGGGGTGCAGTACACAACCGTCCGATTTTTTTGTTTCCCGTCAATCGACCGCCGTATGGTCGCCCAGCTTCCCGTGCAGTTCACGCCCGATATGTCCGGCAATGCCACGGGGAGAAATTTCAGAGATTGAACCCCACCCGCCATGCGTGTATATGCACGTCTTGAGCGGTTCGGTACGGGAAAGGTAGAACAGATAGCCGTTGCGGAGCAGGATGCCCACAAACACCGAGCCGACCTCGATGTCGGCGATCTCGTCAAAACGTATCTTCCCGTCATTGTATAATACTGCCGTGCCATCCGCATCGGGAATGACGAACAGATCGTCTTCCATGACAATCCCGTGCAACTCGATTAGCGACCCCAGGCATTCACTCGCCGATACCCGGTCGTAATCACCCTTTACCTCATTTGTCGATTTCGTTTCCATATCGCTTTTCTTTAGGTTCAGACAAATACCATACGAAAAAGGCGTGAGAATACGTTAAATACCGGCATTGAGGTACAGCCAAGCACCCATCCACTCGATAGATAATTTCTCCCCACGCCGCTATCGCATACGCTTGACGCATATAGACACGACGATGAAGAAGAGAACTACCCATTATTTTGCGAGCGGATTAAAATTTGGCTGTTTTCAATGCCCCACCATAATGTGTTCCTTCCGTATGTAAATCGCCCGGCGGCACGCCGCCGGAGGATTCGATTGCAAATATAACGATTTCATTCGGGTATCGGCGACAACACGTGCGATTTTTAACAACCTTCCTGCCAAAGAACTACCCGCCGTCCTACAATTTCGGCCCCCGGGCGGGTTTGCGGGGCGCGACCTTCGGCTGCGCCTTCTTCTCCCTGGGCGGTTCGACGATCCGCAGTTTGAGTTTCTCCGTCTTACGGTCGTAACGCACCTCGCAGCAGTCAATCTCACCCGCAACCGACGTCCACACGTTGTTCACACGCACCGCGCCGCCCGAGTAGAGGGTCTTGTATTGTTCGTATTCGAGCGGCTGCCGCAATTTCGCGTCCACCTGACGGTGGAACGAGTAGATATTACGTCCCTTTGCTATTTCGTCGGGAACGTAAACCCGCAACTCGGGATGGGCGGCCTCGGCATAGAGGCACAGATCCGCCGTGCGAAGCTCCCTCGGAACCCACTGGATCATCCTCGGGTCGCCCCGCACGGCCGTATCGGCCACGAGCGGCGTGATGGCCCTCTGGGGAATGTCGTACAGCACCCCCGCATCCTTGCGAACGGCCTCCAACGCCACCTCCTCCGTTACAAGCCGGCGGTTCAGGTGCAGGACACTCATCAACCGGTGTATCTGCTGCGGGTCGTCCTGCTCGCGGAACACCTGCAAGACCAGGGCGGGGTCGCTCAACGCGCTGATAACCGAGAAATCGGTTTTGTCCTTCCCGTAGGTACGCTCGAAAGCCTCCCGGCTCATCTCCGGCGTCCGGGCTTCGCGGGGGACGCCTTTCAGGTTTTGCGGGTTCTCCCGCACCAGGCTCATGTATAGATCCGGGCTTTTCATGCTCTCGGGCAGGTGGGCGATGGCATAGGGACTGCGCCGTATGGCCTCCATGCACAACTCCGGCGTTTTCCACTTCTCGGGGACATATTGCAGGTAGCTCCCGTCGTGCCCGACGGCCCGGCGGCACATCTCCTCGTTCTTGGCGTGGTCGGGAAGGTTGTAGAACAGCTCCGGCTCCAGGGCGAAAATTTCCCGGGCCACCCTCGGCGTGAGGAACCAGGGGTTCATGTTCTCCAAAAAATCGAAGGTCTTATCGTAATTCGTGCAATAGAACCCCAACACTTTCAGGTGTATCTCCTCGAAGGGGATATAGCGGAGGACACGCAGGTCGTCGGTACGGGCCAACGCCCGGTTGCAGACCTCCGGCGTGAGCTGTTCGGGGTTGAAAAAGCGGATGGCCAGGGGATCGCGCTCCAGCGCCATCCCGCACAGACGGTCGGTTTTCAGATGTTTCGGAACGTACTCCAGTGCCAGGTAGTTCGAGGACACGGCGGCCTCGCAGACCCGTTCCGTGCGTAATTCCTCCGGCACTTCATGGAGCAGGATGCCGTCCCCGCTGACGGCACGCAGGCAGACTGCCTCCGTGCGCAGTTCCACCGGCACGAGCGAAAGGCAGGACGCGTCCATCCCCACGCCGTGAAGGGCCAGTTCCCCGGTCATGACCTCCGGGGCAATGGAGGCGAAAATCTCGAACTTGTCCACGAACGACATCCCGAATTTTTTCAGCCCTTCCAGGCATATATCGGGATACGGAATGTAAGGGAGTATCTTGTAATCGGCACTGTCCACCGCTTTCAACGCCGCACGGCATATTTGCGGCGTCCTCAATTCCCCGGGGACGGCCTCCAGCACCAGACCGTTGCGCTTCACGGCCGCCATGCACAGTTCGGGGGTCTTCAACCCCTCCGGAACGTAATACAGCGCGTAGCTGTTGCTATCGACGGCGGCACGGCACATTTTCGGTGTCTTCAGACGGTCAGGGACGAATTTCAGTGTTTCGCCCCGGTGGCCGGCCGCGGCAAGACAAAGTTCCGGCGTTTTCATCGCTTCGGGAACGAACTCGATGTTGAAAGCCGATTTCTTGATGGCGAAACGGCAGACTTCCGCCGTTTTCCGATCCTCGGGCAGCGTCTCGAAAAGGTTCTCGCGCCACGGGTTCTCGTACACCCCCGTATCGAGATAGGCTATATCTATTCTCTCTTGCTCTGTCATGGTTTTCAGTATTTATGGAAAGCGCCCGGGTGACGGGCGCTTCTCTTGGTTAGACATATTCCGTTATCGTTCCGTTTCCTCCGTCCCGTTCTCGCTCTGGAACGTGAAGGAGGTCTTCACGACCTGACCCGTGTTGTCCTCGACATAGACGTTGATGGTCTGCTGGTCATCGCTGCGCGATGTGTAATAGAGGCGGAACACCTCACGGTCGAGCGGATAGCGGTCGTTGGGCAGGAACACCGTACCGTCGTCCGTCCTCAACTCACCGCGCCCGTCGGGCTGGAAATAGCGGATCGTGTAACGCGCGCCGTCATATCTCCCCTCCCGCACGAGCGTGCAGCGGATTTCAGCGGTTTCACCAACGGAGATTCGCTTCTGAACGGGCATCGTTTCCAGAGAGAACGTGTACGCCTGCTGTATATCCAGCCCGTTGTCGCAGGATGCGCATAAAAGACCCAGGGCGGCGATCCAGACCGCCAGGGCCAATATCTTTTTCATCTTTTTCATGTCGCTTGCAAGTTTAATGGATTATGAATTTCACGCCCAGGCCGAACTGCGCGTGGAAATGTCCCGTTGTAGTGCCCCATAGGATACGCTCACGCCCCGTCAGCGAGAGGATAATCCTGTCGGTCAGGTACGCATCGACCTCCAGCGTGACGGCCCCGCCATAGAGGAAACGGTCGCGGTGGCGGAGCGTAGAGCCGTCATAGAGCCGCCTCTCGCCCCGGTTCACACTCTCGTAACCGGCCAGCGCCGAGCCGCCGAGGTAGAAGAAAAAAGTCCTGGACGGGTCGGCGAGGAACTTGTAATAGTAACCGCCCTCGGCAGTGAACTGCGCCACAGGGATACGTTCCGACTTGTAGGGGTAATAACGGTTCAGGAACTCCGCGCCGAACACCCACTTGTCGGCATTCTTCGCGTAGCGGCTCATGGCCAGCCCGAACCAGTAGCCCGTTTCGCTGCGGCTGTCCCGGGTATAGAAGCCGTCGGTCATGCCTCCCCGTATTTCCAGCCCGCGCATGGCGGGCAGGGCACGCTGGGCGTGCGCCCCGTCCGAAAGGAGGAGGCATAACCCCAGCGTGAGAATGAATATCGCCCGTTTCATATCACTTTACCTTTAACTCGTTGATAACACGTGCGCGCACCAGGTCGGCATTCTCCACCGTGAAAGTCTGGTGTCGCCCGCCCTGCTGCTCGTGCAGTTCCACGACCAGCTGCTTGTCGTCGGCCAGCGTGAACTTCGGGAGCGTGAAGACCATGCGCTCGGTACGCTTGCCGCCGATGACCTGCACGTTGTTGTACGCACGCACGGGCCATACGACCTGCTCCTGGATGGCCGTGCGTTTGGCCACCTTCTTGTCCGTAATCTTGAACGTCAGGTAGTCCACGTTGAAAGGCACGTTGGAGGAGTTTTTCAGTTGGAGGTGGAAATAAAGCAGGTCGTTATGCACGTAGATACCTTTGAGGAGGTATTGTACCCCGAAACGCTTGCAACCGATATGCTTGATCTCGCGGCGGTCATTCTTGTAAATGGACTGCATGATCAGTTTGACCAGCAGCGGAGATTCGCATCCCAACTCCTGCAAATAGATGTCCAGCGCATTATTGGGGCGGTTTACCGCCTCCCCGCCATGCAGGAAGTCCGCCATCTCGACCGACAGTTTCACCGGCTCGTCGGCATACTTGACATTGAAGCTGTAATAGGCCCCGTCCTCGGTAATGACCGAAAGGTTGCTCTCGCGCGAGAAATCACGCAGGGCCGCCTTTACACGCAGCACGTTTTCCGTGCCGTCGGCTTTCGCCGCCAGAAGATCCGAAGACCCCAGATCGACGTAACGGATGGCCGAGGGGAAAATCACATGAACGGTCTTGCTGAACGTCACCTCCAGCGCGTAGGGCGGGATAACCCGGTTGAAGGTCAGCGGACGGGTAAGACCGTCGTACAAATCGCCCGTGGAGGGCTTTTCCTGCGCGTGGGCAGCGAACATGCACCCGATAAAAGCGAGTGCCAGAAGAATCTTTTTCATACTCGATAATTTTTTGATTGTTGATAAAAATGGATTTTTTCAGTGGTGTACGGAAGTACGTCGTTTGTACCCTTATTGAAGGGGCGGGAGCAGCAGGACGCTGTAACCGGCCTTGAGCGTGACCTTGACCGAGCGCATCTTCTTGCTCACGTATTGCGACACGCCCTGGATGGCGCTGCGCCCCAGGTCGGAGAGCAGTTGCGAACCGGCATCGTCCGTGATCGTGATACTGCTGCCCATGCCCGCACCCATATTGGCGGCGATCTCCTTCACGGCATTGAGTTCTTCCGACCCCGGCACGGGAATACCCTCGTTGCCGTTCGTGTCATAGACCGACAGATCGACCGGAACGACCGCCCCGCCGTGCTGGACAGCGCTGACCTTGACCGTCAGCCGTTCGCCGTTGATCCTCGCCGCCCCCGTTACGGGCGTACCCGAGGGGATGAGCAGCTCTCCCGCCATCATCGGTTCCAGCAGCCGGAAAGTAACCTCCCCGCCATCGGTGAGCGTCACGGTTTGCTGCACGGCGGCACGGATACTGTTGCGCTCGGACTCGCGAAGGTCGCTCCCCACCGTGTTGAAACCCCAGTTCCGGGGCTTGACGAACTCACGGGCGAAGACCGAATCGGGCAGCGGGGCGGCGAGCAGCGACACGATGTTACGGCGCACCTGGCGCACGGGCTGCACGGAAGCCTTGCCGGAAACGGAGGCTTTCTGACGCGGGGCTTCAGGGGCTTGACCGCCATTCATGTAGCGGGCGGCGATCTCGTAGGACTTCTCCAGCAGCGCCACCTGCTCCTCCTGGGCCGTTTTCTGCGCCTGCTGTTCTTCCAGGCGGCGTTCCAGTTCCTCGATGCGGGCCTGCATCTCGCGCTCTTCCCCCGTTTCACCGGCGGTCTCCTCGTAGAAACTGCCTAACTGGCGGTTGATGTCGGCATAGGCGGCACGGGAAGTCCGGAAAGCTCCCGACGAACCGCCGGCAGGGCCGGAAGACTTATCCGGCACGGCAGCGGGCATGACGGGCTCTTCCTCCTCGTCCTCCATCCCGAACGCGAAATCCTGCAAGGAGCGCATCTTTTCCCGCTCCCTGCGCCGCATCTCCTCCTGCACGTAGGCATCACGCTTGTCCGAGAGGATACCCTCCGATTCCGGGGTCGGCAGCTCCGTGTTGAAACCCGCCGAAGGCTCCTCCCGTTCTTTTTCGCCGGGGGAGAAGATCAGCCACATGCACCCGGCAAAGGCCAGGAAAAAGAGCGGGAAGACCACCATCTTCTTCCGCATCTGTATCTGCCGGGGCGTGAGTTCCTTTTTCCCCGCCTCCGGCTGTTTATTCTGTTTTTCGTTCGTCGTCATAATTGAAATCTTTTAGATGTTTTACACTGTCGGCCTCCTGCCGTTGTCTTAATTCCAGTTCCAGCCGCTCGATATGCCGTATCTGCATCCGTTCCCCGGCTCCCTTGCCGAAGCGGTAGATGGAAGACACGGTAAAGTAGAGCGACAAGACGGAAAAGAACAAGAGCAGCGTGAGGATCACGATAATCCGCTTATCGGGCGAGAGCGCCCCGCAAGCGCGGCGCAGGTGGTCTTCGACCCACTCCCCGAAAGCCTTTATTCTCTTCTTTGCCATAACCTTATCTTTTTAATGTACGTAAATCGCGGTTCTCCAGAATCTCGAATTTCTCCATGATGAAACCCTGCGGGTTATTGTCCGAACGCCCCGAGTTGATCAGCTCGCAGCGCGTGACCAGCGAACGCTCGGTGATGTTGCTCTCGCGGACAATCATTTGCCGGGCATAGGTCATGGCCCGGTAGGGATAGGCGTTGAAGTCGCACACCACGGAGTCCACCTCGATACGCTGGCTGATGTTCCCCGACACCACACGGTTGTAGTAACCTTTCTCCTGCATGTCCTGGTAATAGGCGAAGGCGCTCTTATCGACCAGGAACAGCGCGCGGTTGATGTTGCTCTCGATGGCCGCACGGTCGGGCGAGAGGGTGAAGAACAACTCGTGAAAACGCCGGATATGTTCGCGCGCCTCCACGGGGCGGTTCTGGCTCAAATCCTGCGAGAGCGCCAGCATCAGCGACTTGCCCCCGTCCAGGACGTAGATCTTCTCGCGCTGCTTTTCGGCGAAACGGAAGCTCGCGACCACGCTGAACACGGATACCAGCGCGCACAGGCAGAGGAACACGATACCGAAAAGCCGAATCTGCCTGAAACTTGTTTCGATGTTTTTTAATGACTTGAATTCCATTGTCCAAATTGTTATGAATGATTATTGTTACCTTGTGTTGCCAGGTTGCGCCCGTTGGGGGCACTGCCCGAAGCCGGGCCGCCAACGCCGCCGTTACCGGAGGAGGAACCGCCACCGCCGCGACGCCCGAACGTGCGGCCGATCATGTTGCCGGCGATACCGCCAGCGACACCCGTGGCGAATGCCCCGGCCTTGTTGATACCGCCCATAGCCCCGCCGGCTCCGCCCGACTGGATCACCCACTCGGCAACGGTGGGGATCGTGAAATAGCCTATGATACCTATAATCAAAAAGATAATATAGACACCGCTGCCGCTGTCGGGAATGTAGTTGGGGTCTTGCAGGGCCAGGACGTCCGCCTGGAGCATCAACGTCTGGATCTTGGCCAGCACCGCGGAGAACAGGTCGGCGATGGGAAGCCAAAGGTACACGCTGATATAGCGGGAAATCCAGCTCGCGAGCGTCGAGTGAAAGCCGTCGTAAATGGAGAGGGCGAACGACAAGGGCCCCAGAATCGACAGCACGACTAAAAAGAATGTCCGCAGCGTGTCGATAGTAAGCCCCGCGGCGTTGAACAACAACTCGAAGAAGTCCCGGACAAGCTGCCGGAAACCGGCCTTGATGTCGTACCACGTGCGTTCGGCCCACATGCTGATAATCTCGCCCAAATCCGTGATACCCATATCCGCAAGCCGTTGTTCATACACCTCGTCGTCCACTAACCAAGCCTTGCCCTCGCGCCTGCGGGCCTCGGCTTCCAAATCGTCCTTCTGTTGCTGGTATGCCTGCAAATCCAATGTCTGCCCCTCCAGTATGGCGTGCGTGCCCTGCACCACGGGCGACATCACGGCGTTGATCGTCCCCAGAACCACGGTGGGAAAGAACATCACGCACAAGCCGATGGCGAAAGGCCGCAGGAGCGGGAACACGTCGATAGGCTCCGCATTGGCCAGTGCCTTCCATACCCGGTAAGCCACGTAAAAGAGCGCACCCAGGCCGGCGATACCTTTCGCCACCCCGATCATGTCGCCGCATAGCGGCATCATCTCCTGATACAGGTTCCGGAGAACCTGGTGTAAATTGTCGAAATCCATGACTGCCTCCGTTTTCAGGTTACCAATATCTGTCGTTCGGGTTCCCGTAAAGTGCCAGCACCCGGTGCGCGTCGCCCTTTTCGCGGCTGCGGATGAAGGACACGGAGATGGTCTTGCGCGTGTAATAGCGCGTGAGGTTGCGGTACTCCAGCATCTTCGTGTAAACCTGATCCACCACGTCCATCCGCTCCTTGTCCGAGAGCGAGAGGCCGTTGCCGCCGGTTATGACCGTCTTGAGTTCCGTCACCAGCGCGCCGCCCTCCTCCAGCAGCCGGGCGTAACCCGCCGAGATCGCCGCCAGCTCGTCCACCGTGAAGTTCGGGTCTGAAACCATACGGTTGAATCCCGAGGTGTAGATTTCCGTGATCTCGCTGACCATTTCGAGTGTCAGCTTCACCTTCCGGGCATCCTTGATGATGTTATGCACCGATTTGAGGGCGTCGTAGTAAGCCTTGCTCTGGTTATAAATCTTGATACTCTCTTGCAGCGACTTGACCATGTTGGTCGCCGTGGTCGAGCTTTGAACCGCGCTCTTGATGTTCTGAACGAGGTTCGACGGGTCGATGACCGTCCACTGCGCTTTTGCCTGGTACGTGAAGCAAAGAAGCCCCACGAACAGCGTTAAAATCAATCGTTTCATCCTTTTCATTATTTAATTCGTGAATACTTGGGCGGTCATTCCGACGCCCGGTAATAATCCCCGTAGGCGGAGAGCTGGAGCACCTCGCGCCCCGCATCGTAGGCCAGGGCGACATACCCGTAGAGGTCGAAGTAACGGATACCTCCCCAATACTTCCTCACGGGACGGGAGAAGCGTGTCCCGTCCTTGTAGGACACCTCCACGTAAAAACCGCCGCCCCGGCGTCCCGGGTTGCGGTAGATGCGAACCCGGGGAGAACCCGAGCGGCTTTCCCACTCGCCCGCCACCTCGTACAGCGCGAAGTCCAAACGCGCTGCCGTGGGGTCTGATCCGATACACTTGCGATACATGGCCTGCCCTCCCTTTAACGTTTGCCCTCGGCGAGCTGCCTGATCGCCAGTTCCATATCACCGCCCAGCTCCCCGGCAAGCCGCTGTACCTCCACTTTCTCCGTTTCCTCGGTCGTGTAGGCCAGGTACTCCGGGACGCTGACCTCCGTGGCATAGACCGCCGACTGAACGCCGCCCAGACCGATCCAGACCTCCTTGTATTTACGGGAAGGGTCGTTGGACTGGTTGATCGAGAGAATCTGCGCCTTCTCCTTGTCGGTCAGCCCCAACAAGGACTGAATCGCGTCGAAACGGTTCATGAACTTGCGCTGGTCGAGCAGGATCTTGCAGTCCGAGTTGTTGATGATCGCCTCCTTGACCACCGGGCTGGAAATGATGTCCTCGACCTCCTGCGTCACAACGATGGCCTCACCGTAGTATTTGCGGACTGTTTTATACATATAACGCAGATATTCAGCCATATTGGCCGTAGAGAGCGCCTTCCAGGCCTCCTCGACGATGAGCTGTTTGCGTACCCCCTTGAGCCGTCTCATCTTGTTTATGAAAGCCTCCATGATGATAATGGTGACCACGGGAAAAAGCTCCTTGTTTTCCTTGATGGAATCCACCTCGAAGACCACGAAGCGCTTCGAGAGCAGGTCGATGTTGGCCCGGGAGTTCAGAAGGAAGTCGTAGCGTCCGCCCTTATAATACTGCCGCAGGGTGATGAGCATGTTGTCGATGTTGAAATCCTCGCGGCTGACCCGGATCTCCCGCTCCTCCAGCTCGCGGCGGTAGTCGTCCCGCAGGTACTCGTAGAAACTGTCAAAACACGGCACGATATTCCGGTCGGCGCGGATACGCTCGATATAGGCGTTCACGGCACTGCCCAGCTCGCCGCTCTCGGTCTTCGTGATCTTGTCGTCCTCGGTTTTCCAGAGTGTCAGCAGCAGCGTCTTGATGCTGTCCTTCTTCTCCACGTCGAAATAGTAGTCGTCGGTGTAGAACGGGTTGAAACTGATGGGATGTTCCTCGGTATAGGTAAAATACACGCCGTCCTCACCTTTGGTCTTACGCCGGATCAGCTCGCAAAGACCCTGGTAGCTGTTACCGGTATCCACCAGCACGACATGCGTGCCCTGCTCCCAGTATTGGCGGACTAAATGATTCATAAAGAACGACTTGCCTGACCCCGAGCCGCCTAACACGAATTTATTCCTATTCGTAATGATCCCTTTTTTCATCGGTTCGTCCGAGATGTCCAGGTGCAGGGGCCTGCCGCTTATGCGGTCGCACAGCTTGATGCCGAAAGGGCTGGACGAGGATTTATAGTTGGTTTCCTCCGTGAAGAAACAGACCGCGGGCTCGATGAACGTGTAGAACGATTCCTCGGCGGGGAAATCCCCCGCGTTGCCCGGCATACCCGCCCAGTAGAGCGTGGCGGCGTCCACGGTGTTGTGGCGCGGGCGGCACTCCATCAGAGCGAGCTGGCTGCCCACATCATTGCGGATATGCCGGAGCTCCTGCACGTCGTCCGACCAGGCCAGCACGTTGAAATGGGCCCGGACGGATTGAAGACCGAACGAGTGCGCCTCGTTGAGATACTGGTCGATGTCGAGTAGGTCAGCCCCCTTACGGGAGCTTTCCCCTCTAAGAACCGTACGTGAGAGTTTCCCCTCATACGGCTCAAGCAATTCAAAACTTTTATTTGTAACTAAAAGCCGGCTCATAGTAACTTCCATTTATTTCTGTTAGTAATTCGGCTGCAATGATCATGTATTAGGACTTTCGCCTTTCTACTGCTCCCTGTCATTTCAGTAATTTTCCAGGGAGTTTCCCGTGTGATGTGCTTGCCACACACAGGGCAACATTGCATTTGCTGATTCCACAGGCGATAGATATATTGCTTGCCGTCTAAGTGTGCAAGCATTCTTCGGGTCTTGTATTGATCGAAGAAATCTTTCCAATCGGCATCATATGGGTTGGCCTCACTGCGGATTTTGATATGTCGCTTTATTTTCGTATCCGACAATCTCACAAGAGTGTGGTATTTATCCACTTTCCTGTTTTCAAGCGGTACGGCAAAAGTCCAGCTTCTACCTCTTACAGTGTGATAATACTTGTTGGCAATCCATCGTTTACCTTTTTTGGGATGTCTTCTGCGAGACCATCGCCATAGTTTGTTGAAAATTTGTGCATCTGTTTTACGGAAAGTTTCCGATGCAGAACACCCCTTGTAGTAGTTCGCCCATCCTCTAATGACTGGGTTTAGCAATCGTATCAAAGATTGTTGCTTAGAAGACTTGTTCTTGTCCACTATTTCACGAACCTTATCTAAAAATCTCTTTCGACTCTTCTTGGATGGTTTTGTGATAAACTTGCCTTTATATTTTCTGATATTGAACCCAAGAAAATCAAACCCTTCTTCTATATGAGTTATCTTAGTCTTTTCTTCTGATAAGGTAAGCCCTCTTGCTTGAAGAAACTCAATGACTAATGGTTTAACATGGTTCTCCAACAACTCCTTACTCTCTCCTGTGATAATAAAATCATCCGCGTAGCGAACAAGATTTATCATAGGAGTATAGTAATTTTTCTTCGAGCGGTTTATCGGAAAGCTATCGGCAAGCAGTTTTTCCAGTCCGTCCAAAGTCATATTTGCAAGAGTTGGGGAGATGATGCCGCCTTGAGGAGTTCCCTCCTCTGTCGGAAAAAGTTGCTTGTTGAAAATAAATCCACTTTTCAACCATTTACGGAGCAAAACTTTATCCATAGGGATATTGTCAAGCAACCATTCATGACTGATATGGTCGAAACAACCTTTGATATCACCTTCTAAGATCCATTGTGGGGATGTCGTCCTTGCCAGGTCATTGAAGCATTGTTGAACGGCATCTGCCGTGCTCCTTTCTTTTCTGAAACCATAAGAATTGGCATCAGCCGTTGTTTCAGCTACGGGAGCCAGTGCCATCAGATACAATGCCTGCATAGCCCGGTCTTTCATAGTTGGTATACCCAATGGTCTTAATTTCCCGTTACTCTTTCTGATATGTACTCGTCTCAGAGGTTGGGGTGTATAACCTCTCCTTTTCAGTTCGGTTATTGCACACACTTTAGCATCTGGCGTTTTCCATGTTACCATATCGACGCCAGCCGTTTTACTCCCATTATTGGAAGTTACACGTCTTACCGCTAATGCTTTAGCGTAAAACGAGTGGGTCAGTGTCCACTGCAAGGCTTTGACCTTGTTGTGGCGACCCTCTTTTTGAGCCTTTACAATACGCGCTTGTAGCTTTTGAACCGCAGCTTCGCATTTGAGCCAATTTATACTGTCCCATTTGCTCTGCGTTTGGTCAGTCGATGCACACGATTTTTTAATTTCGTTCATTTGCTTTTCTCCTTTTAAAAGTTCTAAAAGTTTCTTGTAAAGAATCACCTACCGCAGAAGTCAGCCTGCTTTCGCAGCGGGATGATGTTTCAATCCCTATTCACCCCATTACAGGGTGGCATTCGCTTTTTCTGCAATCCTATACCCGCACTCCATTCGGCATTCCTTACGGTCTGCTTACCTGTCATTGGCAGGAGAAATACGGGCTTACTACGTTCCGTGCAAGTAACTTATAAGTGGGTTAGGTTCTGTCTATTACACCGGCAGTACTCTGTTCGTGTATTCCCAGAATGGAGAGGAATAACCGACTGCTTCCCTTTTGGGCTGAAGCCTATCAGTATCTTTGGCTTCTTCAACCTTACGACGTTTAGACGACAGTTCGCTTACGCTAACCATACCACCCAAGCCAAGCTCCCTGACTGTATGATACTAACAGCCATTGTCTTTCCCTCACGGTTCTGACTGCTCCTTTCGGAAGGGCTACCTTGTCTGGACAGCTTTGATACAGTATATTACTATTGGTGCATCTGTCCATAGGCTACCGTTGACGAAACAACGGGTTAAATCTAAGTTTAACAATTACTTACACAGCGACGTATCGCACCCACTCCTTGTTTATCTGGTTCCCGCGGGAGTAGCGGGAAAGGGACTGCATGTTGCGCGCACGTTTCTCGAACATACGCAGGTTTTCGTCGCTGTCTTCCAGGAACACGTACTGGTTGTAAAGGTGGTCGCAGGAAAGCAGAAGCCCCACGGGGGCCGCGAACGAGAGCAGGCAGTCCGAACGGTCGGTGGAAAGACGCTCGTAACGGGTGTCCGTACCCACGCGCCCCGGCAGGTCTTCCGTGTCCGAGAGCGTGTGCAGGCACACCCGTTTGTTACCCACGCGCAGAACCTCGGCCCCCAGCTCGATGTCCTGAAGAGAAGTCGTCTCCGAGAGCGAGAGGGAAAAGTACCGTTCCAGCAGGCCCGGACAATCCGCCGTACCCGTGATCTCGTCCCCAGTGAGGCGGACAAGGGTCAGGAAACCCGAATCGTTCAGAATACGCTCGAACTGTTCCGCCGCCTCCAGGAATTTTGTCGCCGATTCCCGGTTTACCTCTTTGGGAATGATGTTGCCCCGGCAGAGGGTCGAGAAGTCTGAACGCATGTGCATACGCTCCCTCGTCGTTTTCGTCAGGTAGAGGAAGCAGGCGTGGGTCAGGAACGGACGCTCGTTGAAATGCCGCTCGTAACTGCGGGAGAGGAAACTCATGTCCCCCTCGCCCGTGGCCGGGCGGTAACGCTCGCGGATGAACCAGTCCTGCTTGTGTACCACGCTGTATTCGGGCAAGACCTTCAGGGCCTTGCACCAGGCGGCGTGGATCGCCTCGTACTCGGCGGACGTGACGGTGAACAGCTCCGGGAGTTCGACCCGATAGACGACCGTTATGTCCGCGTCCTTGCTGATGATACAACCGCCTTCCACGGCCAGGAGCGGGAACTTGCTTTCCAGCGTGGTGGCTTTCAAGAGGTTTCTCATACGCGGCCCCCCTTTCTTTTCAGCAACCGGCGCAGGGACTTGCGGTTGAGCAGGTAGCGGGGATGCCGACGCGCGGCGAGCAGCTTCATCAGCCCGTGTTCCCCGTAACGGGCGTTCAGGCGGAAGGTAAGCCAGACCAGCACCGAAGCCGCCGCAACGCCGAAAGCGATACATACCCACTGATCGACCCCTGCCATGTAGAGGATGACGAACACCACGAAGACGGCCAGCAGGCCGCCCGCGAAGATGAAGAGGTACTGCGCCTTCAGGCCCCGGAACTCCACGCTCTTGCCGATTCCCTTGTTGATTCCATATTCCATAATTATTTGCATGACAGGTTGGACTACAAGAAGAAAGAGCGTAGGATCGTCGCGGCGACAATCAGGAAAATACACGCGCCGAACCAGCTCGCGGCGGTCTTCGACGTGTCGGGGTCGCCGCTCGAAAACTTGTTATAGACCTTGATGCCCCCGATAAGGCCGACCACAGCCCCCACAGCGTACACGAGTTTCGTGCCGGGGTCGAAGTAGCTGGTTACCATGTTGGTAGCCTCCGTAATGCCGGCGATGCCGTTGCCCTGCGCGAAAGCGGAGGAGATGGCGGCAAAGAGAAATGCCGCCGGAAGAAGAATCTTGTTCTTTCTCATAACTCGATAATGTTTGAATTGTGGCGCGGGGATGGATAGGCCCCGCACCGGGTTAAACTTCTTGATTCGGATTTTTTCAGTGGTTCGAGGATAGCCTCACGCGCTACCCGTAGTCTTTTTCTTTCATCGTGATGTCATTATGGGGTTAAACAAACTCACGGACGTCGAAACCCGTGGGAACCGAACCCTGCGGAGATGGGCTTTCCGCAGACCTCTCGGACATACGCCGGTGAAAAGCCGAGAGGTAGGTGTCGATCAGGGATTTTACCCTGTCGTTCCCGTCGGGGCGGCCCGAAACGATGACCTCGAACATGTCGGTCTGTTTCAGGCCCAGGAGGACACGTCCCGTTTCCTCCCTTTGCTCGTCTGTTGAAGGTGGATCGTGTACCACGTGGCGGTAGGCTTCGCCCATCTGTTCAAAACTAACCCCCTGGGCAAGCGAGCGGCCCAAAAGGGGCAGCTCTTCGGTGTCGTCTTCATCCTCGTCATAATCCGGCTCCTCCGCGTCCGCATCCGGGAAAGATTCATCGTACAGCGGAAAGTCGATTTCCAGAGGTTCGTTAGGCTCCCCCTCGGGAGCGACACCGAACACTTCATCCAGGTCTTCCGGCGGAATCTGCCGGGGGTGTTCGGGTACATTCGTGGGCACAAATATATCGGCTTTTTCCGTAACTTTTTCAGTTTCAGATTCTACGGCAGCTTGTGGCCGGGAGTGGCGCAAGTCGAGGACAAAGCGGCTCCTGCCGATGATCTCCTGCCGGCAGGGCGTGTCTTCGGAAACGATCCCGTCTGCCGGTTCGTTACGTTCCATCCGCCGCAGGCGGAAAAACGCCCACAAGGCATACCCCACGGCAAAGAGGGGCAGCAGCCACAACGCCCCGTTCATCGCTCCTCCGCTTTGGGTTGCAGGGAGGCCACGGCCTCACGCTCCTCGAAAAGCCGCTCGATGGTTTCCCGGTTATCGTCCAGGTGCGCCTTGAGAACCTTGTCCACGTAGGCCGTGATCGTCACGTCGCCACGACCGATGACACGGGTGATCTCGCGGATACGCTCGTGATACGACGGACGTATCTTCACGTGCTTGTTACCGGCGAAAGGCAGCCGCAGCAGGCAGATGTAACGGGCCAGGTACTCGGCCTCGGGGGTGGGGACAGTCCCCACGGCGACCTCCCCCGAAGGGCCGTCGGGGACGATAAGGGTTTTCATCCTGCGCCGGTAGCGGCACACGCGGAAGATGAAGGGCACGGCGACGCAAAGGACAGCCGCCAGGATAACAGATAAAATAATTGCTTTGTCTGACATGATGGATTGTTTTTAATGGATTGTAAAAAATATTGGGTTCATAACTAAAAAATATCGGAGTTCCGTTTCTTGTAGAGTTCCGAAATTTCCTCCTGATAGGTCGCGAAATGCTGCTCCAGCACATTGTCCAGGTAGCTATACAGCGAGAGTTCGTTCTTACCGATAACCTGCACTATCCGGGTTATACGCTCGTGAAACTCCTTGCGGATATACACCGTTTTGCCGCTTCGGGTATTGGAGGAGGCGTTCCGGATAAAAAGACGCTCGTAATCCTGGCCTTTCCCTCTTCGGCGGCGTCCCTCCTCTTTCGTAGCCGGCGAGGAGGCGGCCTCGCCGGACGGTTCCGATAGAGCCGATGCCTCCTCCTCTTTTTCCGGCGTGTAAGGATGCAATGGCCGGTTTCGGCTTTTGGCCTGGCTGATGATGAAGGAAGCGTCCAAACCGTCGTCATGTTCTTTTCCGCTCATAAGATCCTACTTTAACAGTTCGATCAATTCATCCACGAGTTTATCCAGGTTGCTGCCCCGGATCAAAGAACGGTCTGCCGGGAAGAGCGTGGAGCGGAAGACAGAGCGACGGCTGGCGTTCTGCTCACGACGAAAACGCTTGGTGTCAGGCAAGAAGGTCTTCAGGACAGGAAGATCCAGCTCTTTCATTACCGCCTCGTAAACCTGATATAACTCTGTCTTTTCACGTCCGTCCACCATGTTCCATAGCATATACAGCCCTTTCATCCGGGACTTCTCGCGGCCCATGATATGCTCCTTTACCACAACCGCGTAATTCAGGGTGCTTTCCATGACAACCCGGTCGGCACTGATCGGGGCGACGAGATAATCCATTCCGGCCAGGGAATGAATCAGATCCTCGTTATTGATCGTACCGGGAAGGTCGAAGAACACATAATCGAAATCACCTTGCGGCAGGAGGTAGTCGGCATCGGCCAACGCCTCTTTCGTGTTGCTTTCCACGACAGGATAGGCTTTCTTTTGAAGCCGGGTGAATTGTTCGTAAGCTAACCTCTTGTAATGTTCGTCTTCGAGGGCAAGCTTCAGGTCACGTTCCCGCATCTCCACGATGGAGTGTTGGGGATAATCGCAGTCAATGACCGCGACATTGAAACCCTTTACATAGTGCAGGTAAGAGGCTGCCAGCACCGTGAGGGTGGTTTTGCCCGCTCCGCCTTTCTGGGTGGAGAAGGCCACGAATTTCGTTTTCTCTTTCATTGTTCCATGCGTTTTTAGTTATACAATCGGGTAATCGTTCATCTCTTCACGTATCCGGGCAAGTGACGGCATGAGATTTTATGCAGGTATGCCGGCACGCATATATGCTGGTGCGCTGGCAGGCTGTTACGCCGGTATGCCGGTGCATGGGCGCGTGTCCGATTTTATACTCATGCGCAACCGCATTTGCTTATCCGGACAAAGCCCCGCTTTTTCCTCTGCACACGGTGTTTTCTGCATCCGTCCGCACGTGTGCGGACAGGGGGATGTGTCATTGCCCGTATCCGTTCTCACGTGCAAAATAAACCCTTAAAAACACGGGTTGTATGCTCTTTTTCCGCTATGGCCGCGTGTGGCGTCAAAGTGGACGCAAGTGGCGTAATCGCTTATGGCACAAGTGATTGAATAGGTCGGTATCTTTGCCTCGTGAACGATCCCGACGCTAATGAAGCCGTCCTTGCCCCGTTTTACGGCGGCTCTTTCAATGTTCTGTCTGCGAGCGGGCAGAAGGTATTTGCAAAGGGCAAATAGCAAGCTGTGTTTTCTGCTGCACGATTCTCGTTTTGCAGCAGAAAACAGCTTGCCCGCAAGGGGGAGAAAGCACCTCCGGAGTCGGTGCTTTTCAGAAAGGCGGCAAGCCGCGAAGGGATCGGAATTTTCAGGAACCGGGAGGCTCTGGCCTCTCCTTAAAATTTCGATGCGATGGAAAAGAACAGAAAGCCCCGAGGGGGCAAAGGGGGACGACCCGCGAAAAACGACCCGGCCGTTTACCGCTTTTCGGTAAACTTTTCAGCCGTGGAACATGCCCGTTTCCTCGACCTTTACGAGCAGTCCGGGCTATTGTCCAAAGCCGCTTTTATCAAAGCGAGAGTGTTCAACGAGGCGTTCCGGGTGGTAAAGACCGACCGGGGAACGCTCGAATACGTGGCGAAGCTGACCGCTTTCCACGCCCAATTCCGTGCCATAGGAACGAATTATAACCAGGTGGTGAAGGAGCTGCACGCGCATTTTTCCGAGAAGAAAACACTCGCGCTGCTCTATAAACTGGAGAGAGCGACACGTGAACTGGCGGCCGTCGGGCAGCAGGTCGTGTCGCTCTCCGAAGAGTTCAAACAACGATGGTAGCCAATATCACCACCGGAAAAGACGTGTACGGCGCGCTGGCGTACAACCAGGAGAAAGTCAATCGGGGCGACGGGAAGGTACTGCTGACCCACATCGTGAGGGAGCCGGTGGATGGGCGCTTCAACGTGGCCGCGACGGCAGAAGACCTCCTGCGCTGGATGCCCTCGCACTACCGGACGGAAAAACCCGTCGTGCACGTGTCGCTCAACCCGGCTCCCGAAGACCGCCTCGACGACGGGCAACTCGCGGAGATAGCCGGGGCCTACATGGAGCGCATGGGCTGGGGAGGACAACCTTATATCGTATTCAAGCATACCGACATCGGACGGGAGCATATCCATATCGTGTCGGTGCAGGTGGCCCAGGACGGGCGCAAGATAAACGACAGCAGGCGCAACGAACGCAGCGTGGCCGTTACCGAGGAACTGGAACGGGAGTACGGACTGCATCCCGCCAAAGGGAGAAAGCGGGAGAAAGGGCAAGGGATCGTCCCCGCCGATTACACGCGGGGCGACCTCAAACGCCAGGTGGCAGCGGTAATAAAACCGGCCGTGGCGACATACCGCTTCCAGACCCTCGGCGAGTTCCGGGCATTGCTGTCCCTATATAATATAGGTATAGAGGAAGTCCGGGGAGAGCGGAACGGAACCCCCTACCGGGGATTGCTCTACACGCTGCTGGACGAGAACGGGGACAAGGCAGTGGCCGCGCCGCTCAAATCCTCACTGTTCGGTAAAGAGGTCGGGTATGACGGGCTGGAACGGCACATGGAGCGCAGCGCCGAACGGTTCGGGAAGGACGACACGAGGAGGCAAATCCGTGGCCGGGTCGATAAAGCGCTTCGGGGAGAACCCACGGAGGAAGAACTGCGCGAACGCCTGCGGGGAGCCCGGGTGGATCTCTACATACGACGCAACGAAAACGGCCGCATCGTGGGTGTGACCTTCATTGACCACGAAACACGGACGGTCGTGAACGGATCACGGCTGGGAAAGGCATACTCGGCCAACGCCTTCGAGCTGCGCTTCGGCGGAAAACGGAATCCCGGGGAAAACACGAGGGGCTTGTCCCCGAAACAAGCGCCTGCCGGACGGGACGGGCAACGGAAGCGGAATACCTCACGACGGAGGAAAGTATAACATCTCAATTATCATTCATTTATTAAATCTTACGGTTATGCAACAGGAAGACGACCTTCGGGGTCTTGCAAAAACAATGGATTTCATGCGGGCATTGAGTATCTTGTTCGTGGTTATCAACATCTACTGGTTCTGCTACGGGCAGATACGGGAATGGGGAATCAATATCGGCGTGGTCGATAGGATTCTGCTGAACTTCGACCGCACCGCGGGGCTGTTCCGGAATATACTATGGACGAAACTTTTCGCCGTCGTGTTCCTCGCCCTTTCATGCCTCGGGACAAAAGGAGTAAAAGAGGAGAAAATTACCTGGCGGAAAATCACGGCATCGCTGGCCACGGGAGGCGTGCTGTTCTTCTTCAACTGGTGGCTGCTGGACTTGCCGCTGACGGCGATGGCGAACGCGGCTTTCTACATACTGACCCTATCGGCCGGGTATATCTGCCTCTTGATGGGCGGCGTGTGGATGTCCCGCCTGCTGAAGAACAATCTCATGGATGACCCTTTCAACAACGAGAACGAATCATTCCAGCAGGAAACACGCCTGATCGAGAACGAGTACTCCATAAATCTGCCGACGAAATTTTACTATAACAAACAGTGGAACAACGGGTTCGCCAATGTCGTAAACCCGCAAAGGGCTTGCATCTGCATGGGAAGCCCGGGCAGCGGGAAGAGTTATTGTGTTGTAAACCAGTTCATTAAACAGCAAATCGAAAAGGGCTATACCCAATACATCTATGACTACAAGTTTCCCGATCTTTCGGAAATCGCTTACAACCACCTGCTGAATCACCAGAAAGGTTACAAGAAAATCCCGACTTTCTACGTCATAAATTTCGACGACCCGCGCCGCTCGCACCGCTGTAACCCCATTCACCCGGACTTCATGACCGATATTTCGGACGCCTACGAGAGCGCCTATACCATCATGCTCAACCTGAACCGAAGCTGGGTGCAGAAGCAGGGCGATTTTTTTGTGGAAAGCCCCATTATCCTTTTCGCGGCCGTGATCTGGTTCCTGCGCATCTACGACAACGGGCGGTATTGTACCTTCCCGCACGCCATCGAGTTCCTGAACAAGCGGTACGAGGATATTTTCCCGATTCTGACATCCTACCCGGAACTCGAAAACTACCTCAGCCCCTTTATGGATGCCTGGCTCGGAGGCGCTCAAGACCAGCTCCAGGGCCAGATAGCATCGGCCAAAATTCCGCTTTCCCGCATGATTTCGCCCCAGCTATATTGGGTCATGTCGGGCGACGATTTCACGCTCGACATCAACAACCCGGACGATCCCAAGATACTCTGCGTGGGGAACAATCCCGACAGGCAAAACATTTACGGAGCGGCTTTGGGATTGTATAATTCCCGGATTGTCAAGCTCATAAATAAGAAAGGCCAGCTCAAATCGGGCATCATCATCGACGAGTTGCCGACAATCTACTTCAAGGGACTCGACAACCTGATCGCCACGGCCAGAAGCAACAAGGTCGCCGTGCTGCTGTGCTTCCAGGATTTTTCACAGTTGAAGAGGGACTACGGGGACAAGGAGGCCGCCGTCGTGATGAACACGGTGGGCAACATCTTCTCCGGGCAGGTCGTAGGTGAAACGGCCAAGACACTCTCGGAACGGTTCGGTAAGGTATTGCAGAAGCGGCAGAGCATGACGTTGAGCCGCAGCGACAAATCGACATCCATATCCACGCAGCTGGACAGCCTGATCCCGGCCTCGAAGATCTCGACGCTCACGCAGGGAATGTTCGTCGGGGCCGTGGCGGACAATTTCGACGAACGTATCGAGCAGAAGATTTTCCACTGCGAGATTGTCGTGGACAACGAAAAAGTGAAAGCGGAAACGGCCCGGTACAAGAAGATACCACAAATTACCGACTTCACGGACGAGAACGGGACGGATCACATGAAACAGGTCGTGCAGGAAAACTACGAACGTATCAAGGCAGAGGCCGGCCGCATCGTCGCCGAGGAACTGGAACGTATCAAGAACGACCCGGTGCTTTGCAAGCTCCTGCCGGAACAGAACTAAATGAACACAAACACCCCCGCAAACAACCTCCGTGACCTTAACCGGGGCTGTTTCCTGGTTTTATAACCGTACAGCCGGTGTTTTGGAGCATAAAGTAGTGATTATGTGAACGGAAAACATTATTTTTGTGTTCGGAATCCTTTTAATTATAAGTATGACAGTTACCGATATATACGAAGCAATGAACAGCAAGGCGGAAGCGTTTTTCGAGTGGTTGCAGGCTCACCCGAAATACGGGTTGCTGTTTGGTGTCGGGTTGCTTGCCCTATGGCTTGCAGGGTTGCTGTTCCGTTGGAAATGGGCGTGTCATTGGCAGTTTAACAGCAAACTGTGGTTATTTGATGATTGCAAGCCTGAAACACGCCGCAGGGTTCAGATTGTGTTGGTCAGCGTTCTGATTATACTTATATTGGTTGGTTTCTTTGTATGGAGATAACGGTATGGAAAAGGACAATCGCAAATACCGGATCTGCTTCATCGACTATATGTGGTATGTAGCCGAGATATGGCACGAAAGGGAGCGTACCAATCTCAACGGACGTATGCTACTGTTTTGGTGCTGGCTCTTCGTCCTACTCATACCGCTTGGGTTTCCGCCGATATTGCGCCTTTTCGGCTGGATGATTGGTTTGGCCATAGTGATTCCTCTCTGCTTTCTTCCCGATTTATTCTGCAAGCTACGCTATACAGCCGGACGGCGTGAAGCGCTCCGTGAACATTACGGGAAGATGAAACATCCCGGCAGGAAGCTCGCCAAAATAGTTCTTATCGCTATCGCCCTGATCGTGGCAAATGTAGCGCTGATGTTCCACCTCGGATTTATACATTGGGCATGATGAAACGGCAGGAGAATAAGCAACGGTTTTATCTCTGGGATTACCTCTGGTGGATGGGGGAGAAATGGAAGCAGGCAAGACGAACAGGCAGGGTCGATGGCGAAATGATGCTCTCGATTTATATCTTCGCTCTTTTGATATTCCCTATGATGACTGTTACTATCCGGCTTTTTCCAGGTGTGTCGGCATTGTTGCCATGTGTCGTTTTTAGCATTGTCACATTTGCCGTTATGTCGCTCGTCAGCAGGATTTACAAATGGCGAGGCAAAGCAGTGATGTCTCACTATGCCAAGTGCAGGTTTAACGAACTCCTTGCGGTTCTGTTATTTTTCCTTGCGATGGCCATTATCTGCTTTATGATGTATCTTCTTGACAAAAAGTGATACATACTTTGATACGGACTCCGGGCCGTTATATCGAATGGTCTAACTCGATGTACCAGTTTCCCTTGATGGGCTTGTAAAGCGTGGTGTCGTTGTACGTCCTGCGGTAGATCTCGTTCAGGTCGCCATGTTCGGTGATACGGATATTCCGACGGCTTCTCAATCCGGGATCGTAAACGAAACTCTTGGAAGTTCCCGCATCCACGATGCCGTGGGAGTAGTACGGCATAACGAGGCTCACATATACCGAATCTGCCGTTCCCCATTCCCTGCGATCAACAAGGATAAAACCGCATCCAATCTCTGATAACAGGGAGTCGAGTAGGATTCGCTCCGGCTTCAACAGTCCATATACCGGGATGTCTTGTTCATCATTCGTTTCATGGGATGTATCGCTTTGCTCCATTGAATCAAGTATAATAATCTCTTCCGGAGAAAGCGGCGGGTAGTGAAAACTACCTTCTGAACTCTCTGCCATGATTTCGTACACCTTACGGAACGCCACCTCGTGCGTGGTGAAATGGCGTATCATTTCCTCGTCCGACGGCGGCATGGGAGGCTCTCCGCAGCTTACGGCAAGCAGGATTACAAATAACAGGATTATGACTGGTGTTCTCATTTTCTAATGTTTAATGTTCTGTGGCTAACCAATCTTGTTTAGGGAGTTGAGCCATTTGTTAATAGCATCCAATCTGTTATTCTGTTTAATGGTATCTTCATTTCTACATAATTTGATTTGCCGAATAACAGAGTTCTGCATAATTGAATCGGATTTGAAAAGCAGTTCTAAAACGGCTTCATAACATTTGGAATATCTGGACAATTCATCCAATATATTTGCGTCTTTTAGAATATACAGGTTGAAATTGTACACAAATGACTTGTAACTGAAAATCTCCGACTGTAATGCTGCTGCATCAAGACAAGTATAAAACAATTCCTTATCGTGCTGATATAGCCACATATAATCAGATGGGTTCAGGTTGTAGTGCAATAAAGTTTCCGAACGGACAAATGGAAGCCCCGTATTTGAGCCTACCAGATAACGGTATGTCTCATTGACTATTGACTCAACTATTTCAATGGATTCTGATTGTTTGTCCGATTCCCGTATTTCTGTAAATGTATCGGCAATAAGAACTTCCACATCCTGCGATTTGTAATATATACCGTTTTTTTGCCAGCGGAATCTACGGATATATTCTTCAGAAGTCGGACAACAGAACAGTAAAGTATTTAACAATCGGTTCAGATATATTCGCTTATCTGGAATATGACAACGGTGTAACCCTATTATGGAGCCATAAGCGTATAGCTTTCCAAACTCGTTTTCCTCCGAATTTGAATTTTTAGGCATGTAATACAACCGCACAATATTGTCAATGAAATAATATATATCAAGATATTTCAATGTATCAGCCGATTCTCCATATTTGTTAAGTAAATGCCGCTCCAGTTTCTCGCCATACCATAAGTAGCCATCGGGATTTATTTGAAACAACCGATGAAACTTAGGTCTTGATAATGAAAAGTTCTTGTTTCTACTTTTCATTCGTTCCAGTAAGGCGACAATAATTCTATTCGTTATATCCATAGCTGTAATGTTCAATAGCGTTCCGCTTTAAGCAGTAGTGCTGTTTGTTACTAACGAATTCATTCATTAATTGATGCTTTCATTTTTTCTACAATTACATCAATATATTGTTGTGGAATGTTTTTATTTTTATAGTTCTCAATAGCATCAAGAATACTTTGTTTCAATATCTCAACACATTGAGAATCATTTGCTGTTTCAAATTTATCAAATGGGAGTAGAATTTCCAATTCTATCCGATTACGTTTTTTCGAATATCGACTTAATGGATTTGTAGTAAATCCTTTTAAGCAGAATACATAGAAACTTAGTTCATTAATATATGAAATATCACATAGACAATCCATATATTCTATTACAGAGTTTCTTGCTTTACGAAACTTATCAGAAATACTATGTTCCAATTCACCTCCAATAAAAACTTTCATACAAATTTGTTATCGTTAGTAATGTTTGGTGGCTAACCGACCTTTAAGGGGAGGTTGAGCCGCTTGTTAATCGTCTTTATTGGATTGAATGTATTATTAAAGATACTTCGTCTTTTTGATAAAGATAAGTTTTTATTATACAAGATGTTTTTTGTAATGATAAAAAAACTTTAACCGACGCTTCACAATAGGGAGACAAAGAATCAAATAGGACTAATTCAGTAGAATCCCATTTTACTTCAACTTCTTCTATCGGTTCTGCCCCAGTTACTATATCATTCTCCAGAAGTTTTTCCACCGTTAGATAATCGGGAGCATACTTCCAACGAATTATTAAAATTGCTCCATCTTTATTTACTATGCGTGTAGCCATCGGTTCATCTCCCATTACCAATAAGACATGATTGTCTATATAGATTTTCCCCAAGTAATCTGTTACGCTACATATAGCATTGTAGTTTTCTTGACCCTTCCATTGATGGGCATATTGTTGCTCAACAATGACAAATGGGCTTCCTGATGTTTCAATCCAATTATTCATATTTTTCTCAGCGATTAATGTTTTGCAGCGTTCCGCTTTAAATGTTTCATCTGTTTGTCAGCAATCTTGTTTTTTTACCATATACCAACTTCACAAATACCCTTGAATCTATCTAATACCATTCCGTTTTTTTTATCACTTCCCAAATTTACACTTATATGCTTGAGGTTAGGAAGATTTTCAGGAATTATATTATCCAATACCACTACTGTCCCGTAAAAGCGGGCAAGTCGGTCTTTGAAATAGTTGAAACATAGTCTATTAGAAGTAATTTTTCATGTGCGACGATTTGAATTTGTAATTTTGCAGCCCATAAAGGGACTGCTCTATGAACAAAGACAAATATGTATTCGCTCAATTGGTTGAATTTCTCGACAACAACAAGTTCCGTCACCTGGTTGACAAGTATGATGGGAACAGGTATGTCAAGAACTTCACCTGCTGGAATCAGCTCATGGCACTCATGTTCGGACAACTCTGTAACCGTGAGAGCCTGCGTGATGTTGTCGTTGCATTGGAGACTCACCAATCCAAATGTTATCACCTTGGAATGGGGCGTAATCCAATAGCGAAAACGACATTTGCCACAGCGAATCAGAATCGTGACTACAGGATCTTTGAAGACTTTGCCTTCTTCATGATGGAACAGGCTCGCAAGAAACGAGCAACCGACATCTTCAAGCTGAAGGGGAATGTTTATGCATTTGATTCAACAACGATTCCGCTCTGCTTGTCAGTATTCTGGTGGGCAAAGTTCCGCAAGAAGAAAGGAGGCGTTAAGGCGCATGTCCTTTATGATCTGGAGTCCCAGGTTTCTGCTTTCTTCCATATTACGACTGCATCGGTACACGATTCAAAGGCAATGAAGGAGATTCCCTATGAATCAGGTTCTTACTACGTATTTGACCGTGGTTACAATGCATTCAAGGAACTCTACAAGATTTGTCTTAATGAATCATACTTCGTGGTTCGGGCGAAGAAGAACTTACAGTACAAGTGTACGAAATGGAAACGTAGATTGCCTAAGAATGTGCTTTCTGATTCCGTTATTGAACTCACGGATGTGAACACACAGAAGAAGTTTCCTGAGAGGCTGCGACTTGTGAGATTTCACGATGACGAGCAAGACAGAGACTTCGCATTTTTGACGAATGCATTCCATCTTACCGCTCTCGAAATTGCTAATCTCTACAAGAACCGATGGCAGATTGAGTTGTTCTTCAAGTGGCTCAAGCAGCACCTCAAGATTAAGAAATTCTGGGGCACTACAGAGAACGCTGTCAGAATACAAATTTGCTCTGCAATCATAACTTATTGCCTTGTCGCCATCGTCCAACACGACATGCGACTAAAGCGGTCAACTTATGAGGTCCTGCAGATTTTGAGCATCTCACTAACGGATAAGACTCCACTGAGAGATCTCTTCGAAAAGACTAATTTCAACGATGTCAAAGAACTCGATTATCCCCTCTTGGAGGGACTATTTGATTAATATTAACTTCGTCCCAATTTTAACGGGACACTAATGATCCAATACATCAAAAGGCAATTGCAAGAGTAAGTTTTTTAAATTCTCGTGGTATAAAGGAAAACTTTGTAACCGTTTCATATTGGCAAGAGACATACCGGTTAAAGAATGAAGGTTGCTTAAATCCGGCATTTCTTCAACATTGCTAAGTCCGTCTAAACCAATAGATCTTAGTTCTTTCAAGTCCAATAAAAAATTAAGATTCAATATTTTCGGAGAACGGTATATATCTATGCTTCTTAAATTTGGTGCCTTAATACCTAAATGTGCCCCATCCTTTAAATTAAAACAAGTTAATGTTTCCAAGTTTGGTAAGCAGGATAATATGTTTGAATCTAACCCTTTTATTTTTAAGCGTTTCAGTCTGTTCAGCTTGTTCAATGTAGGATATTGATATTTCGTTATAGGATAAAAACTTATACAGAGTTCTTCCAGTTTCTCCAATGAAACAAGTTCGTCAATACAGAGTTTATTATCATATAGTGCATCAATAACTATACTCCTCAAATTTCTGAATATTGAAATTCCTTCAATTGTTTTCAGAATATTCTCGGTGTAATTATACGATTCAACTCCTATTATATTGTCACTTATACATTCAAAATAGGAGAAAGCAATCAGATTGTTGTTATTTGAACGCATTACCAATGTTACTTCTGTCGTTTCATTGATTATAGCTTCTTTTAGAAGTTTCAATTTCTCTATGTCAGGTTGTTCTTCTATCAACAATCGCAACTTATTATCTTCATGCTTTAATCCGATAATCTGTTCTTCTGTATATTGATTTAATTTTTCAATGAACATATAATTTGTATTTACAGGGTTGCTAATGTTCGGCGGATAATCTCTCTTACGGAGATTTATCCATTTGTTACCGATGTGCCATTTATTTCTATTTCTTTAAATTTTAAAAACTCATTTGCCTTATACAAATGAAGTAATTGCATTTTCATATTTTCATTGACAATGTTTTTATAAAAACCGTATTTATTCCACCCTTTTAAAAAGAACCCATCTACAGATGAAGGTATTTTAGACATATCTAACACAAGTGTACTCATGCATTCAAATTCTTCTCGTTTGGAATGAATATTGTCAACACAATCAATTACTTCATTAAAAATAATTGCCATATAATCAAGTGGGAAATCTCCATGTACTGAAACCCTTTTTAAAGAAATTCCTTTTATGGAGGACAATTCGTTTATATTCAATATATCTTCTCTGACAAGAAACAAATGGCTGACTTCAGCAAATTCTGGCATTCTTATTTGCCCAAATCCAGATATACTTTTAGCGATTAGCCCCTTACCTTTGATAAGAGCTTTTATTTGATACCTTTCCGATGAAGATGAATCTATAATTCTTTGAAAATTAATTTCTTTATCTTCATATATAAACTCCCACGAATATGTAATACATTTCTTCCATATTCGATTTTCTCCATTCAAGTATATTTTATACCATTTCATATTGTCATTGTTAATCGGTAATGTTCGGCGGATAAACCACCTTAAAAGTTTCATCTGTTTGTTATCGACCTATTTTATTTTTAGTTTTTGACTATATGCAAGTATTACGAAACGATTATCTAATCCACAATCAATTACATCATTCTTTTCTAATTGAGAATAGGCTTTTACAAATCTATTTCGACATTTACTTGAATGTATGTAATGATTGAAGTAGTTCTCGGCTTGTTCCTTTTCACCATATCTCAACATATATGGCAGGGCAAGGAGAGAGTCTTTCGTGTATTGATTGAAACAACAGCCATGTTGCGTAATGAAGTCAATAGCCATTTGTCTATTCTCAAATAAATCAAATATCGGACAAGCATATTTTTCAAGTAAATCAATTATTGTTTTTATTGATGGAGCATAGCTTAGTCCGGCAAGATCCCAAGATTGATATTGATTTATTGGCGATAGGTATCCAATATGATTATGATATACTAAGCCATCATCATTGACATTGAGATTCTCTTCTTGCACCCACTTTTTCAAGTTTTTACAGGTAATCGTAATCAGTGGATATATAGCCACATTACAAGATGAATTATATACACTTGAACGAAACCATATTTCAAAAGTCAAATTTTTGTCTTTTGAAATCTTTTTCAAACATTGTCCATTTTTAGACGGCTTAAATCCCATTGCGATAAAAGGAATAGCTATCTCATTGCAGGCTTTAATAAATATATCTCTTGGTTTCATTTCTTGTTCTTTTCAGGTCGATAATGTTGGGTGGCTAACCGACCTTTCAGGGGAGGTTGAGCCGCTTGTTAGTGTCATTTTTTATCTTATTCTCAACCAATTAATGAACATATCTGTAAATGATTGGGATAAAAATCTATTCTCAGATAAGTCTAAATCTCCTAATGGTTGTAAAAAAATAAAAGTAGGTTCTCCAAAATAAAAACCGATACAATTATCGCCTCCATCAGTGCCAATAACCAAAGATTTTTTCGACAAATACTTTTGTATTTGGTATTCTTTGTTCAGTTGCATCAAATCTTCAATCTTCCATAATGATAAATATTGACTACCAATATTACCTTCTCCACCATTACTCCATAACATAAATTCCTTATAATCATCGGGTAATGGAAACAACTTTCCCACACTCAACATTATTTGTTGATCACATGGAGGATTGGAGTGCCAACTTTTATTGATTTTTTCTATTATCTGTTTCATTATAATTTTATATGACACTAATGTTCGGCAGCGTTCCACTTATTCAGTCGGTTTGCTGTTTGTTATTGACCTTCTTTTCTAAATATTCAATTTTCCATTCTCTTGCTTTTTCGTTAGGTACATTGCATAATTCATATATTTCATACCATCCATCTTTACCCATTTCAACAAAACTGCAATCATAACCGGTATAGAGTTCCTTTGCATAATCTTCAGTTGAATTGAAATGTTCAAAAGAAAGAAAATTAAACGTTTCTTTTCGCCACTGATTATGATTGTATTCATCAATAATAAAATTCAATGGCTTATTCCCATAATTCATTTCTACATATTTATCAAGTGATACGAAGTATAACAAGATATGTAGTGAACCATTTATTCTAATGACATCAATACCATTATTGCCTAAATATTGATTATGGACTTTTCTTATACACTTATGCAAGTCATTGATTAAAATATTAGATTCAATCAATAACTCAAAAGTTATATTATTATTTATGTCCTTTATTTTAATAATCATTTTGCTTTTTAGGTCGATAATGTTCGGCAGCTAATCGCCATTTTGGGCGATTAAGGTGTATGTTAGCATCACTTCTAATAAAAGAATCACATATCAGCTAATTTCCACTTTACTTCAGAAGCTGATACATCATCATCAATATATGCTTGCAAATAAGCAGCTAAATCTTTATATCGACTTTCACCGTTGCAATCATATACCCATAATTCCGGTTCTTCTGTACCGTCAAACCATATTAGGCAAATCATTTCATAGCCATTATCGCTTGCTGCAAAAATGGAAATTCTGTTTGGCGCAAATAGTCCAGTAGCATGGTCTTCCCAATAATCCTTTGAAGCTTTTATGTCGCGAACAATTCCTATCAACCGTTCATCCTTTTCATCTTCATTCCATGGACTTTCCATTTCTTTTGTATCAAGCCAATCTCCATGTGTCGCATTAATCCATTTACCAAATGCCCCATACCTGATTTTCAACATAGGAGAGACATTTCTATAAACTCCTTTTTCAAGGGTAGGCACTCCCTTATGAAAGTCGATAGCTTGGCTTATTTGAACCTTACCTTCTAAATCAATGACTTCATCAAGCAATTCTTTTATTGTTTTCATTCTTTTTTATTTGATGCTAATGTATTTCAGCTAACTGCATTTAGCTGTTAAGTTGATTGTTACCAACATTTATTTTTTCAATTCTCCCAATAAGCATATATTGGCTATGTGATATTAAATATTCTTCATTTTTTTCTTCGTATTTATTTTCTAAACACAAAGCACCACCGACAATAACATCAACATTCGTTTCTAAATCAAAATATTCTTTTTCATATCTGGGTTTCAAAATTAGAATACAACTTTTTTGTCCATTAAAATCTAAAAAACTATCAGATTTGAAAAGAAGAAATGTAGGAGAAAGTTGCTTTATTACTATACCATGAAGAATATTACTACCATTATGATTGAAACCCCACGGTTCATCTACTGTTAGTTTGTACTTGACCATATTTATTAATTTTCTTTAGTTGGTAATGTCCGGCAGCGTGCCACTTGTTCAGTCGGTTTGCTGTTTGTTATCGTTGTTAAAGAATCTTCTTACATCATAATTTGCGATAGTTCTTGCCAATGATTTAGGAGATACTCCATTGTTGTTCTCTATATCGGGATTAGCTCCATTTTTCAAAAGGTGTTCGATAAAAAAGCCATCTCCCTTGTATTGCATAACAGCTTCCCATAAAGGAGTATTACCATTTGCATTTTGCATATCTATATCTGCATTATGATTCAGGAGTAATTCAAAAATACCTTTCAACTGATATTGAACAGAAAGATATAATGCAGTGCGTCCGTCTTTCCTTTTTTCATTTATATCCAACCCTTTTTTTACAAATTCGGGTATAATTACACCTGCGGGATGTACGATACTCTTGTAATTCATTATATAGTAATGAAGTAGATTACTCCCATATTTATCTTTACTATTTATGTCATAATCTATTAGAGCTTGTATAAACCTGTTTGAGTCATCACTCAATAATTCAAGTTTCATATCTTCTATTGTTCTCATTTCTTTGATTCTAATGTAAACAACGATAATGTCCAGTGGATAATCGACCTTTAAGGGAAATTATCCGTTTGTTAGTCGCTTTATTCTGCAATATAAGTTTCCAAATATTGAATACCGTTGTAACTGTCTAATTCATCCACAAATTTTTTAGGTGTTTCATATGAATCATAATTTTTCTTCTTAATAAAGATTTTCTGATTCCTTTTGTTGTCCTTGAAACCATTGGGTATATAGCACACAATACAATTTGATGGCTTTATGTGGTATTCATCAATATCGGACTCAATATACCAGTCAAGGACAAGTTTGTTATCAATCATCATTCTAACAAGATTAAAAGGATTTTCGGGTTCATCCTTAATTTCCACAGTTAGAAATTCTGGATAGTAATACTTTATATTAATGTCTTTACAGAACTGACAGCGATGTTCCGGATTTGGGCGTTTCTTTGTACGACTTTCTTTGTAATCTCGTATTTCTTTCATGTATTCATCTTGATTGAAATACTCCATAAATTCTTCCCGACTTTTATCGGTTGTGCCAATCCAAATCATATATTCTAATCCAGCATTAGACCCTTGTACACCTTCAGGCGACAGTTCAAACTCAAACGTACCAAGATAAGTCATGGTTGTGGCATTCTCTGCCTTCTTAGGAGATATACCCTCACGACAATTATAGCAGATAACAGCATTTGCCATTGTAATATTTTTATCAGCCATCGACAGACTTATCTTTTGGGTATCAGCAGGAATAAGGTTAAGTAATCCTGCCAAGCCGTCAGATGTGAATTTCATAATAAGAAAATCCTCATCATAGTTCATTACACCAAGCTCCTTACAGAACTGGCAACGAAGTTCCTTATTGTCTTCATCATAATCTTTCCACCATTGACGGAAAGCCGATTGATCCATATATTTCTCAACGTCAGCTTCGGAATCGAATTGACCGACCCATATCATTATCTTACTCATTTTCTTTTTTTATTTTTCAAGCGACTAATGTTTGGTGGCTAACCGACCTTTTCGGGGGAGATTGAGCCGCTTGTTATCGACCATATTATATCATGAATTTATTCTTCACCCACTTTTCGATTTGTTTTTTGTTTATGCCTTTACTTACTGATAAGTAGGCTATTTTTTCAAAATTAAATTGAATACCAAAATAATTCTCTACCTCACAAACAAAATTATTAAGATTTAATATATTAGGAGTGCTAAATACTGTCTTATCAACACTAATTGTCCGAATATTACTATCTGAAAAAATAATTTGTTTTTTTCGAGAGGATAGTTCATTTTCGATTATTATTTCATAGGTATCTCCCATTGTTCGCGGGTTACTCAGCCGCATTTCAAATGAAAATCTTTGCTCTTTTTCTTCATCGGTAAGTTGACTGGATGTGAGCCATTCTCCATCTGTTGTAATTATAAGAGATACAGACCAATTATATTTATCCGAAGGCACTATATTGAGATTTTTCAATAATATATATGCTGGTAAATCATCGGAAATTTTATCATAATACTTTCGTATCTTATCGAATAAAGGGTGCTGAATTTCCGAATAGCCAAATAATTCAAATAAAAAATGTAAGTAAAACGGTTTACCGTGAATATATTTGTCTATAAGTTCGTCGAAATACTTTAAGACATTCTCTTCTTTGGAGAAGGCTAAAACCGCCCATACACCTCGTAAGCCAACAATATCATGATGTTCACAAAATAGTCTTTCTGTTTTATCATACTCCGCCAAACATTCTAATAGAAAATTATTTATTTCTACGGTTGAGAACTCTTTAAGTTTTATTACATTCTTATTGTCAGGATAATAACTATCAAGTTTAATTTTGTTATATAGTCGATTAACCAACTTCCCGGTTTGTTTTGGCAAATGGTCTTTCTTCTCCAATATGAAATTTCTTAAATCCATCATCTTTCAGTCATTTAATTATTTATCAGTTAGTTAATCTTTTTTATGGTCGATAATGGTTTGCAGCTTGCCGCCGTTTAGGAGGCATAGGTGCATGTTATCAATCTCTTTAATCACAATCTACATAGAGTATGTATTTTTTACAATTTAGGCAACGGAATAAATACCCTTGGCATGAACTGCCATTTACAATGCATTCCTTATGTTCTGAATAACCTTCTGCTTCAGTAGCGAACTCAACGGAATTTTCTAATCCCATTTCTATAATTTCTTTCCAACCGACATAAGCGATAAATTCGCAGAAATCTCCACAATGGTCAGGCCAATGTTCCTGTTGAAATCCATTGTAGGAAGGTGTTCGGTAACATAATTCCTTTTTGTATTCTTCTAATATAGTAGGGGAAAGAATTGCATAATCCACAAATTCACCACTAAACTTTTTAGCAGCTTTACCTGATGCTATACATTGAGGACATAGCACATCTACATCTTCTTCACTGTAGAACGGACCAGAATAAATCAGGTTCGTCCCTTTACCGCAACAATCACATCTCTCTGGCATATCAGTTCTCTCAAATAATCCGGCTTCCAGTGGCTTAGAACAATACTTGAAAATTGGCATTTTAACTGAGCTACAGACTTTAGGTTTACGTGGACGTTTTATAGCAGAGCGATCACCTTCTCGTTCCATATTGTCTTTAAGGAGATATAGTTTTTTAGCATCCTTTGCGTTACTGGGATTAGCAACTTCTGATAAATATTTATAGGCTTTTGTATAATAGCCCAAATAACTAAATATATCACTCAAAATACGATAATTCTCTTCCGTTTTTTCGGCAGCCTCTAATTCGTCTGCCAAATTAAACAATTCTGCAATCTGTCTTCTTTCAGGCAAATACATTGCATCTATGTAGCGTTGTTTAAATACTGATATTTTCATATTCTATTTGATTGATAATGGTTCAGCAGGGAACGGCTTGCCGTTACCCTGCGTTATTAACATCACATTTTATTCTACCAGTGTACCATATCAATACACCATAATAACAAGGTCTTTTTGCACTTCAATGGCTTCATCGAAAATGAAATTCAAGTCGTCCATTTCCTGCTCGTAATCGTAATCGCCGATACCGTTACCCTCTTGCAGCGAACTGTATTCCGCCATCTTGCTCTCTAAATCTGAAACGGGTATGCTGATGATATAGGGAAAATCATCGCTCAATGGAATAGGAATGAATGTACTTTGACTATCCAGTTGCCAAAGGTTTTCCGCACAGTAGATTTGCGTCCCATAATGGTTGCAAATCTTTTCATACACATATCCGTATAGGAAAGCCATTTCGGGATAACGGATTTTCCCGTTCACTATGTCAGCCAACGCCGCATAAGCACCCATATCCGTACTCAGCCTATCGCTGAAATAATCGTTCAAACTGTCGAGTTCCTGCTTCAGTGCCGCCTTTAATTGGTTAAACAGCAGATTATCACAAGTTCCGTAAACAGACTTTACCTTATCGGCTTCTGTCAAATATGCACAAACAGAGTAACTCATACCTTATCTTTTTATTTAATGTTATCGTTCCAGTGTACCATGTCGTATGGATAGTAGGGCAACCCTTTCAGGCTACTATCATCCAGCCCCAAGACCTTGACCAATGCACCGCTTTCAAAACTCCAATAGCCGTCATGATTAATACCATATTTATGGTCGTCGTGCCAAGATAAATCAGAATGACCTCGATACCATTCTTTTTTGAGGTATTTTTCCAATCGTTTCACAGCTTCTGCCTTATCTTGTTCTGCCAACTCTGTAACAGTAATAGCAGCTTGATAGGGTGACGGATATAATACTTTGTTTGTAGTCCTTTCCCAATCTGGGAATCTGTATCTAATCAATGTGTCATAAATATAGTCTTTTGCTTCTCTGTCTTTTATCAGTTGCACCAAACTCTGTATAAGGTCATCTTCATAACCCAACATGATACCTATTGACAGAAGCCACAACATTTCAATATAAAATCCGTTATCCGTCCAAAATCTCGGCATCGTTTTGATGGTTTCCACATAATTATTTTTCAGATTATCAATATCCTGTCCCATAGAATACTGTACCAGTAAATAACGAAGCCTATAATTGAACAAAGAATCGTAACCTATATGTTTTCCTGAAAGATGCATTTGTTCATAATAACTAATATCTTCATCATACATTTTCAGTTGCTTCAAATACTGTTCTTCTGTAAAAAGTTTATCTCTTATTTCCATTATGGTACACTGTTTTTGATGTTAATGGTTCGGAAATATGCACCGTTTAGGTGCTTCATTTCCTTGTTCAAGGCAGTTTTACCCGCCATGCTCTATTACATATTATATAGAACTTCAATTTTAGACTGCTGTTTCCGGCAGAAAGAGGTGTGAAGTTCATGCCTGCACCCCGTTCGTTTTATTACTGCTCTTATCCGTATTTCATTCATTTTTTTGTTCTCCTTTCTTCCATTTTATGGAATTTTACTGTTTCTGTTCACGGCAAGGCATAGCTATCCCAAGTTACTGTCATGCCGCTTTTTTCCGGTGTATGTTGCAATGCTCCAGTACAACCGTATATGTTATGCCGCCACCCGTTACCGTAGTGTGGCTGTAAACTCTCATCCGTCCGCAATGCTCACAGAAATACGGATTTTCGTATTCACTTTCTGCCTGTTGCAACTCGTTTTCCTTCATTTCGCTTTCATCCCGTCCGAAGTATTCTTCCGGCAGGTTGCCTTTGTTGGAATAGAAGCCGTAGTACCTCACGATGCGGAAATAGCGCAGTGGAACGTGTTGCAGCAACCGGGGGAAGAACTCTCGGTAATGCAGTGTCAGTTCCTTTTCAACCGGGTTTCTCCTGTCGGGCGAGTTCCTGTAATCACGGTAACGGAATGAAATGTTCTCACCGTCCATTGCCGTAATCTTGTATTCACTCAGGCACGCCCGCTTGGAATACCTGCCCACATATTGTATCACCTGCTCCGGCATCTGTATGGGCTGCTCCAAATGTACAATCCAGTCTTTTTTGTTCGCCACTTTTTTGATGAAGCCCATAAACTCCATGCGGTCATGGAAGTCATGCTCCAGCCTGCCCGTGTCGAACAACCCTATCAGCGCATTTTCAAACTTGTAGCGGAACACCTTGCGGATTGAGGGGATATGTACATAATCACGTTCGGGAATGACAATTTTTCCGTTGCTGTCAATACCGCCCCACGACATTATCATGTGCGTGTGTACATGAAGCTGCTTTGTTTCCCCATAGGTATGCAGCACAGCAATCACCCCAATTTTCAACCCGAACTTGTGCATCATCCAGTCTTTCAGTGTATCTGCCGAAGTGCGCATCAGGATATTCAGCAGTTCTTTCTTGTTGCGCTTCACCAAGTCCAGTAATATATGCGGCAAGGTCATAACCACATGGCGGTGCGGCACTCGCAGCAACTTGTCTTTCATGCGTGCCGCCCATTTCAACGTGTCACGCCAGCCGCATGACGGGCAGAAACGGTTCTTGCAGCTATGACTGATTTCCCGTACTTCTCCACAATCGGGACAAACGTATGTGTCTATCCCCAAAGCGGCTGTACGGCACACACGGATAGCGTTCACCGCCTTGTACTGTTCGGGGGTGATGTACTCCGCCGGGTGCTGTGCGTACTCGTCCCACCACCGATTGAAGAAGTCGGATAAACGGTACTTTTTCGCTTTGCAACCGTCTGTGTATATGTCGTTTAACAAATCTGTCATACTCGTATCGTTATTTCCTTTATCTTTGCTAAATTATTGTAAGTCGCTGATTTATAGTTGTTTTAATTGCCTTGAATTTGTTTATAAATGCACCTTTAGGTGTAGGATATTTCGATAACCGACACCTAAAGGTGTGTTTCCTAATCTCTAATAGCTGCACTCTATGAATCATCCAATGAATCAAGCGGATTGGGTATGCTTGACTTGTGTGCACTCGTCACATGAAGATAAATTGAGGTAGTCTTGATGTCATTATGGCCCAGCAGTTCTTGTATGGTCCTCAGGTCTGTTCCTTGCTCCAGCAGGTGGGTGGCAAACGAATGGCGAAGCATGTGTACATGTACCCGGTGCTTGATTCCGGCACGGCTGGCGGCTTCTTTCAGAACCTTTACCAGCGCACTTGCGGAATACTGTTCTCCGGGTGTCTCTCCCTCGAACAGCCATTTCTGCGGACGGTACTCCTTGAAATATTCCCTCAGTTCCTTCAGCAACTTTTCCGACAGTAGCGAATACCGGCATTTCCGTCCTTTGCCCATGATACGCACAAGCATCCTTTCGCTTATGATGTCTTTCGGAGTGAGGTTCAGCAGCTCGCTCCGCCGTAATCCTGCTGAGTATATCAATGAAATCATGCAACGGTGCTTCCGGTTTGACAGGCACGCAAGGATACGGGCCACCTCATTACGGCTCAGTACTTCGGGCAGGCTCTTGTACTCTTTGGCGCGGGTGATGCCGCCGTAGTATTGCCGCTTTCCGCCCTTCACCTGCTCGTAGTAGAACTTGATGGCATTGATGCGCATGTTCTGCTGCGATACCGATATTTTCTTTTCGTTTACAAGATAGAGGATATATTTGTTGATGTCAGCCACTTTCAGGCGGTCGATGTTGCGGCCTTTATGGTATTCCATAAAGTCGCTGAAATAGGCACGATAGGTTTTTATGGTCGATGGGCTGTACCGTTTCTGTTCCAGCAGTTCAAGATAGCCTTCCGGCAGCGTGTATTCCCGTTTGGGCTTGGGATGCCTTACATAAACCCTGCTGTAATCAATGTATGCGTGCGGAGAATATCGGTCATAAAATTCAGAAAGATTGAACTTTTCTTTATATATTCTTGCGATACCGGCATTATCTATTATCACACCATGATCACTACACAACAAATGGGCAATTGTCGGATTTCCCGCATAGTCAATTCTTATGCAGTGTCTGCCGTCCCGCTCCTCTGGATATAGGACAATCTGTTCGTGTTGCCGGCATATCTTGTCCATACCTTTTTATGTATTGTATCATTTCCCCAAATATATGATAAAGTTTTCATTTAGAATGATTATTCTGTGATTTTTTTTAAGTAAATCGGCTATAATATAAATTCTATGTCTTTTATTTAGTACTGGATAACAAATAAAATGTAACACATATAACTCTTCCGTGTTTTCGGAAGTAGTTATTGTGTTACATAAAATGATAATATAATTCACTTTGACTACAGCTTCATGCCCTTCGGTTCCGTCAGCCCCGGTCTTCCGATAACCAGATGGCTGCGTATGAAATCCATGTGCGGACTTTCCGGCTGCTGTTCCGTCTGTTTCTTCTCGCTGTCTTGCCGGTTCTCTTCCGTGCTTTCCGGCGTCGGTGGAGCCAGCTCCAGCTGTATCTTGCGGTCCAGTGCGGCGAGTTCGGACTTCAGTTGTTTCAGCTCGTCCTCCTTCTTCCATGTCTTGCCGGCTATCGCTTGGAGTTGCGGGATTTCCTGCTCCAGCACTTCGTTCCTCTTTTGATGCTGGTCGATGATACCCGGTATCCTCTCCAGTGCGTTCAGAAAATTCATGGCGGCGGCATGTGTGTCAGCCATTGCCAGATGCCCGTTGTTGTAGCTGTACCTGTAGTTGCCCGCCACCACAAAACGGTTGTCACAGAACTCCAGCCCGTCTTTGAGTGTCCTTTCGCTGACCACCTCGATGGGGAAGCCGTACAGTTCGCCCACTCGCTTGTACTGTCCGCCGGTCGTGGCATTCCTGGCTATCTCCTGCAGGTGCTTGCCGATTGTCTTCTCGTCGGTGGAATCCAGCCCGTCAATCCTGAGCAGGTTCAGCCGGTTGCCTTCCTGGTCTGTCCGGGCGGCAGCCGTGAACTTCTCCCAGTCCTCCGTCATGGCGGCTATGGTGGCCTGGTTGTTCCTCAGCTCTCCGCTTTTGCCCTCCAGTTTCAGTTCGGACTCGCGCTTGCCCTTGTTGAAGGACTTGCGCTCTCCCTCCAGCGAGGCAATCTTCTTCTCCAGCTTCGCCTTGTCAAGCAGATCGGTGTTTCCCGACAGTATCGCCATGTATTCCGAAAAATTCATGCCCGACTTCTCGTCCATCGCTCCCTCGTCTATGGTACGCGCGCCCATAGCGCCGCTCTTCAGCTGACTGATGAACGTCTGCTTGCAGTGCAGCAGGTTGAACTTGTACGAGTCCAGCGATTTTTCCACCGCATAGATGATGACATCCACCCGGTTGTCGGCATACAGCTTCGCTATCTCGTTGCCCTTTCTCACCGCCCGTCCGTCGCGCTGGGCGAGGTCGGACGGACGCCACGGCGTGTCGAGGTGGTGGATCGCCACCGCCCTGCGCTGGGCGTTCACGCCCGTGCCGAGCATCGAGGTCGAGCCGAACAGCACGCGCACATATCCCTCGTTCATCGCCTCAATCACCGCTTTCCTTGACTTCTCGCTCTTGCACTCCTGAATGAAGCGGATTTCATGGGCGGGTATGCCGTAGTCCTCCACTAATTTGCGCTTGATTTCGGTATATACGTTCCACCCGCCCGGCTGATACGTCCCCAAGTCCGAGAATACGAACTGCGTGCCTTTCTGTGCGTCGTACCTATGGTAATACTCCGCTATCATCCTTGCGCAGTGGCTCGCCTTGTTGTCCGGGTGGTCTTCATATTCTGGGTCTATCATGCGCATGTCCAGTGCCATCTTCCTTGCGTAGTCCGTGGCGATGAGCATCTTCGCCTTTTCCTCCGTTTCCGACAGCGGCAGCCTGCCCAGCAGTGTGGCGTCACCCGTCTTGGCAAATTCCATCAGCTGTTTGATGAAATACTCCTGGTCGGGGGTGGGCGGTATGTTGTGCAGCACCTCGTTCTTGTCCGGCCTGTCCACGCCCACGTCCTCCGCCGTGCGGTAGTCGGTTATCTCGTTGTAGAACGCCGCCAGCTCCGGTACCTTGATGAAGTAGCGGAAGCGTTCCTTCTGCACGATGTTGTTCGTCACATTGAACTCGAAATCCGTCGTCTTCTTGGCGAAGATTGCCGCCCATGCGTCAAAGCATCGGATGTCCTGTCTTTCCAGTTCCTTCGGGCGCAGGTATTTGAAAAGCAAATACAGCTCCGTCAGCGAGTTGCTGATGGTCGTGCCCGACAGGAACGTCGCTCCCAGATCCTTTCCCGTCCGCTCCTGAATGGTGCGGATGGCAAACAGCAGGTTCAGTGCCTTCTGGCTGCCTTCCGAGTTGCCCAGACCCGCCACGCGGTCATGCCTTGTGTTGAACGTCAGGTTCTTGAACTGGTGCGACTCATCCACGAAGATATGGTCGATGCCCATCTGCCTGAAGTCCGCCACGTCGTCCGTCCTCGACTTTATCGCGTGCTCCACCTTCTCCAGCTTGGCCGTCAGGTTGAACTTGCGCTTCTCCAATCCCCTCAGCATGGCGCGTGACACATCCTTGCCCTGCGAGCGGAGCACCTCCAGATTTTCCTCCACCGTGTCCAGCTCCGCCTGCAATATCCGCTGTTGCAGTTCCGGCGACTGCGGAATCTTCCCGAACTGGTCGTGGCTCATGATGACGCAGTCCCAGTCGTTGTTCCGTATGTCGTTGAAGAAGCGCACGCGGTTTGCCGCCTCGAAGTCCTTCTCCGATGCGTACAGCACGCGGGCGTTGGGGTATACCTTGCGGTAGGTCTCCGCTATCTCGCGCACGTTGGCTTTCAGTCCGATTATCATCGGCTTGTGTACCAGCCCCAGACGCTTCATCTCGTGCGCAGCCACGCACATGATCAGCGTCTTGCCGGTGCCTACCTCGTGGTCGGCTATTCCTCCGCCGTTCTGTTTCAGCATCCAGATGCAGTCCTTCTGGCTGGGGTACAGGTCTGTGATTCCCAGTCCTTTCAGGTTCAGTTCCGGAAATTTCTGGTGCGAGCCGTCATATTTCGGTCGTACGAAGCAGTTGAACTTGTTGTTGTACATGTCCGTCAGCCGTTTCTTGAACTCCGGCGACTGTTCTTCCAGCCATTCGGTGAAGCCACCCCGGATTTCGTCAATCTTCGCGTTCGCCAGCTGTATGCCCTCGCTGTCCCGTGCCTTGATGTCTTTCCCGTGTTCGTCCTCGCCCACCTTCTTCATCATGTCCGGGCAGGTGTTGTGCAGGGCGTGCTTCAGCAGGTGCATCCCGTCATAGTGGCGGTAGTATCCCTTCACCAGAAACTCGTCGGTAATTTTCATCGTCCTGTGGCTGCACGCCACCGAATACTCGTCAAGGCTCTCCGAGTAGCCTATCTTCACGTCCGTGTCGAACAGGCGGCTCATGTAGGCGGCATACACCCCCGTGGGTATCCACCGCTCCCCGAAGTTGAAGTCAAGGTCTTCAAACGGGATTTGTTCGGGGATGTTCTCGCGTAAAGCCTCCAGAGCCTCCCGTGCCTGCGGCATCATCTCGTCCCCCTCGTGTCCCTTTACCCATTCCTCCATCTCCCTCGCTTTCACTACCACGTTACCGGCAATGAAGCGGTCGGCTATCTCGTAGTTCCCCGCCAGCGGGTTGTAGTACACCCTGCCTTTCAGTACTTCCAGCATGTCCGTCCGTACCATGTCGCACAGGGATTCCATATACGGCAGGTTCACCCCGCCGTAGCGGTTGAGCGAAGCGGACAGGGCTTCTTCCGGCGATTCCGCCATGACGGTCGTTTCCTGCGAAAAGGAAACGGGATGGTCGAATATGTCCGCCTTCACCATCGTACCGCCCTCGCTGCGTTCCAGTGCCAGCATGTTGCGCCCGGAGGCGTCCATCATCAGCAGCTTCACGTTCTGCCTGGCGTTCAGGCAACCGTACCGCATAGTGAACTCGTCGTAGTAGGTGTTCAGGTGGCGGCGGAGCATGTCGTTTGCCTCCTGCCGTTCCGCCTCCTGTGCGTAAAGCCGCTCGTAGGTGTCGCGCATCGAGATGTACAGCTGCGCTTTCTCCTTCTGCATAACCTCCATGTCCAGCGGATGGAAGGTTGCCCCGTAGCGGGTCACGTCCTTCAGCACGCCCACCTGATAGCGCACGCCCTGCGTATGTACCCATGCCAACGAGCCGTCCTTCAGGTGCGGCTCCAGCGGTCGGCTGTACGGACGGGGCATCATTTCCTCCTCCCGCTTGCGCTGCCTCTCTTCCGGTGTCAGGGCGGCTTCCTCCGCACGGAGGGCTTTCTCCACTTCCGCTATCCGTCTGTCGCGTTCCGCCTCGAATCCGTTTTCTATCGGATAGACCGCCGTAGCAGCAGTACCTTGCGGTTCTTCTGTTTTCCCCACATGGACTTTTTCTCTTTGCGCCTCCGATGTCCCGACTGTCCGTTTGACGGCATTGGCTTCCATCTTCGTCTTTCCCAGCCGGCGCAGTTCCGCCCGTTGTTCCGGCGTGAGCGACATCATCGTTTCATAGAATCCGTTGATGGGCGGATTTGTTTCCCAGTCAAGGCTGCGGTAAACGGCGTCCTCCGGGTCACCGTCCTCTTGTAGCGGTATCTTGTCCTCTGCTTTCGGTGCGGTCGTTTCAACCGGGGCAGCTTCCACCTCTGCTGTGCCACGGATGATTTCCTCCATTTCCTTTGCCTCTTCCGGGGTAATGGCGGCACCTGCCTCCGTCTTTCCTTTGTCCGCTTCCATTCCCGTACCGTCCTCCGGCAGCACGAACAGCGATGCCTGTACCGGTTTCTTCGGCTTGGACTTGCTGCCCTTCTTCCGCTCCGGCTTCAGTCCGCGTTCCGCCAGCCGCCTTTCCTCCTGCGTGTAGCCGAACAGGTCGTACAAATCCATAACCGGGGCTTCCGGATGTCTGCTTTGCGCTTCTTGCGACACGCCGGTCATGGCTTGTACTTTCGGCTGCACACTGTTTGCTTCCCTTTTTGTCCGGTCCGCTGCACCTGCATCCGGCAATCCGCTCTCTTTTTTCACCTCCGTCCGTTCTTCCGCAACCGAAGCGGAATTTTCTCTTTTCGTCTCAATACCCTCGGTCTGTACGGCAATGTTCTGCCGCATCTCTTGCCGTGCTTCCTGTCTTTCGCCCTTGATGCCGTTGTAGCGTTCCAAGTCCAGCCGTACCGACAGGTCTTCCGACAGCATTTTATACAAATCCATCGCAATACCTTCCACACCGCCGTTGTGCGTGTATATCATGGCGGGCTTGCCGTAGGGGTCGGTATCCTTTTTCGCTTCGGTATGGATGATGCGTTCCGGGTGGTCAAGGAAATATTCATTGGTAACGACTCCGGTATGGTTGCTTCTGACTGTCCGGGTAAACCGCATGTCCTCTTCGGACAAATCCATTTTGTTGATGTTCTTTTGTAGGATTATCAGGTCACAACCCACTTCCGTGTTGGCGTTTTCCGTGAACAGGTTGTTCGGCAGACGTATGGCGGACAACAGGTCCGCCTGCTTCATCATCAGGTAGCGCGTGCCTCCGTTGCCTTCCGTATTCAGTACGCTCTGCGAGGTGATGAATGCCACGACACCGCCGTCGCGCACCGCGTCCAGCCCTTTCAGGAAGAAATACGTATGCACTTTCTTCGCCGCTATCCGGTGCATGACCGACTTTTTCTCGTATTCCGCGTCAAACACGGCGATGTCCCCGAAGGGTATGTTGGAGATGGCAAGGTCGAAACGGTTCAGGAAAGGTTTCTCTATCTTCTCGAAGCCCTCCGTGCGTATTTTCTGCTGCGGGTACAGGTGTCCGAGCATCTTGCCCGTCAGCAGGTCTTTCTCGAATGCCGTCACCTCCGCCTGCGGGTTGTTCGACAGCACCGGGTTGATGAACGCGCCCATGCCTGCCGACGGCTCCAGCACCAGCCTCGGGCGCACCTTGCGGTCGTGCAGCACATCCGCTATGGTGTCCGTTATGGCTTGCGGGGTGTAGAACGCCGTCAGCACCGAGGCTTTCAGCGAATCCGTATAACGCTTGTACTCCATGTCGTCCCGGCTGTTTTCCCGGATGATACGGTGCAGCTCCACCGTAGGGGCGAACAGTTCGAGGTCGGATTTCGCCCAGTGTACGGCATCCGTCAGCTCCCGTGCCGGGTTCAGTATGCACTTCAGTCCCCCGAAGCCGCAGTACCGCCCCAGCAGCACGCGCTCCCTTTCGGTGGGCGTGCGCCCTTCCCGGTCGAGCGTGAATGCCGTCCGTATCGCCTCGATGTTGTCCCTCAGTTTCTGTTTCCTATTGAATGCCATAGGACTCCAGATAAAGCATGACGGTTCCGGTCAGCTCCGTGTAGAGCAGGTCGTGGTCGGGCGACAGGGCGAAGGTGTCGTCCGGCGTGTCGTAACCGCCGAGCAGGTTTTTCAGATAGGGGAAGAGTTTCCGGCAGAACGCCTCGCGGTCGGATGCCGCCACCTCGTCGGCGAACTCGTTTTCCACCACCTCGCGCAGCAGGGCGTAAGGGGAGAAGTGGAGTCCTTCGAGCAGGACGCGCATGGCTTCCTCCTGTGCGGCTTCCGTGGAGCTTCCCTCCAGCCTTGCCTTCTCGAAGGTCTCGGCGGCGGCTTCCTCGCGCCCGGAGATAAGACCGGTGTCGGATACTTTGTCGGGATGGTATTTTCTCAGGTAGTCCAGCAGGTACAGCCCGTAGTAGGACAGTTCCGCCGGAGCGGTTCTCTTGTTCTGTTTCATTTTCTTATGGATTTAGTGGATGAATGATTTTGGAAAGGATAGAAAAAGGCACCCGGTATCCCTCCGGGTGCCGCCACTAATTGTCGTGCAAACGGGGGCAGAGTCGGACTTGTCAGAACTATGCCGAGTGCAGCCGGCAATCAGTTACCACTAAATCCATGTGAATAAAGAGTATCAACGGATTGAAACAGATTATGACATGAACCAGTGGCGAAGTTACGCATTATTTTCGTTTTCCTTTCATGTTCGTGCCTTTTCTTGCGCCTTTGGCTTCGGGAAAGATGAAGTTCGTGTTGAAATCCGCATCGAAAGCGACCGCCGCGCTGAACGGCTTGCCCTGCCTGCTCTTGAAGCCGCCGAGGACTTCCGTCTTTCCTTTTGCCAGCAAATCGGTCATCTCCCCGTCGGTGAGCGTCTTTCCGGCTATCTGGCGGAATACGGGCAGGGCGCAGTCCGGGTTGTCGCAGCGCACCACCTTGCCGTAGAACTGCATCGTGCCCTTGCCGCATTTGGGGCAGGTACAGCCCGATGCCTTGTGTCCGAAAATACGGTCACACGCAAGCAGGTCTGTGGTAATCTTGCGGGTATAGCTTTCTATGTCCCTCATGAAAGCCTCGTGCGGGGTCTTTCCTTTCTCAATCTCCGCCAGTTCCGCTTCCCAGCGTCCGGTCATCTCCACATTGGCGATGTCCATGTCTTTTACAATGGAATACAGGGCGAGTCCTTTCTCCGTCGGCACCAGCGATTTCTTCACACGCACCATGTATTCCCTTCTGATCAGCGTTTCGATGATGGCGGCACGGGTGGCGGGTGTGCCGATGCCGCAGTCCTTCAGGGCCTGGCGTGCCTCCTCATCCTCCACATCATCACGCCCGGCGGTTTCCATCGCTGCCAGCAGCGAGCTTTCCGTATGCAGCGGTTTCGGTCGGGTCATGCCCGAACTCATCGAGCATCCCGCCATCACCAGTGTGTCACCTTCCGTCCAGTCCGGCAATGCCGTATTCCCGTTGTCCTCACCATACTCTCCGTACACGCCGCGCCAGCCTGCCTTGCGCACGATGCAGCCTTTCGCCTCAAACGTCAGGCCCTCGCATCTTTCGCCTGCGTCCGGCACCACCTCCGCTACTACGGTAGCCGTATCCTTCACACATTCCTCCGAAAAAGCCTCTACCATGCGTCCGGCAATCATGTCGTAGATAATCTGCTCGTTCTTATAGAGGGCAAGCGGTCGGTTCGGCGTTACCAGCAGGGCATGGTGGTCGGTTACTTTCGAGGCGTCCACGCTCCGGCGGTTCAGTCCGTCCAAGTTCACGATTTTATCCGAAAGTGTGGAGTGTCCTGCCAGCCGTTCAAACAGCAGCGGTATTTCAGCAAACACATCTTCCGGAATATGGCGGCTCGATGTTCTCGGATAGGTGACGAGCTTCGCTTCATAGAGCTTCTGTACCAGCTCCAGCGTCTGTTCCGCCGTGAATCCGTGCTTCGTGTTCGCTTCCTTTTGCAGTGTGGTCAGGTCGTACAGCAGCGGCGGGTTCTCCACCTTCTCCTTCTTTTCCACCTTGGTGACGGTGGCGCACATCTTCGCCTTTACCTTATTATATAGTATAGCTGCCTCGTTCTTGTCCTGCCATTTCTTCACGGAAGCGAATTTCACCACCGTACCCGCATTTGCCGATGGCACGGAGAAATGCAGCTGGTGTACCGGCTCCGGCGTAAAGCGTCTGTTTTCCCGGTACCGCTTGCAGACCATTGCCAGCGTGGGTGTCTGTACGCGTCCCACGGAATACGTTCCCCGCCCGGCGGCGACGGTCAGCGCCTGCGTGCCGTTGATGCCCACCAGCCAGTCCGCCTCGCTGCGTGCCTTTGCCGCCAGATACAGGTCGTCATATTCATGCCCGTCCTTCAGTTCCTTCAATCCCTTGCGGATGGCAGTGTCCGTAAGCGAGCTTATCCACAGCCGGCGGAAGGGCAGCGTACAGCCCGTATAGGCATACAGGTATCTGAATATCAGTTCCCCTTCGCGTGCGCAGTCCGTTGCCACGATGATGCCCTCGCTTTCCTGCCACAGCTTCGTTATCACCTTTATCTGCTTCACCGCTGCCGCGTCCGCCTTATAGCCCTTGTCCGTCTTTACCTGTCGGGGTATCAGCAGGAACACCTCCGGTATCACGGGCAGGCTGTCCCTGCGGAAGCCCTTGAAGCCGTACCCGTCAGGCAGGGCGGGTTGCACCAGATGCCCCAATGCCCATGTCACATGGTAGCCGTTTCCCGTATAATATCCTTCCTCTTTTCTTGTCGCTCCGGTGATGCGTGCTATCTCACGCGCCACGCTCGGTTTTTCAGCCAGTATGGTAATCATATATTTCCTGTTTTAGTCGTTGATACTATTGTTTCTTGTGGAGTGGAACGGGGTACGCCGGTTATCCGTGGGATATGCGGTACATGGCGCATGAGGCCCCGTTTCATTCCGTTGTTTATTCTCTTTTAATTTTTTATGGATTCAGTGGCGGCACTCAGGAAACCTTCATGCCTTTGGATTTCTTCGTCTGCTGCTTCTGCTGGGCGTCGTCCTTAGGGGCGGTCTGTCCCTGCGTAAGCGGCTCCTTCAGGTGCTTGGTCGCCTCGTTGGTCTTGCCTTCGCTGTTCACCGCCACCTGTGTACGGCTCTCGTTGGATGGGGCGACCTTCTGCGCATTGTCGGGGTTGGTGTCATAGCGGTACGGACGTCCCTTCTCCGGGTTGAACTTGATGTACATCGTGGCGTGGAAGCCT
>ENA-OQID01000177-OQID01000177.1-human-gut-metagenome-genome-assembly--contig:-NODE-177-length-42803-cov-5.620208_pt1 | contig 42803 bp, 40 predicted proteins | sample MGYA00242567_ERZ504727 | MGnify/ENA primary metagenome ERZ504727 (study PRJEB26092, sample SAMD00036215) | human gut metagenome | host: Homo sapiens | study: EMG produced TPA metagenomics assembly of...
TGACAAACTTTTCAAAGAACTCATTTTATTTACTGCCAGAGCCGCTTAGGCTTGGCGAATTTTTAACGAACTATTGTCAGTATGAAAGAAAATATCTATGAACTTTTCATAGGATTTTCAGAAAACTTTTTGTTATATTTGATGTAGTCTGAAGGTATTTAATTGACTACAAATAGATTAAAAGAAACTCGCATGAGAATGGGCAACGGATAAGAAATTGGTAAAGTGCTTTGATACACTATATTTCTCATGCTGTCAAACAACTCTTATTTGTTTGCAAATATAATATTATTGCAGGTAATAATCAAAAATAACGAGGTTTATTTTCATTTTTACCTGCTGATATTTGTTCCGGATTATCAGATGCGATATATTTGTAATTAGGATTCGTACCGTGTTCCAAGCGGTTCATAAGTAACGACTTGCGGAGTTTTGGCAACAAGGGGATGCGGCTCCGTTTTATAGAAATGACTTATGCAAACCGACTTATCCATTTACAACAGTCTTCGCCCTTCCTTTATAGAAGGCGTTCACGCCGTGAAGTTCAATGCTTTGTCGGCGGTCATATCGCGTTACCGGGATTATGCCCGCAGTTCCGAACAAATAAAAGCGTACTCGGGAGATTCTCTGCTGATGCGGGACATCGCCTCCTTGCTTGACGAAGCACCCCGTCCCATAACGAGGGAATACCAGGATTTCACCCCGTTCCTGCTTCTTCTGATGCTTTCGGAGGAATTTCATGTCGTCCATTACGTCGAGCGTCTTGTAACGTGGTATTTCGGCTACTGTTGTGTCGATGAACTGCGGACGGTTTGCACCATTCTGTCCGAGTGTTCCTACCCGCATCACGACACGCTGCGGCTGCGGTTCAAGAATTACCTGCGTGAAGCCCGTAAGACATTGGGTATGCCCGTTGAATGTAACGCTGCTGTCATGCTGAAAATGCTCGACGCCTCTTATGAACATCTCACTCCCGCCGATGTCGGGGAGTTCGAGGAGCTGTTGCACCTGGGGGACGATTACGAGTTCATCTCCCGTGTCAAATCGAATTATCTTGCCTCGGATAACGTCACGGAACTCGCCGGGGTTTGCGGGTATTCCAGCACGATTACCTTCCGCCGGCGTTTCCAGCGGGTTTTCGGCTGCTCGGCCTCCTCGTGGTTACGTCAGCGCCGTATCGAACGTATCGGGGAGTTGTTGCGGACGACACACTACACGTTGCAGGAAATAGCCTACATGTGCGGTTTCTCCGCCCAATCCCACTTTACGGACTTTTGCAAGCGGAATATGGGGAGCAATCCCACTTCCATCCGTCAGGAAAGCCGGATTTGACATTAAAATCGGCTCCGTGATAAAAAAACGAAGAGAAAGATAAAAATCGTAATCCGCCGGTTTTTCGATTCGCTAACTTTATACGCGAAAGTAACAAGACGGATTATGATTGCATTTATAGAAAAATTAAACAGCGAAGTCCTGCGGAGTATCGAACGTATCGAATCGCGGGATACCGACGTGTTGAAAAAGTCGCTTGAAGCGTCACGTGTCCTGGGAGAAGCGTTCGACCGTTTGAAACAATATATCATCGGCTACCGTTTTCAAAACGATGACGAGGAAATAAAGTTCTTCAAAGAAATCAAACCTCGTCTTTTTTGCCGTCTGATCTATTACCGCAAGCTCTACAATATCGAGATGAACCGTCCGGTAGGAAGTATCGAGGCACAACGGGAGTACCTGGACGCCCATGTTCGGGCCATCAACGCGTACACGCAGAAACGCCTCGACTTTATCCGCTATTTCCGCAGCGGCGCTACACACCTGGACAGCCTCTATTTCCTGCGCGGGCAGACCGACACGGAGCAATACCTGGAAACCTTCTACTATGAACTCGACCCGCAGTTTTCGACAAACGCGGATTTCAAGGTGGCGAAAATCCTGGCCAACGATATGTTGTCGGTTTATCTTATGGGCGAATTGGAATCACTGGAGAGCACGAACCTCCGGAACATGGTTCTGCCATTGCCTGACGTGCGTCCGACATGGCAGGACTCGAAGACGGATCTGACGGAACTTATTTACCTGCTCGACAGTAAAGGCTGTTTCGGCAATGTGCCACTCACGCAACTTGCCAGCTACATTTCCAACGCTTTCAACGTACACCTCGACATGAACCTTTCGAGGACATTCTGCGATATGAAAATCCGAAACAACCCGACACCGTGGCTTGACAAGGCGAAAGAGGCCCTGCTTAAACGTATGCAGACGTGGAAGCGAAACAAGAAAAACGGCAATTCCGAGTAGAACATGAACCGGTAAAGCACTCTATTTCTTATAGAAGCACTGATAATCAGCGTTGTATATAACAAAAGAACCGAGGTCGGTTTTCCCCCGTAACTCTCGAAAGGAACTTTCCCGAACGCCCGTATTTGCACCCGTATAAGGAGCCGATACGGGTGTTCCGTTGTAGCCCCGTCCGGATTAGAACACCGTTAAGCGTTGAATCACAGTATGCTATCGCATTTCTGCCAATAAAAATACCGAGTACGGGCCGCGGATTTCGGTAAAAAACACTGCCTTCTTCACCGCATGAACCGTTGAGAATCAGTTCACTGCAAATTATCAAAAAAAAGTCGTACCGACCTCGTTTTAAGCTGTCCATATAAGCCCGACCTTTGTAACAGACTAAAAAACAAAGGAGTATGAAAATCATAGTGATCGGTTCGCGAGCCTATAACGAGCTTGTCGGGCGTATAGAGAAAATAGAGGCTGCAATCGCCTCTCTCCCTGAAAAGGGGCGTGCATGGAATAAGGAGTATATAAACGACGAATGGATGGACGGCGAGCAGGTCTGCCGTTACCTGGGCATCAGCGGGCGTACCCTTCAACGCCTCCGCTCGGATCACGTGATCACCTATTCGGCCATCAACCGGAAGCTGTATTATTCCCTCACGGAAATCCGCCGTGTGCTGAAGGAGCGTTCCGTGCGGCGCAAAAACCGACCAAAGGAGTAGGCCATGTTTCTGGATAAGGAATATTTCGACGGATGGATGCAGCGGCTCTCGGAACGGCTGGAACGTATTGAGAAGCTGTGCGCGGGGGACGTGGAGCAACCGCTTTCCATCCTGCCTGACGGGGAGCGTCTTCTGGACAATTACGACCTGTGCCGTATGCTCAATATCAGCAAGCGCACACTCCAGCGTTACCGCACCTCGGGAGAGCTGCCTTACGAGATGATCTATCACAAGACCTTCTACCGGGAATCGGACGTCCTGCGGTTCATCGAGCGTAACTTCAGTAATTTCCGCAAGCTGAAAAAGGATCGTCCTGCCGGTTCCGGTTAGGCCCTGTCCCGAGAGTCCGGCGTCATGGAAAAACGCGGAGATACATGGAATAAGGCACGACAAGGCGGTACAACCGTTCGATATTTGCCGTAAAATCAGTATGTTTGCACTTGGAAGCCTATATAATAATGAACAATGAAAGAAACAGATAAAATATATCCTGCCGACAAAGGGGAGGAAGAGCTACTGCATAACGTGCGCCATATCTTGCAGGAAGCGCGCGCGAAGGTGATACATCATGTCAATTCGACCCTCGTGAGGGCTTACTGGCAGGTAGGGAAATATATAGTGGAGTACGAGCAGCAGGGAACCGGCCGTGCCGGATATGGCAAGGCTGTCATCAACACCCTTTCCAGGCGGCTCGTGGCGGAGTTCGGAAACGGGTTCACGGCCACCAACCTGCGGTACATGAGGCAGTTTTACCAGTGCTACCCGAAATATCACACGCTGTGTGATAAATTGAGCTGGTCGCATTGCCGCACGCTTCTCAAGGTGTCGGGCGATGCCGCCCGTGATTTTTACCTGCACGAGTGCGTCAAGGAAAACTGGAGTGTCCGGCAGCTCGACCGCCAAATCAACACGCTTTTCTATGACCGCTTGCTGGCCAGCCGAGACAAGAAAGCCGTGAAAGAGGAGATTTCCCGTACCGAACCCGGGCGTGTCGAACCCAAAGAGATCATCCGCGACCCGTATATCCTGGAGTTTCTCGGTATCCCCCAGGGAGAGCATTTTCTGGAAACCGATCTGGAGCAACTGCTCATCAGCCGCTTGCAGCGCTTGATGCTCGAACTCGGGAAAGGCTTCGCCTTCGTCGCGCGACAGAAGCGTATCTCCTTCGACGACAAGCATTTCTACATCGACCTGGTCTTTTACAATTACCTGGCCCGCTGTTTCGTTTTAATAGACCTTAAATCCGGGGAGCTGACCCATCAGGATTTGGGGCAGATGCAGATGTATGTCAATTACTACACCCGTGAGTTGATGAATCCCGGGGATAACCCTCCGGTGGGTATCGTCCTCTGCGCGGAGAAAAACGACGCGGTCGTCCGTTATACGCTGCCCGAAGATGAAAAGCAGGTCTTCGCCGCCCAGTACATGACCTATCTTCCCACGCAGGAGGAGCTGCAAACACTCTTGCAGGAAGTGTGACAACAACGCTCATGGGCATATGAAAAAAGCCGACGGAAATCTGTACTTCCGTCGGCTTTTCGCTTACATCTTAATCCCTTTCTTTGCGGGGCCGTTCTCCGGCGGGCTGCCCACGCCCGCGATCACGATGCGCCCCCCGGAGGCGTCGGCAATCTGCCGCAGCCGGGAAGGAATACGGGCCGCCGTGTTGTCTTCCTTCGGGAGCTCTTCCGCCGTGTCATGCCGTTCCCGGCACACGTCGTTATCCTCCTCCGCCTCCTTTCCCTCGCTCTCTTCTATCGGTTTGAGGCTTTGCTGTATCCTGCGGTCTATTTCCGTCAGGTCAGTTTTCAGGGCCGTCAGTTCGGGCTCCTTGCGCCAGGAACTTTCCACCACTTCCCGCAGGACGGGAATATCTTTCTCCAGTTCCTCGTTCTTTTTCCGGAATTTTTCCAGTGTCGGCTCGATGGTCGCGAGCGCGTGGATGAAGTTCATCGCCGCCAGTCGCGGGTCGGAGGCGATATTCCCGTAGTTATACTGGTATAGATAATCCCCTTCACCCCGGACATAAAAACGGTTCTGCACCAGGTCGAGCCCGTCTTTCCCGGTCGTTTCGCTCTGGACGAGCAGTTCGAACCCGTAGAGGCTCCCGATGGGTTCGAGCCTGTCGAGCGTGCGTGCCGTTTCGGCGATACGGTTGAGCTGTTTCCCGATGAGCTTGGGGTCGGAGGTTTCCAGCCCGTTCAGTTTCACGGGATTGCGGTACGAGCCGTCCTCGTTGAACTCGACGCGGGCCTTGAAGTGTTCCAGATCCTTGCCGATACGCCGTATCAGGTCGTTGTTCTTCTCTATCTTCTCCGTGATCTGCTCCAGCTTGTAGCGGCTCGATGATTTGCCGCGCACGAATGCCTGGCGTTCGCTTTCGAGCGTGGCGATCTTCTTCTCCAGGCGGGCCTTGTCCAGCAGGTCTGTATTTCCCGAGAGGACGGCTACATACTCGGAAAAATTCATGCCGCTTTTCTCGTCGATGGCCCCCTCGTCGATGGTACGGCTTCCCATGTTGTTGGTCTTGAGCTGGCGGATGAACAGTTGCTTGTTGTGCAACAGCCCGAACTTGTAGGCGTCGAGCGACTTCTCGACGGCGTATAATATCACGTCCACCTTGTTGTCGGCATGGAGTTTGGCGATCTCGTTCCCGGTGCGTATTCCCCGCCCGTCGCGCTGCTCCAGGTCGCTGGGACGCCAGGGGCAGTCCAGGTGGTGTATCGCCACGCAGCGTTTCTGCGCGTTCACTCCCGTCCCGAGCATCTCGGTCGATCCGAAGAGTACGCGGATTTTTCCGGTGTTCATACCGGCGATTATCTCCTTGCGCGCTTTTTCCGAGGTCGCCTCCTGGATGAACCGCACCTCGCTTTGGGGTATGCCGTAATCCTCCGCGAGTTTACGCCGTATCTCGGAATAGACGTTCCACCCCGCTCCGGGTTTGTAGGTTCCCAGGTCGGAGAATACGAACTGCGTACCTTTGTACGCCTCGAAACGGCGGTAGTAACCGGCAATCATACGGGCGCAGTGGCTCGCCTTGTTGTCCACGTGGTCGCTGTATAGTTCGGGGTCTATCATGCGCATATCGAGCGACATCTTGCGGGCGTAGTCTGTGGCAATGAGCATTTTCGCCTTTTCCTCCCGCTCCGAGAGCGGCAGGCGGCCCAGGAGCGTGGCATCGCCCGATTTGGCGAACTGCACCAGCCGTTCTATGAACTCCGTCTGCTGGGGTGTCGGCGGGATATTGTGCAATATCTCGTTCTTTTGCGGTCGGTCGATCCCTATATCCTCCGCCGAGCGGTAATCTGTAATCTCGGAGTAGAACATGGCCAGTTCGGGAACCTTGATGAAATATCGGAACCGTTCTTTCTGCACGACCTCGTTGGTCACGGAAAACTCGTAGTCGATGGTTTTCTTGGCAAATATGGCCGCCCAGGCATCGAAGGTGCGGATATTCTGACGCTCCAGTTCCTTCGGGCGCAGGTACTTGAAAAGCAGGTACAGTTCCGTGAGCGAGTTGGAGATGGTCGTTCCCGAGAGGAACGTCGCCCCCAGGTCGCGGCCCGTGCGCTGCTGTATGGTACGCAGCGCGAAAAGCATGTTGAGCGCCCGCTGCGACCCCTCGGGATTTCCGAGGCCCGCCACCCGGTCATGCCGGGTCGTGAAAGTCAGGTTCTTGAATTTGTGGCTCTCGTCCACGTAGAGGTGGTCGATACCCATGAGGCGGAAGTCCACGGCGTCGTCCTTGCGTGTTTCCAGCGCGTGCGCCACCTTCTGCAACTTGGCTTCCAGGTTGGCCTTGCGTTTCTGACACCCTTTCATCATGGCGCGGGAAACGTCCCTGCCTTGTGCTTTGAGCACTTCGAGGTTCTCCTCCACACAGTCCAGCTCGGCCTGCAATATCTCCTGCTGTATCTCCGGGGACTGGGGTATCATGCCGAACTGTTCGTGCGAGAGGATCACGGCGTCCCAGTCGTTGTTGCGTATCTCCCGGAAGATGCGCTCACGCTTCCGGGGCGTGAAATCCTCCTTGCCCGGGTAGAGGACTTTGGCCATCGGGTAAGCGGTGCAGAACGTCCGGGCTATTTCATGGATGTTGGCTTTCAGCCCGATAATCATGGGTTTATTGGCCAGCCCGAGGCGTTTCTTCTCGTAGGCCCCGCAGCACATGATAAGGGTCTTTCCGCCGCCCACCTCGTGGTCGATTATCCCGCCGCCGAGCAGTTTGTCCATCCATATCGCGTCCTTCTGGCTGTCATACAGTTTGTCGATTCCCAGCCCCTTGAGGTCGAGGTCGGGGAATTCCTGGTGCGTCCCGTCGTACTTCGGGCGCACGTAACAGTTGAAAGTACGGTTATAGAGGTCTGTCAGGCGGTCTTTGAAGTCGGACGACTGCTCGCGCAGCCATTCGGGGAAAGCACCCCGGATCTCATCTATCTTGCTGTTGGCGAGCTGTATGGCCTCCCCGTCACGCACTTTGACCTCCCGCCGTTCTCCGTCCACCCATTTGAGGACGGTCTTGGTGATGTCGGGCGAAGTGTTTTGCAGGGCGTGTTTCAAAAGGTGCAGGCCGTTGTACTTACGGGTCTGCGCGCTGACGGCATACTGCTCCGTGATCTTCACGTTCGTCGCTTCCGCCTTCACGCCGTACTCGTCCAGGTTGGAGGCGAAGGTGATCTTCACCTCCGTATCGAAGAGCGAGGAGGCGAAACGCTCGTAAACACCTTTTGGAATCCACCGTTCGCCCAGGTTGAAATCCAGGTCGTCGAAAGCGATGGGTTTGGGCGTCGCCTCGCGCAGAGCCTCCAGCGATTCCCGGGCCGGGGCGTGGTCGGGATTCTCCCGCAGGAACGCCTCGATCCGTTCGGCTTTCCCGATGACATTGCCGGCGATGAACTTGTCGGCAACCTCGTAGCCGTCCGTTTCCGGGTTGTAATAGATACGTCCTTTCAGTTCCCCGAGTATTCCCTCCACGGTAGTTCCCGTGAGCGAGGCCATGTAGTGCGGTTCCACCCGGCCGTACTTGTTCAGGCTGGCCACAAGGGCCTCCGAAGCGTCGTCGGCGTGCGTGATCTCATCGGGATTGAAGGCCACGGGACGCTCGAAGATGTCGGCTTTGCGTGCCTTGCCGTCGATGTAACGCTCCAGCGATAGAATCTCCGTTCCCCGCGCGTCCATCTTGATCAGGTCGAGGTTGCGTTTGTCATTGAGCCGTCCGAAGCGTTCGGTGAAATTGTCGTAAAGCCGGTTGAGCATCTCCCGCAGGGCGGGGTTCGCCGTCAGTGTTTCCGCCTCGTTGTTATAAAGGTGGTAATAGGCATCGCGTATCTCGATATACATGGAGGCTTTCGTCCGTTGTGCAGGCGTGAGTTCCAGCGGGTGGAACATGGGTTGCAGGGATTCAATCTCCCGCAGGTAGCCGACCCGGTTTTGTCCGTCCGTGACGAGTGTCCCCTCGCGGAAATAGGGGGCGACCTCCCCCTCGAACGGGCGGGGTTTCATATCCGCCTCCCGTATCTGCGGCATTTCTTTACCGGGTTCTTCCTCCTCCGGATTGTCCGGCGTGTCGAACAGGCCGCCCGTTCTCGGCGTACCGGCGGCTTGTTTCCGTTTGCCTTTCGGGGCTTCCGTCGGGGGGCGTACCGCCTGCCGTTCCCGCTGTTCCGGGGTTTCCTGCTGCCGGGCGCTTTGTCGGCGCAATTCCGCCCTCCGTTCCGGGGTAAGCGACATCATCATCTCGTAAAAGCCGTTGATCGGCGGGTTGTCCTCCCAGTTCAGGGAGGCATACAAGTCTTCGGGATCACGCTCCGGTGGCGTCGTTTTCGGCATTTCGCTCTTCTGTTCCTCCGGAGAGGAGGCCGGGGCGAATAACGAGGGTTGCCGGGGCGTCTTCCGCTTTGCTCCCCGGCGGCTGTTCCTTTTCTTGGATATACCGAGTTCTGCCTGCCGCCGCTCCTCGGCGCTGAAGCCGAACAGATCGTAGAGCGTCAGCAACGGTTCCTGCTGCACGTTTACCGGTTCGGCAGCTTGGGTGGCAGGTACGGGAGCCGCCGTTTCCACCGTGTCGAAAAGCGACCCGGCGAAGCCCTCCCGCGGTTTCGGTTCCGTTATTCCGCCCACGTGCTGCACGGGAGTATCTGCCATGCCGAAATCTTCGGGTTTCGGCGGGTGCTGCTCCCACAAGCGATTCTCCCGCTCTTTCGACCAGGCCCCGAAGTCGGCCAGATCCTCTCCGGTCGGTTCTCCAGCGGGTGTGGCGGCAGAATCCGGTAACGCTTGTCCGGGTTTGTTTTCGATTCGGGTAATCTCCCCGGTTTCGGTATCGACATGGTAGCCCTGCGCCGCCATTTCGGCGACGACGCGGCGTTTTTCCTCCTCTTCCCGCTGCTGCTGAAGGTTACGGGCATCGGCGATAATCTCCTTGACGATTTCTCCGGCAAGGCGGGGCTCGTGTCTTTCGGCACGCTGGCGTTCCGCCTGACGGGGACGGGACAATTCCCGCTCCGGTGTACCGGGTGTCTGTTCCGGAGCATGTTCCAGGCAATAACTCTCGTTGAAATGCCGGTTGAAATCCTCCGAGAGCATACGCCGCATCTCCCGGTCGATGCCGTCCACGCCCTCCGCGTGGGTGAACTCCATCGCCGGTTTGCCGTAGGGGTCTTTGCCTACTTTGGCCTCGGTATGGATCACCCTGTCGAACGACTGGAAAAGGTTGTTTATCCGGATGCCGTTCGACAGCTTGCGGGATTCGATGAAATCCCGCTGCCGTTCGGACAGTTCCCCCGTGGCGGCTTTCTTTTGCAGGATAACCAGGTCGCTGCCGACCTCCGTCCCCGCGTGTTCTGTAAAGAGGTTGTTCGGCAGCCGGATGGCCGATACGGGCTCGCAGCGGTTCATCAGCCACTCGCGCACGGGGCGTCCCTGCTCGGCGTTCAATACTCCCTGCGAGGTGATGAATGCCACCAGGCCGCCCTCGCGTACCATATCGACGGACTTCATGAAAAAATAGTTGTGCAGCGCCCGTGTGCCTTGCCGCCGCACGGGGTCGGTATGGGTGGAGAAGAACGGGTCGAAGAGCGCCACGTCCCCGAAAGGGATGTTGCTCACGGCCACGTCGTAGTAACCGGCGTATTTGGGTTCGATGCGCTCGAATCCCTGTACCCGCACCCGTTTTTCGGGGTGCAGGTGCTTCAGGATCAACCCCGTGGCGGGGTCTTTCTCGAAGCAGGTGATCTCCGCATAGGGGGCGTGGAAATCCACGGCACTGACGAAAACCCCCGTTCCCGCACTGGGGTCAAGAATACGTTTGGGGACGATCCGCGTGTCCCATATCGCCTCCACGATGGCGTCTGCCACTTTCGGGGGCGTGTAAAAAGCCGTCAGGACGGAGTTCTTGATCCCGTCCATGTAGCGCTTGTATTCCCGTTCGTCGGGGGTGTTCGCCCTGATGACCTCGTGCAACTCGGCCACGAGCGTTGCCATGCCGTCCTTGTCCGGTTTCCCGGTGGGGTTTTCCAGCACTTCCTTGATGGCGCCGAAGCCGCTGTATGCGCCGAGTGTCCTTTCTTCTTCGGGAGTCGGCGCCCGCCGTTCCCTGTCGAGCGTGAAGGCCGTCTTCAGCGCGTCGATATTCTGGCGGAGGTGGGTTTTCTTATTGAATGCCATCTTCGAGAAGTATTTGGACGGTTCCCGTCAGTTCGGTATAGAACAGTTCGTAGTCGGGCGTGTCGGCGAAGTCGTCCGTGAGGTCGTACTTCTCCAGCACCCCGCGGCAGAGGGGCAGCAGGCGTAGAGCCGCCTGCCGGGCGGTATCCTCGGGAATCTCCGCCTCGAATTCCCTCCAGAGGATGTTTACCAGCGTGTTGTAGGGTGAAAAGTGCAGTCCGCGGCAGAGTTCCTCGCGGGCAATTTCTTCGGCCTCGATGTGGTTGCAGCCCGAACGGATCGCCTCGCTGTACGCTTGGGCGGCGCTGTCGGCCCGCTCGGCGATGAACTCACTTTCGGCGATGAGTTCCGGGTGGCTGTCCTTGAGGTAGGATAGTAACGAAAGTCCGTAATAGGACAATTCCCCCGTGGGGGTATGGTGTTGCTTGTCTGGCATGATAAGAATTTTTAGTGGTCGTTGATAATCGGGGAAGAGAAAGGCGCCCCGGGTTCCCACCCGAAGCGCCGACCACTGAAAAAATCCTTATCAAACAAGCGTATCTCGTTATGACAGGTCTTTTCCAGTGGCAAAGGTAACGATTATTTCCGTTTGTTCCTCTTTCCCTGCCTGGGAGTATCGCGCGGTTCGAAAACGAACGAGGTCTTGAACTGGTCATCGAGCGTGAGGGCCGCGTCGAACGTTCCGCCGCCGTTTTTGACGAATCCCCGGATCGTGCCGGTTTTGCCTTTGGTCAGCAGTTCCGCGAGCTGCTTGTCGGTCAGCTCCTTGCGGCCCACGGTTCTCCATACGGTCAGGCCGCAATCGGGATTCTGACACTTGGCGAGTTTGGGATAGAACACCACGGGCCTGCCGCAACGCGGGCAGGCTGTGTCACTCTCCGCGCCGTCGATTCTTGCTTCCAGCAGTTCTTTGGCGATTTGCGAGGTGAAGACCTCGATACCGCGATGGAACGTCGGGGCGTCCATCTCCCCGGTGGCGATCTTCGAGAGGGCCAGTTCCCAGCCGCCCGTCATGGCGACATCGGCAATCTTCTTGTCCCTGACCACGGCATACACGGCCAGTCCCTTGTCCGTGGGTACAAGCGACTTTTTCTCTCGCCTGACATACTCGCGGGCAAAGAGCGTTTCGATGATGGCGGCACGGGTGGCGGGCGTGCCGATGCCGGCATCTTTCATCGCCTCGCGTTCGGCCTCGTCGGACAGTTCGCGTCCGGCGGTTTCCATCGCCGCCAGCAGGCTCGATTCCGTGTGAAGGGGGCGCGGCCGGGTCTGTTTCTGTTCCGTGCCGCATCCTTTGACGGGCAGCTCGTCGCCTTGCACGATGTCGGGAAGGAGGGTCATGTCCTCCTCTTTCTCTTCGACAGGTTCATTCAGGACGGCCCGCCAGCCCGTCTCGACCATGATACTGCCGCGGGCCGTGAAATCATGTCCCGCGCTTTGCAGGGTAAGGAAAGTGTTTTCTTTCACGCAGGCCCCGGAAAAGGTTTCGAGCATCCGCCCCGCGACCATCTCATAGACGATGCGGTGGTCGGCATCCAGTTCGGAGGGGAGGTTCTCGGTGGGAAGCAGCGCGTGGTGGTCGGCGATCTTTTCGTTGTCCACGCTTCGGCGGGAGAGAGATGCGGTATCCATCCTGCCCGCGTATTCCGCGAAACGGGGATAGCGTGTCATGTTCCCGATGAGTGCCGGAATCTCCTCGGCCACATCTTCCGATATATAGCGTGAGCCGGTACGGGGATAAGTGATGAACTTCTTCTCGTAAAGCGACTGGGCGATGTCGAGCGTTTTTTCTGCCGAAAAACCATACCGGCTGTTGGCCTCTTTTTGGAGTGTCGTCAGGTCGTACAAGAGAGGCGGCTGTTCCCTGGCCTCCTTGCGCTCCACGTTCACGACGCGTACCGTTCGGACGCCGATAACCTCGGCGCGGGCTGCTTCCGCCTTCTCCCTGCCGTCGAATTTCTCCGTGGAGAGGACGGTGAACTCCGTGCCCTCCTTTGCCGTGGAGAGCTTCAGCCGGAAATAGGTGGCGGGCTTGAACGCCTTGTTCTCCAGGTAACGGGAGCAGATGATCGCCAGCGTGGGGGTCTGCACCCGTCCGAGCGACCAGACGCCCCGCCCGGCAGCCACGGCAAGCGCTTGCGAGGCGTTGATACCGACGATCCAGTCGGCTTCGCTGCGGGCTTTGGCCGAGAGGTAAAGGTTGTCGTATTCGTTGCCGGGGCGGAGGTGTTGTAACCCCTCGCGGATGGCCCGGTCGGTCAGGCTGCTGATCCATAACCGCACGAAAGGGGTGCGGCATTCCAGGTAAGAGTAGATGTAGCGGAAGATCAGCTCCCCTTCACGCCCCGCGTCGGTCGCGACGATGATGCGCTCGGCCATGCCGAACAATTCCCGGAGAATACCGAGCTGCTTCACGACACCCGGGTCGGCCTTATACTCTTTACCCTCCCGAACCTGCCGGGGCAGGAGGATGAACGATGATGGCAGGATAGGCAGGTTTTCCCGGCGGAAACCCGCGATGCCGTACTGTTGGGGCATTGCCAGCCCGACCAGGTGGCCGAAGGCCCAGGTTACGGCGTAGCCGTTTCCCTCGATAAAACCGTCTTTACGGTTCGTGGCTCCCACGATGGCGGCGATCTCACGCGCCACCGAGGGCTTTTCTGCGATAATTACTTGCATGATGATTCGGATTTTTCAGTGGTTGTTTTCTTGTAGTTCTTCTTCTTTCTCTTTTTCCGGACGGGCGATCAGCCGGCGGTCGTAATAGACATGGTTGCCGTTCCCGTCGTAATACTGCCGTCCGTCGTCCGCCTCCTCCGGGGGGCTGCGTTTACCCGGCCGGAGGTACAAGGCGGCCAGCGCCGCGATCAGGAGCGGCATGGCTCCGGCCTGCATGTAGAACCATTTCATACGTTATACCTTGACACCTTTGGAGTTGCTCTTTTTGCTGCTGCGGTAATTTTTCTTCTGCGTCGGGGTGGCTTCCTGCTGTCCCTGCTTGAGCGGCTCTTTCACACCTTTGACCGCTTCGACGGTCTTGCCCTCGGAATTGACGGCGACCTGGGTACGGCTTTCAACGGCGGGTTTGACCTCCGCTCCCTGCCGTTTCGCACGGTCGGGATTCCAGCGGAAGAAGTCCATCTTGTTACGCTCGAAGTTGGGCTTGACCCAGGCGTTGAACGGCTCACCCTGCCCGTCCTTGACCATGCCCTTGATGTAGAAAGCCTTGACATCCGCCCGCTTGGAGGGATCATTCACCGCTTCCGTCCACTGGTCATAAGCCTCTTTGGGCACGGAGGCTTTGAGGATTGTCCGGTGAATCGTGAGCGTGGGCTGTCGTTCGGAGGCCGTAGTTTCCTGCCGTCCGTTTTTCTCGGCGGCCTTCTGACGGTAAATCTCCTTGTTCTCCTGGGCGTAGCGGTTGCGATCCAAACCGTCGTAGGTAAAGGAATAGTTACGTTCGGCCGCGTCGATTTGGATATAGGCATCCCGCTTATAACCCGCGCGGGTGGTATATCCTTCGAGCAACACCTTGCCGCCGCCGTAGAAATCCATCTGCTTGCCTTCCGAGAGGTCGGCCTCCTTGATGCGGGCACGTTTTTCGAGTAACGAAACGGGCATGGGTTCCAGCGTGTTCGTCCATTTGTCTATCGACACGTAGCAGGGCGTGAGCTTGCCCGGCTCCAGCTCCAGGTCGATCACTTTCCCGGCGTGGCGGGTGTTCATCAGGTTCGTTTTCGCCTCCTCGTCGAGCAGCACCCCGTGGAAGGGGGCGTCGAGGTCGGGCCGTTCCTGCCAGTAATGCGGCACGACGCGCAGCGAGCCGTCCGCCTGCTCTTCGAGCGACACGCGCCCTTTGGTGGAAACACGCATCCCGTTCTCCAGTTCGGGGTTCATCTCCACCAGCCCGTTGGATTTATGTCCGTAAGACATGGCTTTCAGGTGCGGCTCGATGTCCTCCATGCGGATACCTTTCTTCTCCATATCCGCCAGGTCTATCTTCGTGACGTCCAGCGGCTCGAACTGCCGCTGCTCCTGCGTCTGAAGCCGTTCGGAGGGGTCGATACGGTAATTTTCCAGAATCTCCGGGTCGAAGTCGATGCGGATAAGTTTGTTCAGGGCATTCTCCGTCATGACGAAGATACCCGTGTGGACGGGGTTCTGGGCCTGTTCCATGAACTTTTTGAAGAAGGCTTCGAGGGCTGAATCCTGCGTGTTCACGTTCAGCAGGCTCGCCACATTCTGATCCGTGGGGTCGGCGGTCTGGATATTGCCGTCCCGATCCACGCCGGTAACGGCTTGCAGTCGTCCGTCGTCGGCATTCTGAACGAGCATGACTTGTTTAGCGTCGTTCTTTACGTTTTCGTCCATAATTACGAGTGTTTTTAGTTAGCACCAATAGCGATGCGGGAACGAAAGTAAGGGGAACCGGCTGAACGTAAAAGAGTTGGAAAGGCTATGGAAGCATCGGGCACAGAAGTGGCCGCTTGTGGCGCAGGGCAGAGGAAATCGGAGAAACGGAGTGCCGGGAAGGACGGATTTGGCAGAGGGTATTTTCGTGGCTCCTCACCTTATTGTCAGGTAGTCGGGATCTATTGTTAAATGTCAATAAAGCGCATGGATAACCCGTGTTTTTTTATAAATTTGCGAAAACGGGTTTCAATATCCGACAAAACGTGAGGCATGGAAATATATACCCCAAAAACCAAGATCAAACTTTCTCCGGTGATAAGAAACGGGAGAGAATTTGTCGAAGTGACTTTCGGTAATGACAATGACATCCGCTTGTCGCTGTCGAAGGAAGAAAACGTACTGCTTGTCGGCGGCAGGGCTTATCTGCCGGCAGAAGATTTCGTGCTTGCCGAGTTCTTCGACCGCTATGTGAAAATGGCGTTTATAGACTATTCTGCCATCAAGGAAACCGCCCCCCGTAAAGAGGAAGACAAACGGCCGCCACTGCCGGAAGGCTATCTGGAAAAACTTCAGCAAGTGCGTTACAGTGACCATACCGTAAGGGTATATACCTCCTATTTCCGCGATTTCCAACAGCATTTCGAGGGGCGTAAGATTGAAACGGTTACCCCCGGCGAGATAAACGACTACCTGCTGTATCTCATCCACGAGAAAAACATATCCTCCTGCCAGCAAAACCAGCGTATCAACGCCATCAAGTTCTATTACGAGAAAGTTCTCGGTCAGGAACGGCGGTGTTACAAGGTGAACCGTGCCAAACGGGAGAAGACGCTGCCCGACGTGTTGAGCAAGGAGGAAATAAAGAAGATACTCGACGCGACGGTGACAGACCTGCGCTTCTTCTGCATGTTCTCCATACTCTATTCCGCAGGATTGCGCATCAGCGAACTGCTGGAACTGAAACCCGGCGACATCAACGAATCCCGCTCCCTGATACGGGTGCGGCAGGGTAAAGGAAAAAAAGACCGCTACACCCTGCTATCAAAACCGTTGATGAAAAAGCTGACGGAATATAACAGACTATACAAACCGAAAGTGTGGCTTTTTGAACACAGACCGGGCGAACCTTTCACCGAGAGTATCGTGTCGAAACGGCTGAAGGCAGCGGCCCGGGAAGCGGGAATCACGAAACGGATTTATCCGCACCTGCTGCGCCATTCGTTCGCCACCCACTTGCTGGAGCAAGGAACCGACATCAAGATTGTGAAAGAGCTTATGGGACATAACAACATCAAGACAACGGAAAGGTATGTCCACATAGCCGACACTTTCAAAAGCAATATCAAAAGCCCGTTGGACGATCTGTTGATGGAGGAAGACGAGGTCTGATACTTAAAGAAAATAACAGCCAAATCGGCTGATAGTATAACGTTATCGTCAATATTCATAAAATATGAAAGATGAAATAAAACAATATATAGACAACCACATTGTTGAAAATCCAAACATTGACTTAAACAAGTTGTCTGTATTAACAGAACCTGACGAACTACACTATCTCGCAAGTGTTGTGAATTGGGATATTCATATACCATTAATAGAATGGATTGTGAAGCAATCTATATGTAGCGAAGCCACTGCTTTAATGATTTTTTGGCAGGCACAACCACAAGACTTTACTGTTTATAGGTGGAATGAAACTCAAATAAAAGAGGACATCTCTGTCTTCCACCTTATAAAGATTATCATCATCAACTATATTAATGGATTTTATCTTAAAACAGATATACATTACAATCCGGCAAACGACAAAAAGGATATTTCTGTTATTCCGGATTTTATGTATAAAGACGTCAAAGGAGAAGAACCATATAGTATTTATGATGAACAGGACGTGAAGTCTTGGTTTGGTGAATATCTGAACAAGCAGATAAATTCTTGTTCATCAACTATGGATTTATATGGTATAGCTTGTAATCTTCCCATTCTTGGAAATATAGATACAGTCTTTCATATTTTAAGGCATCCATTATGTGATAAAGGTATAGCTTTTATGTTGTTTTGGCGATTTGAGCCTATTGTTAGTGAAGATATTCTCAAACAATTTATTTCAGAAATCTGCCAAAAGAATTATCCCGAAATAATTGAATATAAACATGATTGGAATAATTCGAAAGCTATGTGGAATATACCTGAAATAATGATGAAACCCGTATAAAATGACGATAACAAGCACCTGTGCCACCTAACGGCGGCAAGCTGCAAACCATTATGAACAACTTAAAAAGGACAGAAAAGTAATTATCAAATATGAAAAATAATTCATTTAATAAAGCTATTGATAAATACCTTAAAGAATTTCTGAATACTCCAAGTGATGACTTGGAATATTTGGAAAAGTTCTATACAACTCCACAAATAGATTTGACAAATTATCATGAATGGAGAATTTTTAGTACACTTAATTTTGGAATTCATTATTATTCATTTTGGTATAATCCAAATAATGATGATTTTGAAAAGATTATAGACTCATTTGCGATGTCATTCATAGCGCAAATCATGTATTTGTATGACAACAAACAAAGATTTATACAAGTGCTACCTGATGCTGTCCCTCTATTTCTTGCTATTCTTACTTTTGGTAATAGAAAAGAAATAGATTTAATGTTTAATGCAGTTATAAATTTAATTCATAATGATATAACAAATAACGATGTAATAAACCATAAAGATAAGACATTACAAGAAGCATTTTTAATATATGATTTGTGTACTGATAATAAGAAACATAAAATTTGGGAAAAGTATATAGAAATTCCTCTTCATGAAAATTATAGAAGATGCTTAGATGTAATACTTTCTGATAATGAAAAAGACGTTAGTTCAATTCTTTCAGAGATGATGAAATATCATAGAAAAACAGCTCATATAGAATCTTTCACGAAAAATGAATTCTATCCCATAGAATGGCGCGTATTACCAATAGAAATTATTGTTCTTATACGTTATCGCTATCGCCAAGGAAAGTCTATTGATTTTATAAAAGATGAGGTATTGTCTAAATTCGTTCCTTATTTGAAAAAAGATAAATATACTTTATCACCAAAGATAGAAGAAGCTAAAATGAAAATGTATGAGATGCTTTCTTTGAGTTAATTATAATGTATAAAGTAAGTTCATAACAAGGTCGAGATAACAGCTGAATGCTGTTCTTCACCAAACCATTAACAGTAATTAAACAATGAAAAAGATACAATTTCTCTTGCTTTGCTCTTTATTCCCAATCCTACTCTATGGCAAAGGCGACTTAAAGGATACGGTGACAATTTGTGCTAACGGGCTGATTTATGAACTCACAGTATCATTAGATACTACAGAAAACGTATCCGGCACGAACCCGGACTCAGTTAGCTGCGTGAAGCTGATGAAACAGGGAAAAGTTGTGGGGAAAAGTATCTTTCCATTATCGGGCAGATGTCCTATTGAAGAAGATATAAGTGTTGAAGCCTCTGATAATGGATTTATAATCAGGATCCCATACTGCGACGGTTATCTGTTTCGCTTTGGAGAGGCACGGTTTGTCTATTCCAAAGGACAGAATGATTTTATTCTAACCGCATACGAAGAAGAAATAATCGACAGGCAACATCCCGAGTTGGATGGTAAAGTAGTGAAATACAATATATGTGCTAAAGTTCCTATTGTATTGTCCACTTTTTCAGTTGTTGAAATTAGAAATAATACTGATAAAAACGCAGGATAACGGCAAGCCGTACCCTGCTGAACCATTAGATACAATTAGAAATGAATATACCAACTGCAATAAAGGAAATACTTGTTCATAATCATTGGGACGAGTTTAATTTTCAAATGATGCAGGATTGTTATATAGACAAGCTAAGACAATCCTATTCAAAGTTTGATTATCCTTTGAATGAAAGAATTATTAGTAAAATAGCTCTATTCTATAACATGAAATTAAAGTTGAACCAGTCTGATATTCTTTATTTCGATTTCAAGAAAATAAAGAAATACAGTCCGGAAGCTATGCAGAAACAAGCCTTGAAGTTAAAGGTCAATAAGGTTATTTATTTGGCAGATATTCATCCCGGTTATTTAACCGTATGGTTAGATGAACAAGAGCAAGTGTGGGCTGATTATGACAATCTTATCTATTATTACGGCGATGATATATTCAGCGGCATTCAAAATATAGTATCAGGTAACATTCTTGAAACTATAAAATCAGTATCTAACAACGAAAGATAGCATCTGACGATGCTTCTTTCTAACCATTATGAACAATAGATAAAATGATACATTTACTATATAAAAAACATATTGACGGAACTATATATAAATCATATACTGTTAATGATGAATATATATTGCTTCTTTTTTTGGAAAGCAACACATTTACATTGTTTGGGTTAAGTACCAAACAATATGAGCTGTTTGAGATTGAATCTCTTCCGTTTATATCTGATGCCTGTGTATGTGGTTCAACTATCTATTTTGTTGGTGGAAATAATTATATTTACCAGTTTAATATTATCACTAAAACTTTTCAACCTATTGTTTTTGAAGAAGGTACGCATTATACGGCAATAGCGGTTAATAAAGATAAGCTGATACTTGGTGACACAAATTATTTTTCTTGCATCGAAAAGTATCATTCAAAAATCGATGTGTGGGATATTACATCAAATAAAAAAATAAGTGATTATCCTCTTATGGATGCCGTAAATATCAAACAAATAATCTACGATCCAATAAACCAACGTATATGTGTTTTATGGGTTGATAGCGAAGATTCTGGAGAAATGCTCATCTTTAGTCTGGCTGATAACAATATAATTGATGTAGTGGTATTTTTTGAAGCAAGTACAGCAACGGTTCTGTATGATAAACTGATAATAGCCGGAGGTTATCCTCCGTTAAACATCCAAATACATGACTATATTACTCTCCGGTATGAAAATGAATTGTGTCTGGATCAAGATTATCCAAAAGATGAATTTGGAAGTCCTTTAGGTAATTCATTTTTTGCAAATATTCTTCCTGTTGATAAGCATTTGATACTTTATCCATATAGCGGTGGAGATATATTAGAAATAGATATTATCCAAAATACATGCAAAAAAATCTATTCAAGCGAAGAGACATACATATATATAAGTCTGATAAAAAATAGATTAGTATCTGTTTCTAAAGAAGGATACATAAGTGTTTTTGATACAGACTATTCTGCTTATCATTCCAAAATTAATGATAATGAAAATGTTTTTGATTCTGAAGCAATAAAGAAATGGAGTCAATTATATCAGACAGCAATATATTTTATAGAACCTTCTTTAGAAGTTCCAAATTGTCTAAAAATAGTAACTTAATATATCAAAACAAGGTCGAGATAATAGTAGAACGCAGTTCCTCACCAAATCATTAAAGATAAATTTTAATATTTCGGAAGATTGATAGGTTTTGAGGATTATTATAATTGTATAAAAACAACCATGCATATGATTAGGAAAATAAATAAAATTTTAGGGAATATTACAGACGAAGAGTCTAATACATTCATAGAAGATAATAAGCAAAAAATAGAACTTTTCGCAAAGAGTCCTCAAATTGTTACATTAGACTATTTATCCATGCGATTTGTTGCTAGTTTCTACTTACGAAAATACTGTAAATTATTTTGGCATGACCCTAATCAAAATAATTTTTGTTTACTTTTAGACTATTTATTTTACTATTATTCAAGTTATATAGTTTATTTTTCAGACTCGAATCGAAATAATGAATTAGTGAATCAAGTTGGACTATCATCTGCTTTTTTGGGAGTTTTGACTTTTCTCCCCAAAAAAGAAGCAGATATTATGCTATGTATTTTGATTGAAAGAATAGAAGATACATTAAAAGGCGATTTTCCTTATGTGTATTATCAAGATACAATTTTGCAAGAATCAATTGTTATGTATGATAAATATTATAATAAAAACAATAGTTCTTTATTAAAGATATATACAAAAAAGATATTTAATCCTATATATGCCAAATTAGTAGATAATATCTGTACTGATGATGAGAACCTATTCAGTCAATTAGTAGATGAAATTTGTACCTACCACTTACAAAGATCAAATGATAATAATTTTTCGAAAAATGAGTTTTACTTTACAGAATGGCAATTATTTCCTACAGAAATATTAGTATTACTACGGTACCGTCATATACAAGGTAAAAATATAAAGTTTATAACAAACGAACTGATTAAGGGATTCATTCCGTTTTTAACCTTAAAGTCATTCATACTGTCTGATGAAACTATTCTTTTTAGAGAAAAACTTTATAATACATATCTTGAAAAAGTAATGACAGTATTGGAAAATGAAAACATAACGGAAATAATAAATCAATAGTCATTTTATATTATGAATTCAATTATGGAGTAGAAAACACACCAACTGGGTGTCGGTTATTGAAATATTTTATACCTTATGGTGCATTTATAAACAAATTAACGATAATAATTATGAATACAGAAGAGCTTTATATTTGGCGATATGGGATAGATAAACTGCCTAAAGGATTATTGGAGTATGGTAGATCTGATGTTTGTGATATCTACGATGAAAGTAAAAGGCAGAAGTTTCAGAATCTCGGGCAATGGATGTGGCAAAATAATGACGGATGGCGCGAAAATTTACCTCCCGTCTTATACCTTGTATGCAACAAGAAACCGGGAATCCTGAAATTTGATTTTCTTGATAAAAGCAGTATAGAACTCAAAATAGTGTCGGAAGAGTTTTTGTCTTTACTTCAAGAAAATGGGTTCATTGATAAATATGATATTGCAACCGTCAAGGTAGTAAACAAAAAAAACGAAACTCTAACGGATAAAAAATACTACGCTTTACGTATAAATCATTATGACAATGATTCTTTCCACTTCGGGGAAGGCATAACATATCAGAGTGACTTACAGAAAGAACGAGGTACTTGTTTTACAGTATATCCTGATATGAAACTGAAAGACAATTCTATCAAACAGAATTTCTTTGTTTTGAATAGTATAGAATATGGAGATGGTATAATATTCCGAGAGAGAGTTTTGGATAAGGTGTTGAATCTGTATAAACCTGAAATTTACAAATTATCAGACTACTCAAAAATATGGAGAAACAAAGGCTTTTATCCATATGGAAATGAATTTATGATTATGAAATAAAATCGTTAACAAGGTCGAGCCAACAGCTAAACGCTGTTGCTCACAAAAGCATTATGAACAAAATGTATCGCTTTGCAAACATAATATTAGTTGTTCTTGCCATTTTCGTGGTAGTGGGTTGCTCTTGTAGTAAACCTTTGTGTGAACGTAACATACAAGGTGAAATTCTTAAAGTTGATAAACTTCGTAAACAAAGAATGAAGGGGGTCTGCTATATGGAAGATGAAGTGTTGGGGTTGTTTGTAAATTCGGCAGCAATTTATCCCGATACATTATACCGCCAACAATATACTTCATTACAGGATTGTTTTTATGGAGAAACTGGATTTGATTTATATTGTATGTGGTATGCTCAATTTAATGCCGATAAAAGAAAACATAGGAGTAATGAACGTAAGACATTAAAAAAAATTTTTTATTGTGTAAACGATATGTTGAGATGTTTTGCAGGTGGTGGTACTGGCTATATACATGAAATATACCGCATACCAGCATACACGGAGTATTATATCTATAAGTATCAGAATATGGCAGCTGGCAAAAAGGCTGAAGCTGATGATATAAACCGAACTATTTCGAGTTTATGGCAGATACTGGCTACTTACAATATAGAAGATATGCGCTTTGAAATATTTGCTTATAAAATGAAATATATATATGAAAATATGAACTATATGAAGTCTTTGCTTACTACTGAAAAATATCGTTGCTGCCTGCAAGAATACATATGCAGACTAATAAATGAAATGTAAATGAGCAAGAATAATTAAGTGTATAACAATGAAAGATAGCATATGACGATGCTCTTTCTAACCATTATAAAACCCTGAATATGAAATATGGAAATTAATATAATAGCAAATAGAAATTGTATTGTAAACTTCGTAAACGACTTTTTAGCAATCAATCAATTAATCTTTTTTGATTGTAGTAATTACGAAAATAATGGTATTATTTGTGGAAATCTTCTTGACATAAAGGATTTTGCGGGTAGAGATATTCTTATCAATATTGGTTCTAAATATGATTTTGAACAAAAAATAAAAATATTATCTCATCGTCCTTTGGTAGAAGATAAGAGAGATTTTATTTATATGACTAATTTTTGGTATCCAAATGAAATAAAAATAACTAATACCTCTTTTATTTGGAATCCGCAACAAAGTCCTCATGCTAAATGCAATGGAATTGCTTTGGAAAAAATAATAAGAGAATCATTTAATCAAGGAATGAAAACATCAGATGATAGATATAATAAATTCAACAAGATATTTCATAAATATTATTGGCCAAATGAAGTTAATAATTATTTGGACAGATTATATTATAGTGGCGGTATAATACCAATACAACCACTTTCCACTAAAACGGTTTTATAGCAAGGTCGAGATAACAGCTGAACGCTGTTCCTCACCAAATCATTAACATCATAGTAAAATCAATATAATAATAGAAAAATGAGCGATCTACTAATTGAGAAATCATTATTAAATATCTCAAATGATAATATAGTTTCACTGGAAAATCTTGTTGGATATAGTATTCCGCAAGATTTTGTGAACTTCTATCTTCTCTCTAATGGCGGAATAGCTAACAATCCATATTTCTATATTGAAGATGAAGATAATTATGTGGAAATAAGTTTATTCCTTCCAATTTATTTCACAGATGAAAGGTTAGGAGGAATTAATATTGAAATGAGCTATAAACATTTAATTCAATCAGGTTTTCCCAATAAGTTTTTACCATTCGGAATTGATTGGGGTGGAAATTTCTTTGCACTTGATTTAGAAACTGGAAAAATTGTATTGCTATTGATGGATTTGGGGCCCTTTACTGATAATTGTGTAAAGTATATTGCTTCATGTTTTTCTGATTATATTAATAATTTGGTAAAATCGGAAGATGAAGATAATTAAATCTTCAAAGTAAAGATGTTAACAAGGTCGAGCCAACAGCTAAAGGCTGTTGCTCACTAAACCATTATCAAGTTTATTGAAAAATGTGATGAAAATAATTATTTCAAAGTCAATTTATGGGAAAAGCTATATATGTGGTCTTTCTGCTCCTTTTACATATATAGGATATATTTTGTCTGAACTTTTAGACAAAATACCTCAATTCCCCTTTAGCGAAATAGAAATAGAGTGTTGTAACTTTGTATATGAATTGAAAGATGATGAAGGATATATGCAATGGTTTAGGAAATTACCATTGTATCGTAAAAGGAAAGATTCTGTACATATATATTTACCCAAAATAAATGATGAACTCAAACTTAATTCCATATTAGAGGATATAGAACAAGCCTTTAATATTATCTTGTTAAAGAACAAAAAGAATATTGGGTATGATTGGAATAAGGTACAAGGTGCATTAATCAAATTGCAAAATATTCTTGAAAACAATGATATTTGGGTAATTCATAAACAATATGATTCTTTAGTTACTCAAAAACAAATTGAGGAAAGGAAACAAGAGCGAGAAGTGAGGAACAAATCCAATCAGAAAGCAAATCGGTTAATACAGGACTTAAGGCTTTATTATCATTTTGAGAATGTGGGAAAGTTATTTTTTTCCCCATTTGACACTTTATTATGCAAAGAAGTATTATTTCAATTGCGGAAAAACAGATTTTTACTTCCTCAATATTCACATTTATACATAATGGTCTCAAATACTTTTAACAACGCTTTATCAATGGCTGTACGTTATGAGCAATGGTACATTTATGGCATTGCGACATTAGATAATTACACAGAATATCCAAATTTAACTGACAGACAAAAAGCAAAAATCGTTTTTAATATAATAAAAATGGGATTAAATGATGTTGCAAAAATTGATAAACTTGACACGCATACACTAAATAAAGTTTTAGATAAGGTAGAATTGACTTATTTTGAAAGTATGTAAATATTGATAACAAGATCGAGATAACAACTAAAAGCTACTCTTGATCAAATCATTAAAAACATCAATGTTATGACTAAAAATAAATATGGAAATGTATATGAGATAAAGTTGTCCAATGGTAAATATGTTTATGTATGTTGGATGAAAGAATTTAGTTTTGGCATATTCAATTATATCTCTGAAAAGCCTATAATAGATACAAGCAACTTGTTATCTGTTGGATTCAAGACATATAAAGCATGTAAAGAGACAGCAGTCAGAAAAAAAATATGGAAATTGATAGGACATATTGATTTGGATAAGGAGAATATTATTTATCCGGATTTGGTGATTTTCCTGCCATATAACAAGGAACTTTTTATCAAACAATCGGAGGTTATGAGAAATGGTGATGGTGTAAAAGTAACAACTGATGAATACTTAACTCTATTGAAGAAGGGATATATTTATGGTTTTTTTGATAACTATCAGACTTTTGAATTGTGGTTATCCGGTAATATAGAAAATTACCCTGACAGTGAAAATATTTTTCCTTTACCATCTCAATATAATTAGACAAGGTAGCAATGTTCCCAAAGGGGCTTTGAAGTAGATTCAAAAATTCAAGGATACACACTAACATGTACCCAGATCGCCTTAAAATGGTGATAAACTGCCAGACTATTATCAACCAAAAAATGAGCAAATATGTTGCGATTATGAATATACACAAAATATTAGGATATTTATTTTACAAGACCGAACGTCTGACATGGATGATGGAGACAAGAACGTATTCATGGCATACCCCATTAATATTAAGCATTATCTTGACTATTTACAGCGCAGACATCACATTGGCTTGCCTTATGGCTGCAGAAGATATTTCCATTCATCCGTACAATGGTTTAGCAGATACCGCCATGTGGGGATTCGGCATCTGGTGTGCCATCTTATGGATTGCCTTACATGTGTACTACCATCATAAGCGGAGGTATCTGAAAATACGTCAGGACAAGTCATATGAAAAGTGCAGCAGTATCTGGGCTGTACTGTTCCTGGTATTGCCGCTTGTCATTCTGATTGTGCTGGGGCATATCGCTGACGGGGATATGATATGACAATCCATACATTACACTACCGACCTGTGTGAGATTTTCAATCTGCTCCCACTTCGTCATATTCTGATTCTTCATACCTGGTTTCATACGTAACATCCAAAATCCTGCCGGTTTCCCCGTCGATGCTGTAACGGGCGTATTTTCTGTAAAAAGGAGATACAGGGTTTGCTTCAGGTTCCTTCTCAAAGTCGAGATTAATATCCGCAAGCCATATATTCGTCTTATCATCATATTCCAAACTGAAGAAGAATGCAAATTCTGACGCCGAGACCTTGCGTGACCTTCCATCTGACAAGGAAATAACCTTTTCTCTCTCCAGTATGGACAATATATCCTGTGGGGACATTTTACCGAATTTTTTACTGTAATCCACCTGCTCTGATATATTCCCGTTTTCATCAAAAAAAGTCTGGATTCCCACCGGCAGATTTGCCACACACTCTACGATCATTGAAAGTCTGCCGTTGTCCCAATACCTTACATAATACTGCGAATAGGATGGTGCCAAGGGAAGGATATGTCCGCAAGCCATTTCTCTATCAGTCAAATCCCGTATATCCAACATATAGAACATCCATCCATCTTTTTCGAAAACCGCCTGCAGAGATCCACCTGAAAAAACATCAGCTTCCAACCTGGTGTCCAATATCACATCGGGATATTCCCTCTCACTGGAATAACCGTCCACAGGAACAAGCAGGATTGCTGCCATTACCGCCATGAACAAGGCGGCATATCCTTTAATTCTGTTTATGAATCCCGTATCCATACATCTCTTCATTTATTTGTCTTATAACTGACCTTCAATTCAGCTATCAATCCTGTATTCATACATTCTGTCTCAGTCGTAACAAAACGGCAAGTGCCTATAATTGATACCAAAATACTAAAATGGCGAGAGCGAAGGTAAAACGACAGTGTGAAATATGTGTAAATAATCATAAAATGTAACTTTAATATAAGTATATGACTTCTGCTTCAAAAGAAAGAAGCTATATTTATAGAGAAACAGACTGAACCATTAAATTGAAAGAATAACATGGTGCCTAAGATTTATTATTTGAATGAAGCATCCACTACAGGTATCTGTATATTGCTCGTATTGAAGTTATTGTTTCCCGAAATCATAGCCGGGACTTGGTTTGTGAGTGCGGTCATCATATTGATGGCCATCATTCTTTATTGTGAAATGAACAGAAAAAAAGAGCAGCGCCCCTTATTGTACACCATGCAGCGGGAACTCTTTCTGACTCCTTTTCTCTGGTTTTATTATTATTATGAGAAAGCGCTGTTTATAGTCGCCATATTGTGCTTCTTCACTGATTCCGACGATTCGCCTCTGGTTATGTTCATTCCTTTTATTCTCGGCGTATATATCGGATTGAAGGTCGCTGTCAATCTGATTGAATATGCAATACAGAAAGATAGGAAGAACTGATTGTCAATATAAAGGAATAACAAGTGAAATGAATATGGAGAAAGTGATACGTTTCAAGACTATGATCGGATACTGCTACCTGTATCCGGATAAAATAATAATGGCCAGAAACGGCAATCCGGAAGAGGTCAATCTCAAGAACGAGGAACAAAGACTGTGGAAACATCTGGTTTTCTATACCATAACCGGATTGTTGCTCGCGTGGCTGGCCTACATGGACAGAGACCATCTGCCCATGTGTCTGTGGTTGGGGCTGACAAGCGCATGGTTATTGTTCAATGTCTTGAGAAGTATCTTTCAAAAAAGTTCAAGTTCGGCATTAATAGAGCGGGACAAGATTCGTTCTGTCCGGTTCAAGAAAGGTGTAAGATACCTGACACGTTCCCGGTTCATCGTTGTCTTCGAAGACAGGAAAGGATGCAACAGAATCAGGTATATCCTTTTACCCGGTTCTCTCAACGATGGCCCGAAAGCAACAGAAGAGGCATTAATAGCCATGCGGGAAGGTGGTTATTATCCGTTTTCGAGCCAAGAAGGATCTCTGACGGGTATAAGGAAATACAATGAAACTTAGGGAAAAGAAAGTGAAACAGATTAAATTAGATAACAATGAAAATCAAGGAATACAATACCAATGAGCTGCTGATGATATCCAACAATGTAACCGGAGAATATCCGGAAAAGAAGGTCAGGCAGGCGAAAGAGGAACAAAAACTGTATTTCACTTATAAGAACATACACCTCATTTCTACAATACAATAAAACCGTGCATTGATTTTTATCAGGATTTGGAACAATAGTCCAGCAACTCCATGCTACTTTTGCCGGAAAACCATTATAAACCATTAAAACAGAGAAAGATGAAGCTGAGAATTACAGAAGCGGTGCTTGCGGAGGCATACAGGGCAAAAGTGTGCAGGGAACGGATGGAAGAACTGGCGGAGAGCATACGGAAGTCGGTGAAGGAACGGCACTCGCTGCCGAAGATGAGAATACGGCTGGCGGAGTACGGCAATGACACGGAACTGATGCTGGCGGCAGTGAGCGCACTGCGGAAGGATAAGGAAGCACCGTCAGCAAGGGACAGGGATTTCAGGGCATGGATGATCATGCTGTGCCGCTCACGCGAGTATGAAGTGATCTGCTACATGTGCAATGAACTGACGGATGCATGGGAACGGAAATACCGGACACGGGAAATGCTGGTGCTATGCGATGTGCTGCATACACTGAAAGGCCATGCACGTGCGAACGAGATGACAAACAGGGTATGCGACTATTTCTTCAGGGAAAGACGCAACAAGCTGTATGGCAAGACTTTCCGCATAGAGGAAAAGGATATGGCATATGCCGAGAGCAGGCTGCCGGAACTGGACAAGGCAGTATTCCGCATGACAGTGAACCACTACAGCCACCGCACATTCGTGGCGGAAGAACTTGCCGGACTGTGCGGCATGGGCTATTCGCTGATGCGGCGCAAGTTCAAAACATACTACGGTATGGGGCCATCGGAGTGGCTGCGCCGGGAGCGGATAAGGCGCATAGAGGAGGATATGGAATACCGGGTGGAACTGCCGCTGAAGGAAGTGGCCGAGCGCAACGCCTTCGGCTCGGCAAGCAATTTTGCGGACTTCTGCCAGAAGCAGACCGGAATGAGTCCGTGCGAACTGAAAGCCATAGGATATGAGAAATGGGAGAAGCGCAGGATGGATTTCTGGAACCGATAAAAACGCGCACTGATTTTTGTCAGGATCTGGAACATCCCTTCGGGAAGGTTCCACTAACTTACCGCCTAAAAAACAATCCGAAAATACATGAACAACAATACATTTTCAAGATGGAAGGAATCCCTCCACCTGAAAATCCTGTCGGGCTATCTCATACTGGGACTGCTCGTACTGGGCATCATCACGGCTGTATGGTACGAAAAGCAGGTGTTCGAGCAGGCGGAGGCTGAAGAACGCAGCCTGCTCATGCAGCGTACCGCCGCCAGCGAAGCATACCGGGGACTGATCACACTGTTTCTGGACAATGACCGCGCGATGCTGTGGGACGACTCGGACATGGATACATACGACCGGCGGGAATCGCACACGATGGAGGTGATAGACCGGCTGAAAGGCTACTACGGAGAACCGGCGCAGACGGCAAGGATAGACACGGTAGTAAGGCTGCTGCACGAGAAACGCAGGCTGATCGGGCGAATGGTGGATATGCCGACCACGGCATTCCGCATGGACAGCCTGCTGGAACGCCACCTGCCCGGACTGGAGCAGACGGCATCGGTACGGACAACGACAGTGACGGAACGCACCGAACCGGAAGAGGAAAAGAAACGGGGCGGGCTGTTCGGCCTGTTCCGCAAGAAAAAGAAAGAAGAACCGGCACGCACGACCACACGGGTGAGCACGACACCCAACACCCGGCACATTGCGGAGATGCGGCGGTTTGAGGAAGAGATGCGTACGGCACTGGCAGAGCAGGAACAGGCATTCTCCCATCTGTCGGACTCACTGAAAATACGCAACAGCATACTGAACCGGAACCTTTCGCGGCTGATACGGGAAATCGGACAGGACGAGACGGAACGCATGGAAGAAAGGCACATGCGGGTGGCGGAACTGAGAGAAACGGCATTCGTACTGATATGCGGCATATCGGCGGCAGGTGTCCTGTGTGCGGTGCTGCTGTATGTGGTAGTCCATAGGGACATCCGCCGCCGCACCAGAGACAGGAAACAGCGGGAGGAACTGATAGAGAGCCTGCGCCGGTCGGTCCGGGAGAATGAAGAGCTGATAAAAAGCAGACAGAACATCATGCAGACGGTGACGCACGACCTGCGCTCACCGCTGACCGCCATACGCGGCAATGCGGAACTGATACTGAAGGACGGGAACCGGGAGGCAACGGCGCTGCACGCGGAGCATATACGGCAGTCGGCAGAGCGTATGGGGGCACTGATGGAGAATCTGCTGGACTACTACCGCATAGACAACGGAAAGGAGACCGTCAGGGTGAAGCCGTTCAGACTGGCGGGAGTGGCGGAAACACTGGAAACGGAGTTTGCCGCACGGATGGAAGAGAAACGGCTGGAGTTCAGGGTGAACAACGCCGCTGACGAGGTGGTCATGGGCGACAGGAACCTGATACTGCGTATCGGCAGCAACCTGCTGTCGAACGCACTGAAGTTTACGGAGCGTGGAGGCGTGACACTGACCGCCCTGTATGCCGGAGGGAAATTCACGCTTGCGGTGGAAGATACCGGAGGAGGAATAGACAAGGACAAACGGGAACAGATATTCAAGCCGTTCGAGCGGCTGAGCAATGCCGCCACGCAGGACGGATTCGGGCTGGGACTGTCGATAGTGAAAAGCCTTGCGGAACTGATGGAGGGCAGCATATCGGTAGAGAACATACGGAACACGGGCAGCCGCTTCAGCGTGGTGCTGCCGCTGCCCCAGGCGGAGAAAGCCGATGAGACAGACCGCAAGGCAGCAGCGAAGCAGACAAGACTGGGCGGATGTTCGGTGTTGTCGCTGGACAACGACAGCATCATACTGGGGATGATACACGACATATTCGTGCAGAACGGGGTGCACTGCGACACCTGCACGAGCACGGGGGAAATGGCGGAGAAGCTGCGCGAGGGACACTATGACCTGCTGACCACGGACCTGAAGATGCAGGACGCAAGCGGCTACGAGGTGCTGGAACTGCTCCGCACGTCGGACATAGGCAACTCACGCACCATCCCCGTGATGGTGGTGACCGGCTCGAAAAGCATCACGAAAGAGGAGCTGGCAGGTGCGGGCTTCGGCTCGGTGCTGTACAAGCCGTTCTCCATCGACGAACTGCTGGCAGCCGCGGAAGAATGCATCGGCGAGGACAGTACCCCACGCATAGACCTCGGTCCGCTGTTCGCATACGGCGACAAGCGGCAGAGGCTGGAATGTCTGGTCAGGGAAACGGAGAAGGAAATGGCCGCCATACGGGAGGAAGCGGAAAGGTGTGACAGGGACAGGCTGGACTACTGGATACACCATATCCGCAGCTCGTGGATGCTGATACATGCCGAAGGACCGCTGCAGGAGCTGTATGACGTGCTCCACGGAAACGGGACGGCAGAAGAAATCAGGGAGTATGCCGGAAAGGTAACCGGTCAGGGCGAAACGATCATCCGGCTCGCCCGAAAGGAAATGGAGAGAACGGTATGGGAAGAATAATAGTAATAGAAGACAACCCGGTATTCCGCGACCATGTCTGCGGAATGCTGGAGAAGGCAGGCTACAAGACCCGCACGGCATACGACTGTGCCGGGGCACGGAGGCTGCTGGAGGAACTGGACGATGGGGACATCATCGTGTCGGACCTGCGTCTGCCCGACGGAGAATGTACGGAAGTGCTGGAGCGGATGCGGGAAGCGGGTGTCAGAAACCCGTTTGTCATCATGACCGACTATGCGCAGGTCGCGTCGGCGGTCAGCTCCATGAGGCTGGGAGCCGAGGACTATATCCCCAAGACCCTGCTGCAGGAAAAGCTGCTTCCGAGGATAAGTGAGCTGGTACGCAAATCGGAAAGAAGGCATACCATGCCCATACTGGAGCGCAGAAGTGCCGCATTCCGGACCATCGACCGGCGTATCTCACTGGTAGCCCCGACGGACATAGGGGTACTGATACTTGGAGAAAACGGCACGGGCAAGGAACACGTAGCAGAAAAGATACATGCGCAGAGTACCCGGCAGAAAGGTCCGTTTGTCGCGATAGACTGCGGTATGCTGACACGGGAGCTGGCTGCATCCGAGCTGTTCGGATACGAGAAAGGTGCATTTACGGGAGCCACAACCGGAAAGAAGGGCTGCATGGCAGAAGCTGACGGCGGCACGCTGTTTCTGGACGAGGTGGGCAACCTGCCCGCTGAGGTACAGCAGAAACTGCTGCGTGCACTGCAGACCAAATGCTACCGTCCGACGGGCTGCACCCGCGAACGGAAAGCGGACGTACGCATCGTGGCGGCTACCAACGAGAATCTGGAGAAGGCAGTGGAGGAAGGACGTTTCCGGCGGGACCTGTATCACCGCCTGAAGGAGTTCGTCATCAAGATACCGCCGCTGCGGGAGTGCCGGGAAGACATACTGCCCCTTGCGGAGTTTTTCCGGGAGCTTGCCAACGAGGAACTGGGACGGCATACGGAAGGATTCGACAAGGAGGCGGAAAAGGAACTCATGAGGCGGATGTGGGCAGGAAATGTGAGGGAGCTGAAACAGACGGTGCGTTCCGCCGTCCTGCTGACGGAAGGAAGGCTGATAGGAGCCGACAGGCTGGAAGCGGAAAGCACGGCACAGGCAGGCTGCTCCCTGCTGCTGAAAGACGGGAATGAGGAAAGGGAACGCATCGTGCGGGCACTGGCACAGGCGGACGGGAATCGCGAAATGGCTGCCGGACTGCTGGGCATCAGCCGCACGACATTGTACAACAAGATGAAAGAATACGGTATCATGCAGAAAAAGAGCGAAAAATGAGAAAATCTCGACTGAAAATCCTATCTTTGCATGAACATAGAAGAAATACGGTACGGAGAAACACGGTTTCCCGTACCGACTAAGATATAGTATAGAATAAGACCGCAAGGCGTTCTAATGGAAATCTGGTAAATTTCGACATCGGGAGCGATTGCGTGATGCTTATGCTATGCCTTGGCATAGCGTGCATTCGCGTATATTTCCCGATAGGCTTTACCAGAGCCTCCATTAGAGATAACGTGTATTGCACGCTATTTTTTATTTTACGGCTTCCGGTCGCAACAGAATGACCGCTATGGCAAAAGTCCGATTACTCGCCGTCCTGACGATGGACGGCTGTCCGGCAGAAACAACCGGTCTGTCCGGGCGATGGCTTGGTTCCGACCAGTACGGGATAGGTGCGCTGAAAGAGGCTGCCACCTGCGTCCTGACAGAAGACACGTCGCTTACACTCCTCTCCAACCGGACCGAACAGACCGACGACTCCCTGAACTATCTGATAGAAGCAACCGAAAAGACGGCAGGCATCATCAACGGCATGATACGGATGCGGCTTGTGGATGAAATCATCCTCTACATGGTTCCCGTCATTGCGGGAAACGGCAGCAGGCTGTTCCAGTCGTCGCTGCCCGAAAGCGAATGGACATGCACGGAAAGCAAACGGTGGAAAGACAACATAATACGGATAACCTACGGGCGGAAAACACCCCGCCAGCCGGTGGTTGTGTTCAAGAAATGAACATTTTCAAGAGCTTCCGACGTTCAAAATGTGAACACACGTTCAGATTTTGAACAAAAAATGAGGCATCGGGAAAAGCTCCAAAAAATATTTTCGGTAAATATTTGGCTGAATATCAGTGTAATATATCCATGCAAAAAGAAAAACACTCCCGCAGGACCGCAATTTGTCCCATAGTTTTATGTGCGCACACTTTTAACCCAAGTGTAATAACATAAAACTGAAAGAGATATGAAATACCTCATATTGACAGAAACCGAATTTTTCGGTCTTATAGACGGGAACGATGAAACAGTCAGTCTGAATGCCGCATACAGCCGCTTTGTCAGGGCGGTTGTGGAACTGATGCATGACGGCGATACGGACGGGGCGAAGATTGCGCTGGCGTACGCCGAAAACGAACTGCAATACCACCACACGCAGTACATTGCGGGTGTGAGAAACCATACCCACCTGTTTGTCCGCAAAGCCCTGTCTTTCGTCCGCAAGATGCAGAAACATATCCCTTCCAACCGCCCGCAGGTGTCGCCACTATCCACAACCATCCACTCCGAATGCGAAAAGAAAAATGAAATGCCTGTCAATGCCCCTTCCATGCGTTGGACGGGCAGTATGGCTGAGTTGGTGGAGCTGATTTACGGGCTGGATGCCATGAAGCTGGTAAACGAGGGTGAAACGGGTATCAAGGAATTGCTGGACGGTTTCTGCAAGGTGTTCGGCATGGAAATAAAGGAGAGCCAGTGCTACAATACCTATGCGGACATCAAGCGGCGGAAGAACGACAGCCGCACCTATTTCTTCGACAAGGCTGCGGAGAAGCTGAACCGGCGGATGCAGGAGGACGAGGAACGGGAACGGATGCGGAAAAGATAACGAGAAAATGAGGCATGGGCGTCATAGTCTGCAAAAAATTGCTTACCTTTGCAGAAACAATTATAATACAATAGATTATGGCATTAGAAATTAAACCTATTCCGGTACTTCGTGGCAAGGCGGCGGAGCGTTTCGTGGAAGAAGCGGACAGGAACGCCAGAGAAAGGCGCGGTTCCATAGACTTCACGAAGCAGGTGGAAAAGATGCGTGCTATCCTGAAACGCTCCAGACTGTACAATATAGATAAGGAGGGATAGGTCGGTATGCTGGAGTATTGTGAGTTCCGTGAGCTGAATGAAGACGTGCTGCGCGAATGCGGCGGCTTCTTGTGCAAGGACAGGGATATAACCGAGTTCTTCACGAGAGAGTATGCGGATTATGCCTACCAGCTTTTGGGAAAGTCCTACTGCTTCGTGGAGCAGGACAAGCACCGCATCGTCGGAGCTTTCACCGTAGCCAATTCGAGTATCCGTGCAGACCTGCTCCCGAACAGCCGGCGCAACAGGCTCAACCGTAACATCCCCAACGAGAAACGCCGTCCCCAATATCCTGCGGTGCTGGTGGGGCAGCTTGCCGTCAGTGACGGCTATATGGGACAGCATATCGGCGATGAGATACTGGATGCCATCAAGTCATGGTTCATCGAACCATTGAACAAAACCGGATGCCGCTATATAGTGGTGGATGCCCTGAACAATCCGAAGATATTTGATTTTTATCAGCGGAACGGCTTCAAGTTCCTGTTTTCCACAGAGGAAGAGGAATGGACTTTCCTGCACGGCAGGAGAACGGCAGAAGAACAATCAGCCATGCAGCCCATGCACACCCGGCTGATGTACTTTGACCTGATACTGCTGCGTACCCGATAAGAAGAAACTGTAAAACAGTACAAGAACGTATCTCCCATGCAATTTGCGGTCTATTTTGCATGGGAGTTTCTATATCGTGAAAATGGCAAAGAAAAAGAAAAGACATAACGGACACTATTGTAAAATATGCGGCTGCCGCAAGTCCAACGAGAGCTTTACGGGCAAAGGACACGCACGGCATATCTGTAAGGAATGCCAGTCGCTTCCGAAAGACGAGCAGGCGGACATGATGCGCTGTAACGAAGTGGAGCGTGCCGCATTCCGTTTCCCTATGAGGCGGCAGGATTGGGAACTGCTGGAAAAATATGCCAAGAAATACAAGGACAGGGAGTCCGGACAGTTCGCACAGGAAATGCTTGACATGAAACGCGGCAATTATGCACCGGAAGCGGATGATGAAGAGGCGGATGAATTGTCTGGCAAAATCTACGAAATCGAAGAAACTCCCTTTTCGGATTTGGATGAAGACAACCGTATTGCCGTTGAAGAACTGCTGGAGGACAATATCAACGAGTTCATGATACACAAGGACTATATCCCCGAAGGAAAGGACTTGCAGGATATAGCGGATTGGGTATTGAAAGAAACCAACGCTGCGTTTTATCTGAAAGTCGTCCCTAATGACGCATACCGCAAGCTCATAGACGATACCGTCCGGAAGCTGGTCAGGGAATGGAAAGACGACGGTATGGAAATAAAGACCTATACCGAATCGCTTACGGTCATGGAAACCGAACGGCTTATAATCAGAAAAATCACCCGAAAGGACATGGGTGCATTACTCGCCCTTATGAGCAAGCCGGAAGTCATGTACGCATGGGAACACGGATTTGAAAAGAAGGAAGTGCACCAATGGCTGAACCGCCAGCTTACCCGTTACCGTAAGGACGGATATGGGTATTTTGCCGTCATATTAAAGGAAAACAATAAGTTTATCGGACAGGCAGGCTTAATGAAAAGCGTGATTGACGGGAATAATACCGTGGAACTCGGCTACATGCTGGACAATGTGTATTGGCATCATGGTTATGCAACGGAAGCCGCCCGAAGATGCCTGCAACATGCTTTTGAGGAATTGGGATTACAGGAAGTCTGTTGCAGCATCCGTCCCGAAAACTCGCCTTCCCTCCGTGTGGCAGAAGCCATCGGAATGATACCCTGCGGCAGCCACACCATTGTATATAATGGAAAGGAAATGCCCCATCTGTTATATAAAGCAGAAAATATAATTGACAAAAAAGAAAATCCGTAACAGTCAGTGCTACGGATTTTCCTTTTTTCGCCTGCGACGCGTTACTTGTTCTGCAAAAGGTATTGCAGTTCCGGGTCGGACTGGATGCGCTGCAACTCGTCGGCGACAATCTGCCGCACTTCGGCACGGATGCGGTTGTAGTTCTCCTGAATCATCTCCTTCATGCGGTCGTTGCCGTCAGCATCGGTAAAGTCCGTGATGACGGGAATAGGCTTGTAAGCCTGTTCCTCACGCTTGACCTTCTCGGCATCCACCACAATCTCGCAATGGAAAATCTTCTGCTCGATGCGCTCGCTGAAGTTGTCGGCGACCGCCCCGACGAACATGCCCTGCGTGAGCGTGGAAATCTTGCTCGCCGGGATAAGGCTCTCCATCTGCGTGTTAATGGAGGTGGACTTGTCCTCGCGGTTAATGGTGATGCTCTGCCGCTTCTGCAAGATTTTACCGAAACGTTCGGACAGGGTCTTGGCGGTCTCGCCGACCACCTGCCCGGAGAAGACGTTGCCGACGGTGTTCATCACCACGGCGGCCTCCTTGTCGCCGTAGTCACGCTTGAGCTGGGAAAAGTCCTGAAAACCCAGCAGGGTGGAAACCTTGTTGCTCCGGGCGGTGGCAATCAGGTTGTCCAGTCCCTTGAAGTAAATCGTGGGCAGCTCGTCGATGATAATGGAGGATTTGAGCCTGCCCTTCTTGTTCACGAGCTTTACGATGCGCGAGTTGTACAGCCCCAACGCCGCCCCGTAGATGTTCTGGCGGTCGGGATTGTTGCCCACGCAAAGGATTTTCGGCTCGTCGGGGTTGTTTATGTCGAGCGTGAACTCACTGTCGGACATGACCCAGTAGAGCTGCGGGGAAATCATGCGCGAGAGCGGAATCTTCGCCGAGGCTATCTGTCCGGCGAGCTGTTCCATCGCTCCGCCCTGCCATGCGTCCATGAACGGGGAAAGGTAGTTTTCCAGTTCGGGGTAGCTGGTCAGAATGGGAAACACGTCCTCGTAGCGGCGGTTGAGCAGCTCGATGGCATGGGGAAAGGTGCAATACTTGCCGTCTTTGTAAATCCTTAAAAACCAAATCACTGCGGCGAACAGGATAATCGGACTCTCTACAAAAAAATCGCCCTGTTTTTGCACATCGGGTAAGTCAAGGGCATTACTGCCCCCTTCTCCCCTAAGAACCGTACGTGAGAGTTTCCCCTCATACGGCTCAAGCAACTCAATATTTCTATTTGTTGTTAGAAATCGGCTCATACTTTCAACAGTTTCGTTTATTTCGCTTGTAGCAGTTGTTATGGACAAGTTGCCGTACAATTGAACCACCAACAGATATTTCATTGACGTTCCATGCTTTTGTACAATCTATCTCCTTGCCGCATAACGGACAAGTCCGCTTCTGCTTGTTCCATAAATATAAGAGTGACTTACGTCCTTTGAGAGATTCCAGCATTTGTTGCTCCTTTCGCTGAAAGAAATAATCATCGTATTCCGGGTCGAAAGGGTTTGCCTCCCCCTTGACTTGCTTGTACGGAGTATAATGTATATCCGACAACCTTTTAAGGGTCAGGTAGTTCACTTTCTTGCTTTTTGTTTCATATTTCCATGCAAACGTCCATTTACGCCCCCGAATTTCATGCCAATACTTATCTGCAACCCAAGACTTGCGTTTCTTTGGGTGGCGACGTAAAGCCCATTTCTTTGTGAGGTTGTAAATGTGATTGTCGCAACCGTGAAAAGCATTGGTTGATGCACCATATCGGTAATAGTTTCCCCAACCTGTTATCACAGGATTGAGCATTCGTATCAGCGATTCCTGCTTACACATTTTATGTCCTTTAACGATGTCACTGATTTTTGCCCTAAAGCGTTTCTGTGCATCTTTGGACGGAGATGTGTACAGCCTTTTGCCGAACTTCCTTACATTGAAACCTAAGAAATCAAATCCATCGTATATGTTCGTAATGGTAGTTTTCTCTTCGGATAAGGTAAGACCCCTTTCTTTGAGAAATTCTATCACCATTGGTTTGACCTCGTTTTCCAATAATTCCTTATCTCGACCTGTGATTATAAAGTCGTCCGCATACCTGATAAGATTCACTTTGTAGTGGAATGTCTTATAGTTGATGAAACGTCTTTTGAATCTTTCAGCCAAGAGTGGTTGAAGTCCGTCAAGTGCCATATTTGCAAGTGTCGGTGATATGATACCTCCTTGTGGTGTACCCTCTTCTGTCGGGAACAGTTTACCATTGAATACAGCTCCACATTTCAGCCATTTTCTGAGTATTGTTTTATCCATAGGGATATTTTCAATAAGCCAGTCGTGACTGATGTGGTCGAAGCAACCCTTAATATCTCCCTCCAAAATCCATTCGGGGGAATGCTGGCGATTTAGAACCGTATCAATCTGACGAATTGCGTCCATTGTCCTGCGCTTCTTTCGGAAGCCGTAAGAAAAACGGTCGCCTGTCGTTTCGGCTATCGGTTCCAATGCCATGAGATATAATGCTTGCATCGCCCTGTCTTTCATGGTCGGTATTCCCAACGGTCGGAGTTTACCGTTCTTTTTCTTGATGTGAACCCTACGGAGCGGCTGTGGATGGTAGCCACGACGTCTAAGTTCACCGATTGCTTTGTACTTGCGCTTGGGAGAGTCCCAAAGCTGCTTATCTACTCCAGACGTATTCTTCCCTTTGTTGGAAGTAACCCTCTTTACTGCCAATGCCTTGGCGTAAAAAGAGTGAGTAAGCATCCACTGCAAGGTTTTCACCTTGTTATGTCTGCCTTCTTTCTGAGCCTTTACAATACGCGCTTGTAGCTTTCGGACATAGGTTTCACACTTAGACCAGTCCATACCGTCCCAAGTCAGATTCCTGCTGTCAGCAGGCGCACACGATGTTTTAATCTCGTTCATTTGCTTTCCTCCTTTTGAAAGTTCTAAAAGTTATCTTGTAAAGAGTTACCATATACGGAAGTCTGCCCACTTTCGTGTCGGATGATGTTACCCTCATTAACTCGTGATGTTGGTTCAATCCGTATCCTCCCCATTACAGGGCGGCATTCGCTTTCTCCGTTATCTCATACCTGCACCCCATTCGGCTTGCCTTGCGGTTCGCTTACTCGCATTATTACGAGAGAGATACAGGCTTGCCCTGTTCCACGCAATTGACAAACGGATAGTTTAGGTTCTGCCAAGTCCGCCGGCAGTGCTGTGTCCGTGTAACCCCAACATGGGCGAGGGTTATCCGACTGCTTACCTTTTGGTGAGAGCTAAAGTATCTTGCGCTCCTTTAAACCTTACGACGGCTAAAGTCAGTTCACTTACGTTAACCATGCTATCCAGCCTCGCCACTCGACGGTATGATACTAACCGCCCTTGACGTTCCCTCACGGTTCAGTCTTGTCCTTTCGGAAAGTGTACTTTGTCCTACAAGCTTAGCACAACCCATCACTGGAGATGCACCTTATAGTAGGCTACCGCTGACGGAACAGCGGGTTAAATCTTGCAATATACATTGCTGTTTAACAATCAATTACGTGACTTTTCAGGTCACACCCAAGTCTTATTCAAATTGAGCATAATGGTATAGGCACTCTCGTAGGCATCGGTGATGTCCTCCATGAAATCCGGGTGTATGGGATTGCAGCGGTGCGAGCGGCGCGGGTCGTCGAAGTTGATTACATAGAACTTCGGCTTGACCCTGTACCCGTCCGGGTGGTTCAACAGATGGTTGTAGGCGATGGTGGAAAGGTCGGGATATTTAAAGTCATAGATATATTGACTAAAACCTTTCTCAATCTGCTGCTTTATGAAGGAATTTACCACGGCATACGACTTTCCGCTGCCCGGCGTACCCAGCACGATGGAAGCACGGAACGGGTTTACCACGTTGATAAATCCGTCGTTCCACTTCTTCTTATAGTAAAAGCGGGTGGGCAGATTGACGGAATACTCGTTCTCCATGAGGCGGGTTTCCTGCATGAAACTCTCGTTCTCGACATTGAACACGTCTTCCATGAGGGTGGTACGCAAGAGACGGCTCATCCATGTGCCCGCCATGAGCAGGCAGACATAGCCCGCCGCCATCGAAGCGGTGTAGAAACCGGCGACCGCCTCCACCGGAAGCGGCAGGGACAATATCCACCAGTTAAGAAAGAACAGCACAAGCCCGGCGGCAAGCACCGTCCAAATCCTGCGCCAAGTGATTTTTTCCTCCTTGACGCCTTTCGTGCCGAGGCACGAAAGCGCGAGCAGCAGAAGGGCAAAGAACTTTGTGTAGAGGATATGATGGAACAGCCCTGCGGTGCGATCGAAGTTCATCAGCACCCTGTCCACGACACCTATGCCGATGCCCCACAGCCTTACGGCTTCATAACAATACCAGTAGAGGTGGATGACCACCAGAATAATGCTCACGGCACGGAGAAAGTCCATGATTTTCGCCAGTGCCCTCAAATCGTCTTCCTGTTGTGACATAATCTGTTTCTGTTTTTAAGTTGTCGGTAAAATAAATCATAACCCCAGCCCTTTGCGGCGTTTCTTCCGTCTGCGTTTGAGGTCGCGCTCGAAAGCGGCTTCCTTCGCCTGTGCGCCTGAAGTGTCGCTGCCGAGCAAGCCCAAGCCGGAGAAATATCCTTCGTCATATTCCACGACGGGACGGTCTTCGGGCTGCTGCCCGTCCATCGTAACAGTGAAAGGCATGGGCGGAGTATCGGCATACGGCAGGGTGAAATGTTCCTGCAAGGCATTGGCAGAAAACTCCCTGTCCAAGCGCGAGCCGTTGAGAACGCAGCCCGTGCGGTGGTCGATGAAGGTTGCCCCGTAGATGCGTCCTTCGTCGGTGTGGCGGAACACCACATCCACGCCTTTCGCTTTGAGCAGGGCGACAAACTCCTCCCGGCGGTACGTCCGGGCAAGGGCGGCGGCGACGGTCTTGCGGGTTATCTCCGCCAGATGCCTGTCGCGGATTTGCCCTTTGGAGTATTCAAACCTGCGCTGTACGGCTTCATAGCCGACGGACTTGCCGATACGGGAAGCCTTGAAAGGGTTGCCGGTCTTGTTCCCGGCACCGTCGGTGGCGGACGAGTTGTCGGGCGATAGCGAAAAATAGACCAGCCCGTGATACTCGCGCCCGTTCACCATGCCGCGGGCTTCCTCCACCGTGACGTTATAGAGCGAGAGCAGGGCGCGGTATTCACCCATCGTCTGGAACTTGTAACCTGCCATGACCGCCTTGGCTACATTCGATACCTGCCGCTTCACGTCGCCCTGCGATGTGTCCACCCGGCGGAGCGGGTTGTCGGTACGGAGCCGGCGGCGGTCAGCCGGGTGCAGCCCGTACTTCTTTTCCAGCTCGGAGGTAATGCGCTTGCTGCGGCGGTGGATGAAGTCACGGTTAAGCCGCCTGCCCCGTTCGTCCACATTGACGGAAACGATGTGCAGGTGGTGGCGGCTGATGTCCTCGTGCTTGAACACGAGATAAGGCTGGTCGCCGTAGCCAAGCCTGTCGAGATACTCGCGTGCGAGCTGTTCCAGTTCCGTGTCGGTCAGACGGTCGTCGGGGTGCGGATTGAGGGAGATGTGGATAACGGGCTTCTCCGTCCGGTAGTGGGACGGCATCCACCGCCGGAAGTCGTCCATGCAGTCGCCGATGCGGAACTGCCCGTCTTCGGGTTGCAGGACGAGATTGGCGGCAAGCACACGGGCATGACCTTCGTCCACCTTGTCCTGGTTGTAGGCAAGGGCACCGTAAAGGGATTGTCCGGTACTTATTTTCGCAACCAT
>ENA-OQID01000190-OQID01000190.1-human-gut-metagenome-genome-assembly--contig:-NODE-190-length-40574-cov-4.759192_pt1 | contig 40574 bp, 36 predicted proteins | sample MGYA00242567_ERZ504727 | MGnify/ENA primary metagenome ERZ504727 (study PRJEB26092, sample SAMD00036215) | human gut metagenome | host: Homo sapiens | study: EMG produced TPA metagenomics assembly of...
AAAATGAAAGAAACAGGAGCTATTGAGAATCAGGATACATTTGCGGTGATCGGTGCATCTGTTGCAGAAAATTTTGGTGTACAGATGCCACAAGACACGATTGGAAAATCAATATTGCGGGAGTTGCAGTAGTTAAATAAAACTTGTCTGTCATGACACCTTCAAGCTATTATAGCCTGAAGGTGTTTTTATTACCTGAAGGTGTTTTTATTAATCAAAATCTCTGGTAATGTTTGTGAGCCATTTGCCTCTGACATAGTGAATTAATACCACAGGCATTTTTTCAAATTCGTCCAGAGTCATTACAAAGTATACCCAGATCGGCGGCAGTTTTAAAACATATGCAGCTAAGAAAGTAAGAGAGTTATTTTTTTATCTCTTACACATCTATTTCTCAGTCGGCCATGACCTTCTGAGTGCCACACAAAACGAATCAATTGATGCTATTGTTGTCTGTGAATTACAGTGTTATACTTCACACCGTCAACTGAAGAATGCAATGGGTCCTGAACTATTCTTCAGTTCAATAAAATTGAATATCTATTTTCCTTAAAAAGCTTATCTGAAGAAATCTTTGATCTGTCCTGCGATGATCTGCATCAGTCGGTTTCTCCCTGTTGTCATGCCTCTTCTGCTTTTACAAGATTGATCGTTCCGTTATCCAGACATTCTACAAACTTGCGAACAAGCTCTGGATCAAATTGTTTGCCTGCATCCTGAATCAGCTTCTCCCGAGCTACTTTTACAGGGAAGGCTTTCTTATAGCATCGTATGGATGTCATGGCATCGAATGAATATGCCACAAACAGGATACGTGCCGTAAACGGTATATATTCGCCTGCAATACGGCGCGGATATCCTTTCCCGTCATAGCGTTCATGATGACCGATGACCGCCGGGATAACATAATCCAGTGACGGAAGATGTCGGATAATGTCGATGGAAGCTTCTACATGGCCTTTGATCATCTCGTATTCTTCATCTGTCAATGATCCGGCCTTATTTAATACACTTTCCGGAATACCAATTTTACCGACGTCATGCAAAAGTGCTGCCTGATGGATGATCTCTATCATATCTTCGTTCATTCCAAGTGTTCTTGCAAGTGCTGTTGCATAATAGGCAACATTTGTGGAATGGCTGAAGGTATAATGATCTTTTGCATCAATAGCTGCGGTCAATGCGTAGATGGTTGATTCATATTCTTTGTAAATATGTGCATGTGTTTTTGCGTGAGCATCTTTATTATTGTTGCGGAACATGGTATCAAAGACCTGAATTCCATTCTTCCCGCTGTGTTTTACGTGGTACACCGCAAGATCAACATTTTCCAGCAGTTCTTTGACATTCTTTGCCGCATACGGTGCTGCACTGATTCCCGCACTGACTGTGATCGGCTTGAGCTTCATGTCGGTTCTGCGGTTATTCATAACATATATCTGTTTTGCAATGGATTCCACCAGATTTCTGGCAGAGAAAAGGTCGTAGCCTGGAAGCAGAACAGCAAATTCTTTCGCGCCATAGCGAGCAGTATATCCGCTTTCTCCCACACTGCTGTTGATGATGTCTGCGACGCGCTGCAGACACATATCGCCTTCTTTTATACCATACAACTGATTGTATAATTTAAAATCATCTACGTTGATAATGGCCAGTGCCAGCGAAGCGTCTTTGTTTTTCTCGAACTCTTCATTGAGAACTTCATAGAAATATTTTCGATTTAATAATCCAGTCAGTTCATCGGTTCTTGCCTCAAGACGGGCATTCTCATACAGCTTTGCATTTTTGATAGCAATAGATGCCACTGATGTGATGTTTGAGATTATCTCTACTTCATCGTATGCCAGTCTCTTTTTTGAAGAAGATGATGTGATCAGAATCACTCCCGCCAGATTATCACCATCTTTTAATCCGGCACAGTAACGTGTATGGTTTTTATCCAGCTGATGTTTTTCCTCTTCCCACATGGACTTGTACTCTACAGAGTAGCGGAAATCACGGTAAATAATCGGTTCTTCGTGGTCTTTCAGCCACTGGACCATTGGATTTTCTTCTTCAAAGGCAAACGCCAGATCACTTAAAGGCTGGTCACTTGCAACCCCACGATATGGTTCGCCAGGTGCGTCCTGCATACAGATATAGATATTTCCAACATCCATCAAATCTTTCATAACATGGATCGTTTTATCCAGGATTTCCTGAAGATCCAGAGTTTTGGAGATTGCTGAATTAAATTCTCTGATCTTCTCAGCCTGATGGTTTTCTTCTCTGACAAACACGCAGCGGATCAAAAGCTTCCACAGATAAGTAAAGAGTGCATAAATGATCAGAAAGACGATTGAAAAAACAAGAGTGTAAATCCGGGTGTTCTTATCCGCCCGCATATGAAATAGATTTTGCAGGGATGGAACAATATTTAAGAAAACAAGAATGGAAAACAGGAATCCAACACCATAACACAGGGAAGGGGATGCCAGCATCTGCAGGCGGAACAAGCGTCTTCGGATCAGTGCGTAGAACAGTAAAAATACATTTACTACACCACTTAAGATATCAATCGGAAATCCGCTGAAGAACGGAATTCCAAGAAATGCATTTCCTAAGAACAATGCAAGGATTCCCAGCATAACCGGTTCATACTGGACTTTCATAGTCGGATTGTTTTTACAGATCCGTACAATGACTGTAAAAAGATGGATCAAGAAAATTGCCGATGGTATAAAAAATACGATGATTGCAGGCTTGATCTCATATACAAAAGCTGCAGCTCCGTTTTTTTCTACCATTTTGGGAGCTTCAAGGAAAACTCCAAATTGTGCATTCAGCCAGAAGCAGGTCAGCATGACCACAAAGTATATTCTTCCCGCAATACCGCTCTTTTCACCGCCAAAGGCGAGTATAAAACGGTAGTACGCATATGGCAGCAACAAAATTCCCAACAGGGAAACCTGATACCAGAATTCACATCCAGGCCAAAGCTGTGCTCGCATAAAAGCAGAACCTCCAGTCCAGAATAGCAGGCCCGTCAGCACCACCAGGAAACTGTTTATTATTTTATTTCTCTTTGCTGTCAAAAACATCAACAGCATAAATCCATAACACAGCATGGCTATGATTGATATATATCCGTAGGTTCCCATAAACTCCCCTTACTCCACTCTCGTTTTCATTCTTATTTAAATCTTATCTCACTCTGTTCAGACTTTCCTGTATATCAAGCAGTTCCTTCAATTCATAATGTGAAGGACTCATCTGATGTATCTTCTTACCGGTCTTTTTCTCATAGGCTTCAAATGTCCCACAAGTAAAGATCGTCACCTGCAGAGGATCCATTCCAAGAATCTTTTTCAAATCCCTGTAATCCTGATCAATATATTTGAAATATGTACTCAAAAGATCTTTCAAAATATTTGTGCTCATCGCAGTGTTGAGCAGTGCATCACGTTCCAGTTCCACATACATATGCAGATATGGACGATTCTGTTCATTATATTCTTTTGTTGCAACCCAGTTTATGATCGGCAGCTTTGAAAGAGCGATCACGCTGCGGATTCCGTTTTCCGAAATCCTTGTAAATCCTGCAATATCGATAATCCACGGCACTCGGTCCACATATTCAAAGCGCGGGATCCTTGTCTCATCTTCACGGTTCTCCAGACCGACGCAGCGATACATATCACCACAGCGGTAGCGGGCAAACGCGCCACCTTTGAGAATAGTAAATACGAGTTCGTATTTTTCTCCCGGCCGAACTTCATCCATCAGATAAGTCGGCGGGATGTAAGAAGGATCTTCGTAATTTCGCATCATATCCTTCTCGGTGATAAATTCATAAAACGCTGTATCCGGAAAGAAATACATTCCTTTTCTTGTCCAGGTCTCTGTTCCCATAATGGACGGTTCTGTACCGGCAAATAATTCCATCGGACGGATTCCCCAGAGTTCTTCGAGGTCGTCTTTGTAGCAGAGGTTATCTGTGCCGGCTACCATGAATCCTTTTAGATGGAAAAGATCTTTTGGAAGCATTGCGCGGTTTTCTTTTTTGCAGCGACGCTTTGCCTGCAGCAGACGTAATATCATATGCGGCTTGCATTGCATAAGGCTTGACAGTTTTACTCCACCGCCGTTTGTCAGCGAAGAAAGACTCAAGCTTACTGCATAAGCTACGCTTCCAAGTCCAAAGAAAAAGCCAAGATCTTTCTTCATCGCCATCTTAAATCCTAATTTGTTTCTTTCGCTGAAACTCATATTTACGGCTTCTTTTACTGCGGGCAGAAATTCGATTCCAATCTCCTCGCCCAGAGCCAGCGGAAAGAGTCCTGTTGCAAAAGGAAGTGGTGCCAGCGCATACAGGAATTTGTCTGTAGCTGCTACATCAAAAGATCCTTTTTCTTTGCTGGTCGATAAGATCAGACATGCTGTAACATTATTCCGATAGGTGTCCAGCATGCTTCGAGTATACGGTGCCACCTTGATCGGGTGCTTTCCACCTTCCCAGGTTGTCTGGATCCAGATGACCGGATTTCCCGGAAGCATATCCGGCTGCTTGGCAAGCAGAATATCCGCGTAATCATCGTAGGTTGTCAGCGGTACCATTTTTCTGAATTCATCCAGATTTTGAGGATGTTTTCCCTTCAGAATAGACTGTCCCAGACCACAGTTGCTCCACAGCTTAACCTGTTCCTCCATCAACCGACGCTGAATCTTCATGTATCCATCCATTGACAGATCCAGGAATCCACAGTACTGCTGCCATATTTCTTTATACTGTTGTTTTTTTAATTTTTCTTCTAAATTCATAGTCTGTCCGCTCCAGATCGATCATTGTTTTCTGATACTATATAAGCATTTCTTTATGCTATCTCTATTCGGCATTAGAAACGGGGTTGTTTTCTGATATTCCCTGTAATTAAAAAATGTCTGTGGAAAAGTCCACAGATCCTGAAAAATGATATACAGATAGTTCCAAAAAATCATAAGCAGAAAATAGATTCCCTGTCTCCATCCGCCAAACATTCCCCACATGCAAAGATATGCTCCTGCGAACCATAAAACTCCGGGATGACGGCACAGACCGTACACACCCTCTGTATATGCCGCACGTAATTTGTTTTCTTCACAGTAAGTTTCTTCAAAGGGAAGGGCAAAAAACAAGGTATATATAAGAAGTGCAAGGAAACACAAGGCTCCTGTTCCAAATCCAATTATTCTTCCGATTCTGTGCTGGCACTGCCCCCACGAGAGCCAGAGCTCCATGACGAGTGATAAAGCCACCAGAACCGTCCCCCATGCGAAAAATTTTTGGAAAAATGTATTTTTCTTTTTAATGCTGTTTATATCATAAATAAAATACAGGAGAAATCCTGCACTCCCTAGAATGAACTGCCACATTTTTTCTCTCCCATTTTTGTACATAATAACACATAACAGCCTTGTCACGCACATTAAATTATAATAAAAGAGACAATAAATAGCAAGCGCTATTTACTGTCCCATATGTGAATTATATAAAAATCTTCCTCAAAATCTCACTCAGCTTATGCTTTAGAAAATCTTTTTTATCTCTTGCACATCTATTCCTCAGTTGGCCATGACCTTCTGAGTGCCACATAGGATATTAAAAAGTTCGCAAACCAGCCAACTGGTACAGCAAGCCAGACAAATGCAATGCCAAAACGCGGTGCAAAAATCAAAGCAACGGAAAGACGAATCGCCAGGTTCACCATATTTGCAATGAGGAACGGGCGCATGATTCCAAGACCACGAAGGACTCCATCAGTTGCCATTTTGATTCCCATAAAGATGAAGAAATAGCCAAGCCATCTCATATAATCCCCAGATACCTGGTAGGCCAGGTCTGTTCCGTCTTTACCAAGAAACAGCGAGGAAATTTGCGTGTGGAGTGTTTCAATCACAATGAAGGCAATGGCTGCAAAACACACATCCAGCACTAATGCAGCGCGGTAGCCTTTTTTGATACGCTGGGGTTTGTTTGCGCCAAGATTCTGGGATACATATGGCGAAACCGCATTGCCGATAGATACAAAAATCAGAGAAAAAACATTCTCTACCCGCATTGTCGCCGCATACCCCGCGAGTGCCTGTGTACCGAAAGGATTTACAACTGCCTGTACGATCATCATACCGATAGATACTGTAGACTGCTGAAGAACTGAAGGCACAGCAATCTGAAACATGGAATGTAACTCCTGCCTGTCAAACCAGTCAAAGTAACTTTTATATCGCCGCATCCGACTAAGGAAAATCAAAAGTGAGAACACCGCAGAAATTCCCTGTGCGATCAAGGTTGCAAGCGCTGCACCAAACACACCGAGATCAAGTCCGGCTACCATCCAAAGATCCATGAAGATATTTAAGATTGATGAAAAAATCAGAAGTCCCAGTGGAATTTTGGATTCTCCTATAGAATTAAACATCGTTGAAAGAATGTTATACATAAACAAAAACGGAAAGCCCACAAAATAGACCCGCAAATACAGCACTGCGTCATCCAGTATATCGGCAGGAGTTTGTAGCGTACTCATCATCGAGCGAGAAAAACAAAAGCCAAAAACGCCAAGGACTATGCTTAGAACTAAAAAGCTAAGCAGAGACGTTGACACGATGGTTTTCATTTTTCCATACTCCCTGGCACCAAAGTAGCGGCTCACGAGTACACCTGCACCGACACCGGCCCCCAGCGCCACACAAATGAAAACATTAGTCAACGCTGCACATGCACCGACAGCTGCAAGTGCGGAAGAACCCACAAACTGACCGACGATGATGGAGTCGGCCATATTATATATTTGCTGAAAAAAGCTGCCTAAAATCATTGGCATTGCAAAAACCGTCAAAGCTTTAAGAGGCGCATCTGTAATAAGGTATTCATCCTTTGACATTCTTATATTCCTCCACGAGTTTCATAATTTCACTTATCCTTCCCTTCATCAGACTTTATATATACGAAGTGTAAGTATAAAGTTACGTTACGAAGCAATTATATGTGGTTACAATTAATAAGTCAAGTCATCGTTTACTTTGGTTAATATGAATGATATGATATCCAGGAAAACTACTATCTACAGGATATTATTTTACAGGAGGGGTATTTATGTACCTGGACGGTTTAGATGAACTGGATCAGAAGATTATCCAGTTGCTTATAGAAAATGCACGTATCTCTTACTCTGATATCGGTAAAGAAACCGGTATTTCCAGGGTGGCAGTAAAAGCCCGGATTCAGGCATTGGAGAAAAAGGGGGTAATTGAAGAATATACAACTATAATTAACCCTCAAAAAATCAGTGGTGCTGTATCATGCTATTTTGAAATTGAAACAAAACCAGACTCCCTGTCACAGGTGACAGATATATTATATAAAAATGATACAGTCACGAAGATTTACCGCGTCACAGGAAGAGACAAACTGCATGTACATGCCGTTGCCTCATCGAGTGATGAAATGGAACACTTCCTGCACAATGTCATTGACGCCCTGCCTGGTGTCATCAGCTGCAGCTGCAATACAATCTTATCACGTATTAAAGATATTAAAGGATTACGGCTATAAACTGAAACACTGGAAATTACTGAAAAGACCTCGATGATCTGGTTTTTCCAGACCGTCGGGGTCTATTTAGTATAATTTATAAATTTTCTGAATGATTCCACGACAGAGTTTTTGCTGCGACTTTCTTACTTAAAAAGTCTTAAATAGCTTTAAGTTTTCTGTTTTATTCGTAAAGTTTATCCGCTTTTCTTATTTCGCAATAAACAATACTCCCAGAGTTCCCGGCCCACAATGGCTTGAAACCACACCACCGGCGCGCGTCTCAAGAATTTCCTGAAAAATTCCAAGACTCTGCAGATAAGCCTGCACATCTTCCACAATCTTACGGTCACAGCCGGAATGTGTAATAAACACTCGCTCCGGTCGTGCATTTTTAAGGTCTGACTCCATATCTCTGACATAAGACATGACTACAGAATGTAATTTGCCGCGATACTTCTTAGCTGCATCCATTGCACCGTTTTCTACTACGATCTTTGGATGCAGCTTCAGTACACTTCCTGCCATAGCCGCAACCGCATTACAGCGACCTCCACGATACAAATACATCAAAGTGTCTACCACAAAGCTTGCACGCACTTTTGGCCTCACTTCCTCTAGCGCAGCCGTAATTTCTGCAGCACTTTTTCCTGCCTGTGCCATTACTGCTGCCTCCACGACTTGAAGCCCAATACCTGTTGAAAGATTTGCAGAATCAATAACCGTCACAAAATCGGAGGCTTCCAGCTCATCAGCAGCAAGACGCATAACATTTCCGGAAGTTGACATACTTGATGATATTGAAAAACAGATAACTTCCCTTTTTTCTTCAACATAAGGTTTCAATATTTCTATCGCATCCACCAGAGATGGTGCCGAAGTTTTGGGTGTTGTCTTATGTGCATCTGACCATGCAAAGATTTCATCCGGAGTTATATTTTTGCCATCCTTATATTCCTTCTCACCAAGAAGAATATGAAGCGGCAAAATATCAATATCATATCTGTTCACCAGCTCTGGCGAAAGGTCGCAGGTGCTGTCTGAAATTATTTTTACCATGAAATATTACCTCCTGCTATTTTATAGACAATATTTTACCACAAATATTAACAGGATACATCTGTATCTTTATTTCTTACTACGATATGCTTCCGCTTCCCAATGTGTAATGAAGTATGTAATATCATCTGTCATCTGTAATGCACCGCCAAAACTTTCAGCATATACAGCAAGTTTGATCGCATCCTTTACCAGAAGCTGTGCTTTTGCAGCTTTTGCCTTGTCATCTTCCATGATAAATGCGCCCACACCCTGTACCAGGATCAGTCTTGGTTCTTTGTCATGCTCTTTCATAAATGCATCCAGTACATCTTTTGCCTGTTCAACATTTTCTACAAATAATGGGTATGGTCCGCAGTATACAATGTGATCCGGAGTAAATGGTTTCAAAAGCGGTGCTGCAGTTGTTTTATCTTTCACAAAATTATTCATTTCTGCAGCCGGAACAACTTCTACAGCATGTCCCAGTAACTCGGAAAGTCTCTTTGCAGTCTGTTCTTTTTCAGGTGTAACTGCATCACTTACGTCAGCCGTTCTTTTTACCTGTTTCTCTAATTTGTTGATAACTCCATCAAATAAAACACCAATCTCTTCTACAGTATTCGCTGCAACAAAGATTCCGTGATTTTGAAGCAGGAGAACCTGAACATCTTTTCCGAATTCTTCTTTGTAAGCATTCATTTTTTCATAGCAGATACGTGCCAGCGTGTATCCCGGTTTGCAGATATCGATCCAGAGTACATCTTTGCCAAGAAGCTGTTCACAAAGTGTCTGCGCACCCTGTCCGCATGTCAGACCATTGATCAGTGTCGGATGAACATGCAGTACATAAGTATAAGCAAATAAATTATGAAGCAATGCCTCTACACTTGGGCGTTTCGTCTTGTCATCATCGGTTACTGCCGCCATAACATCAGCAAGATATGCAGATTCACGTTTCACATCATCTGCTGGGTATTCTGTTTTCATAATCTCATTCAGACGGGCTCTGTCCATTTTGACAAATTCTTCTGCTTTGATCGTAGCAAGCTGTGTACCAGAACCTTTAACATACAGGGTTGTATCGTCTTTGACAGAAGTATTACCGCCTCCTGCCAGAACGTAAGCCGGATTGCTGCCGTATGTATTTGACATTTTTACTAAAGTTGAAAGATCCATAGTTAAAATTCCTCCCTTGACTTCTCATCTTAATAGTTTCGATATTACTTATAGTATTATAGTACACCATATATAAAAAGTTATCTATGCAAATATCGTGTCACAAAATATAACAAAACTCACCTTATCGTTGGCGCAGATCAAGAAAAAAGCAACCAGGACTTAACATCCTGATTGCTTTTTGCTCTCATTATTCTGTTATTGTTTCAATTCAAAGAAATCTTCTACCCGGTTTTTATAATCCGTCATGTCATTATACTGCAGCATTGCATATTCCTGAATCAGATCATAATATGGTGAGTTCTTATCATCCACACTGTAAAATTTTCCATCTGCTCCCCAATATCCATTACTGGTCAGTACCGGAATCTCTTTCTGTAGATCCTGCTGGAACTTCTGGAAGCCGGTCAGTTCTCCATCTATCGTCTCCATAAGGATGGTCTGAAGATAATTCATACTTGTCTTCTCTACAGTCTTCTTATCAATATCATAATTAGCCCAGATAAGGAATGGAACCTCATATCGCCGCATCATTTCCTCATCATTCCAATTACGCCACTCTCCATTTGTGATAGAATCCATCGATTCATCATGAATTCTCGGCTGGTGATCTCCTGTCAGAAAGATTACTGTCGGTTCATCTGTATTTTTATAATAATTGATCAGATTTTCAAACATCTCATCTGAATATTTGATAAGACTGAGGTAATATCCCAGATCCGTTGCATCTGCATTCTCTACTACAATTCGTTTATCATCGAAATTATCAAATGGTACATCATAAGAACTATGGTTCTGAATCGTCATTGTATAACCGAAATACGGTGCGTCTGTCGATTTTCTCTGCTGTTCATAATCATGTGTGATATTGTCGTAGGTACACTGGTCCGTCGCATTATTTCTCATTTTTACAAACGGGACTATCATATTTGTATAATCATAAAACTTATCAAATCCAAGCAGCGGATATGCCTTGTCTCGGTTATAGTTTCTCGCCTTCTGAAGATGGGTTGCTGAATTTCCTGTGTATCCTTCACTCTTCAGTTCAGTTACCAACGATGGCATTGCATGCCTCAGATATAACTGAAATGCAACCGTTCCTTTTGGAAGAAATGCCATAGAATTTCCTGTCAGAAATTCATATTCTGTATTTGCAGTCTGACCGCCTACGATTGATGCATAAGTTGTTCCACTCACACAGTTTCCATTTTTCATCAGATCATGAATAAATGGCATGTAATCTTCATTTGTCTCAATATCTCCAAGAATCTGCGGATCCGAAAAGGCCTCATTAATAACAGCAATTACATTTGGTCGTTTCTTATTTGGATCTACGGTATCAGAAGTATATTTTGAAGTAATCTCTTCTACTTTTTTCAGACTGTATCCATTTGGTTTCTCTGGTACAGAAAGCTTGATGCTTCTTGTGAAACAGGCGATACTGCCATATTGCTGATAACTTCTCATTGGATTAAAAAGACTCAGATACAATCCTCTGTTGCTTACCATGTCTGTCATAACAAGCTGTGAAAAACCAGTTACACTCACAATAGCCATTACAGCGATTCCACACAAACGATGAGAAACTTTTTTGAAAACAGGTTCACATTTTATCACGCGGCCAAGCATTATAAAATCAAACAGCATTACCAGTGCAACTGTTGTATAGAAATTAAATTGTATCTTATAACCGTCTGCAACTTCCAGTGCAGTACCTACGGTTGCAATATCCGATGCCATGGCCGGTGTTCCTCGAAACTCATAAACAAAATGATTTACTATATTAAACATTACACAGATAAACGCCCAAATATCAGTTCCAAGACGCACCCGATTTGTAATAACTATAAATATAAGTTCCAGAATACCAATCAACAGGAAGTTAAATAATAACAGTGATAAATGTTGTCCTCTAAAGCTGTATGTTTCATTAAATACAGCAATTTCCATATTAAAAAAAATGTAGCATGGTGCAAACAGGATATACAGAATATTTATTACTCTGTTCCACTTCTTTCCAAAGTCCAGTCTGACAAAAATAAGAACAACACCAACTATCCAGCCCAGCACAATGCTGGCTATTTTAAATTTCGAACTGAATTCCGGATCATTTTCCAATATAGTTGTTCGGTTTACATAAAAAAAGATCAGAAACAGAAACGAAATAAATAGGCAGAAATAATTTTTCCATCTCTGCCTGTTTTTATTAAAGTCTATATTCTTCAGCACGTATATTTTCCTCTATTCTAAAAATGCAACTGACCCTGAAGCCAGATCGTACCTTTAAACCTTCGGCCAACTGCCGGATCTCCCAGCAGATCCGCTCGATTGATACAGATGTCAAATCGAATATTATTACACTCAACTGTCATCTGAACAAGTTCTTCATCTGTAATATTATTCTGTACAGTATGATATTCTATAATCTCACCTAAAATACTATACTGGTCACACTGAATTCCATATGGCATAAAATATGAATCTACAATAGACAAAATATCTTCATGAACAATTCTGTTAGAAATCATAGAATACGTGTCCATTTCTTCCATGGTAAGATTTTCCATAGCCTCTTCGTCACCATTTCTTGCAGCTGCGATCATTGAACTTCGGTTTTTACTGCTTTCCTGTTCAACTTTGACTGCTTCCTTATCCTTCAGTACTGGAAAAAGGATTTTACCCTCCCCCGCAAGTCCGGATAAGGTCAATGGCTGATTACCTGTTAACTGCTTTTTGCTTTCTTTCATATATTCAGCTGCATTTTGAAGATAAAAAATCAGCGTGATTCCTATTCTCAGATCATCACAGGCTGCAGAAAAGGCATCCTTATCCGCATGCCTTTCTACTGTTACCTGTTCCTGAGTTGTAATTCCAGTTCCTCTGAAAAAAGGATAATAATATTCCACATGAAATCTGTTGTCATCATCATACTGACCACATACAGTAATACCGCAGTCATTTCCATAAAACCGGGAAAACTGAGCAAAAACACCATCTGGATGATCTTCCACTACGTTTTTTTCATCGTAATTTTTGATAACATCCAGAATGATTTCTTTCATTTCTTCCCGTTTGGTCACTTTAGAAAAACCGACTGCTTTTAAAAAGCTGTGCAAAAGTACACCTCCATGCCCTTATGCGCGGGTCTTTTTCTCAATTCTCTTCATGCCGCCCATGTATGGCTGCAGAGCTTCCGGAATACTAACAGATCCATCAGCATTCAGGTTATTTTCCAGGAACGCGATCAGCATTCTCGGAGGTGCTACTACAGTGTTATTTAATGTATGCGCAAGATATTTCTTACCATCCTTACCATTTACACGAATTCTCAGACGACGTGCCTGCGCATCTCCCAGGTTGGAGCAGCTTCCTACTTCAAAGTATTTCTTCTGTCTTGGGGACCATGCTTCTACGTCCAGAGATTTAACTTTAAGGTCTGCCAGGTCACCAGAGCAGCATTCCAGAGTACGTACCGGAATATCCAGGGAGCGGAACAGATCTACAGTGTTCTGCCACAGTTTATCAAACCACATCGGGCTCTCTTCTGGTTTGCAGACAACGATCATTTCCTGCTTTTCGAACTGATGGATACGGTAAACACCTCTCTCCTCCAGACCATGAGCTCCTTTTTCTTTACGGAAGCATGGAGAATAGCTTGTCAGAGTTTTTGGAAGTTCTTCTTCCGGAACGATCTGGTCGATGAATTTACCGATCATAGAATGCTCACTGGTACCGATCAGATACAGGTCTTCGCCTTCGATCTTGTACATCATAGCATCCATCTCTGCGAAGCTCATAACACCTGTTACAACATTGCTGCGGATCATGAAAGGCGGTACACAATAAGTAAAGCCTCTATTGATCATGAAGTCACGGGCATATGCAATAACTGCAGAATGAAGTCTTGCAATATCTCCCATCAGATAGTAAAAACCATTACCTGCAACACGTCTTGCACTGTCCAGATCAATTCCGTCAAAGCTTTCCATAATATCTGTATGATATGGAACTTCAAAATCCGGAACTACTGGTTCACCGAATTTTTCAATTTCAACATTTTCACTGTCGTCTTTACCAATCGGTACAGACGGATCAATGATGTTCGGGATAACCATCATATTTTTAAGAAGTTCTTCTTCTACTTCTTTTTCTCTTGCAGAAAGAGCCTCGATGCGGGAACCGTCAACAGCTACCTGTTTCTTTACTTCCTCAGCCTCTTCTCTCTTGCCCTGGCCCATCAGTGCGCCGATCTGTTTGGAGATTTTGTTTCTTTTTGCACGAAGTGCTTCTACTTCCTGTTTGATGTCACGGTTTTCTTTATCCAGCTCGATGACTTTATCAACCAGCTCCAGTTTCTGATCCTGGAATTTATTTCGGATATTCTGTTTTACAACTTCCGGGTTTTCTCTTAAAAACTTAATGTCTAACATAATTTCCTCCTAGTAGATCTTATCCCCTCATTTTGGCGGGATTCTTTTTGTTCTTTCCAGCCCGGAACCACTGCCGTTTTTCCAGCATTTATGCGGGTTTGGCGCGTTCCAGTACCATCATATAACAGTATATGCATTTTTTCAAGCGTTCTTTCATGCTGTTTTTCTGCGGTCCGCTTTTACATCAGATCGATCGAATTCATCGTAATTGCCTGGCGCAGCGCGTCGATTTCCTCGGCGCTCAGCATGATATAGGACTCGCCTTTTACGATCTCTTTCAGATATAAAAAGCAGTTGTCACGGCTGTGGATTGCATTCAGGATAAAACCTGTGTTTTCTTTGTCGAGCATTGCCAGCGCAAAACTCATCTTTCCGCCCACATCGTCAAACGCATCATATTTTACGATTCCGTATTTGTTCAGCGTCATGCCCTGGATCTTTTTCAGATCCGCAAGATTCTTTTTCGTCAGCTCATTCTGCTTGTTCAGTTTGTCAATTTCCTTGAACCGCTGATGAAACAGCTTTTCGAGTGACTGGGCGTCTTTTCCCTTCATAAAGCTTCTGTACTTCTGGTTCAGTCTGCTCAGACGCAGCGACATGCTGACCGTCATAATCATCATCACGATAATCAGTACAATCAGAAGAAGTACAACAACGCCAAGGTCAATTCCTACCTTACTAAATAAATCGCTCATTATTCTACCTCTTACTGTATTGATTCAAACAGATCCATGATTCTCTCGAGCTCTTCCTGGGAATAATACTCGATCTCGATCTTTCCTTTGTGCTTTGCCCCGCGGTGAATGGAAACCTTCGTACCAATGATACTCTTAATTTTCTCTTCCAGACCTTCGTAGATGGCTTCCTCTTCCAGATTGACTTTCTTTTCTTTCTTCACCTTCGGATTCAGGATCTCTTTGACCAGGCGCTCGGTCTCACGGACACTGAGCTTTTCATCGAAGATTTTCATTGCCGTATTGTACTGGAGCTCTTTATTCTCCAGCGCCAGCAGCGTACGCACATGACCGGTTGTCAGCATTTCATCGACAACCATCTGCTGTACCCTGTCGTCCAGTTTCAGGAGACGCATCGAGTTTGTAACCGCTGTTCTGCTCTTGGAAACGCGCTCTGCGATTTCATCCTGGCGGAGATGGAACTCTTCCATCAGGCGTTTGTATGCGTGTGCCTCCTCAATCGGGTTCAGGGATTCTCTCTGAATATTTTCAATCAGGGAAATCTCGACAACTTCCTGCTCGGTAAAATCTTTGATGATGACCGGTACTTCTTTGATTCCGGCAAGCTTTGCAGCCCTCCATCTCCGTTCCCCTGCGATGATCTCATAATAATCATCTTTTTTCTGCACCAGAATCGGCTGTAGAACTCCGAACTGTTTGATGGATTCCGAAAGTTCGATCAGGCCGTCCTCGTCAAAGGATTTTCGCGGCTGTTCGCGGTTCGGTTCAATTTCGGAGATTTTCAGTTTCATCTCAACTGGTTTTTCGACAACTTTTTCAACAACCTTCTCGACTACTTTGACCTCCGGTTTTGCCGGTTTCTCTTTTGCTTCTGCTTTGGCCGAATGTCCCGGTGAAATCAGGGAATCCAGGCCCTTGCCTAATCCTCCTCTTCTCGCTGCCATTACTCTTCATCCCCCCTGTGAATCACTTCGTCTGCCAGGAGACGGTAGCTCTCTGCACCGGTGGACCGCTTGTCGTAATAGTTGATCGGCATACCGTAGCTCGGTGCCTCCGCAAGGCGGACATTTCTCGGAATAATGGTTTTGTAGATATTCTGATCCAGGCTGTCTTTTACGTTTTCTACTACCTGCAGAGAAAGATTCGTTCTCGCATCGTACATGGTAAAGACAACGCCTTCCATCTCCAGTTCCGGATTCAGACGCTCCTGCACCAGCTCAATCGTGTGCATAAGCTGGGATAAGCCCTCCAGTGCGTAATATTCACACTGAATCGGCACCAGAACGGTGTCCGCGGTGGTCATCGCGTTGATTGTCAGCATATTTAAGGATGGCGGACAGTCAATAATAATGAAGTCGTACTGATCGCGAACCTGATCAATTGCGTTTTTCAGGATGAATTCTTTGTCTTCCACCCCGATCAGCTCGATCTCCGCTCCGGCCAGATTGACATTGGAAGGGATAAGGGAAAGATTGTCAAAATTCAGAGGAATGATGCAGTCCTCCAGTTTTGACTCTCCAAGAAGCAGCTCATAGATGGTATTTTCCACTTCATTTTTCTCTACTCCCATTCCGCTGGTGGTATTTCCCTGCGGGTCCATATCAATGGTCAGAACTTTTTGTCCCATTTCTCCTAAACAGGAAGAAAGGTTAATTGCGGTGGTAGATTTACCTACGCCGCCTTTCTGGTTTGCAATTGCAATTGTTCTTCCCAAAATATGTATTGCCTCCTTTCATCTTTTTGTTTTCCATTTGCAGTTTTTCCTTTTTACAGGAAATGACCTGCCGGCACTTCTTTCAAAAAAATGATTCATGCGGCAGGTGTTTTGGCATATAGATAGGAAAAATCTCCTTTTCTATGCCAGTCTATCTGAGGAATTCTTCAGATTCTATCTCAAAATTGCCCCAATTTGGGACAAAGATATTTTATCATACTACGCCGGATTTTACTACTGGAAATGTTTCACGTGAAACATTTTCTGCATTTTTGCATGATTAGGCGGTTTGAAGCATAAGAAAATTGGAGATTTTTGGCGATGTTTCACGTGAAACATTTTGAAAAGCACTGTTTTACAATAATTTTTCTCGGTTTTTACGCTGTTTAAATGCTTTTTGGAATTTTTTCAGCGATGATTTTGCATTTTTTGATGGTTTCCAAGTAATTCTGCAATGTCAGAACATTTTTTTCTGTTTCACACAGTTTTTATAAAATGTTTCACGTGAAATATTTTAATTTTTGACGTTTTTGAGGTATAAATATACTGGAAACGTTATTTTAATCGTGTGATGCTCTTTTTCAAGGAAATCTCAGGTGATTAGGAAGAAAAAATCAACTTATCAGGATATTATTGATACATAGATCAGGAATCAAAACTGTTTATGGTTGTTCGGTGATCGTAAATGTCTCTTTTGTATATAAAATGTATTTTTATTCACTAGGGCTCTGTTTTTTCATCGTTCTTCCTCGCTTTTTTCAAATTTTCAGCATTTTTCTCTTTATTTTCATCAGTAAGAGGCATAATCCGTGAGACATCCTCTTTTTCATTTTTTCTCCAGTTTTTCTCTTTTCGGGCGGTTTTTCTTTGATTTTTTTATTTTACAGGCCAAGCTGCACATTTTCTGTTTTTTATCGATTTATTTGATTTCACTATAATTTTTCTGTTTTTATGGTTTTAATATTTTTCTCTCGCTCCCACGTCTTTTATCCTCTTTTCCATCTTTCTGGCTTACCTTTCTCTTTTTTTGTAAACAATCTCACTTTTTCTCTTTTATCAACATTTTTTATTCCTTCTCTCCGTTTTTTATCCCTCATCGCCATTTCACACCATTTTCTTGCCTTTCACTGCCTCTCCCTCCCGTTTTTATTCTTTTCGCCCATGTCTATACTACATTTTCCCCTTTTCAGTCGTTTTTTGCCTTTTCTCAACTCATTTTTATCTTTTTTGCTTTTTCCGCCTCTTCCATCGTTTTACACCCTCTTTTTGCCATTTTTTAGATCGTCCTTCATTTTTTCGTTTCTACTTATGTCACTTTCCCTGTCTCATTTTTCACGTTTCACGTCTCTCAAAATGTTTCACGTGAAACATCGTTTTTTACGATTTTCGGTCTTCGGCGATCAGTGAGAAGCGATTTGCTTTCCGGCTTTCCGAAAATCACTCTCATTTTTCGCCTCTCTTATTTTTAAAATAATCGTATTTTCTATTCTATTTTTGATTTTCTCCGTCTTTTCTATATTTTTCCTGTATTTTCGCGTGTTTCACGTAGTTTTTCGTCTCTGTTTTCTCTCTTTTATTAAATTATTTAATTATATTTTTATATTTTCGTATGAATTGAACTTTTACATTCGTTTTTTCGGATTTTCCAAACCATTTACTAAACGCATTTTGGACCATTTTTTTCATGGATTTTTACCAATCTGGAAGGATTTTATCCCATAGTGCCGTTTTCATGCTTTTATGTGTATTATTGCATCATTTTTTCTCTGTTTTTTTGCAGTTATGTAAACCATTTAAATATGCCATTCGCCAGTAGTTGACATAACGTAGTTCTCCTGGAATTGTCTACGCTTTTTGTTAAATTGCGCCTTGTTTTCGTCTCTTTTTCTCATTTTTCCCTTAATTTTTGCATTGTATCTTTCCCTTTTTTCGCTTATAATAAGCTCAACACAACGTTTCGAACCGATTCCTCCCCTCCGGGAGACCCCTGAAAGGAGTTTTATCATATGAAACACAGCAAAAAACTGGTCACCTTGAGTGTCCTCACTACGATGTCCGGCGCAGCGATTTACTTTCTGAATAAAACGCTCGATACCGCCGCCGTACGGAAAAACCTGCTCGCCTCGGCTGAAAAAGAGATCTTTTCCTGGCAGTTCGGCGATATTTTTTACACAAAAAAAGGCACCGGAACCCCGATGCTCTTACTTCATGACTTACATTGTGCCTCCAGCGGCCGCGAATGGCAGTATATTGAGGATACTCTCGCAAAGGATCACACCGTCTACACACTCGATCTTCTCGGCTGCGGCCGTTCCGACAAGCCGGCGATCACGTACACGAACTTTTTATACGTACAGCTCATCGTCACCTTCATCAAGCAGGTCATCGGATGTCCAACCGACGTAATTGCATCCGGTTTATCCGGTTCTTTCGTCGTAACCGCCTGCAATACAGCCCCGAAATGCTTTGGCCGAATCATGATGATCAACCCGACCGACCTTGCCAAGCTCAACAAAATCCCGGATAAACGCAGCCGCTTCCTGAAACGCATGATCGAGCTCCCGCTCGTCGGAACGCTGCTGTACCACACGCTCACCGGCCGATCCAACATCGAGCTTTTATTCACCGAGAGCTACTACCACAACCCGTTCCACCGCTCGCCGGAGGACGTAGACGCATTCTATGAGTCAGCCCACCTCCAGAGCAGTGCCGGAAAGTACCTTTTTGCAAGCCTTGCGGGCAATTACGTGAACCTCAACATCGGCCACGCCTTAAAGCACATTGACAACAGCATCTTCCTCATCGGCGGCGAGGAAGAGCCGGGCATCGCAGAAACCTTTGCGCTGTACACAGCGCTCAACACCTCCATCGAAACCCAGATCCTGCCGAAAACAAAGCACATGCCGCAGATGGAGGCCCCGCAGGCCCTCTTAGACCAGATCCAGATCTTCTTCGCCCCGGTACAATAACACCCCTTCTGCTCCCGCCGCGAACAAAAAAAACGAGACAAAAAAACGGAGGATTTACTGATTTTTCCATGTCAGTAAATCCTCCGTTTTTTGAACAATCAGCTTTCACTGAATCCTTATTCCGCCGAATCCGAAGAACTGTCATCCTCCGTCTTTGCCGCAAGCAGTTTCCCGTAATTTTCCACCATGGTCTTCACGTTATTTTTATTCACAAGAGACGGCACTCCGTCCTCATCTACCGTGTAATAGAAGCTTGAATCATACGGGCTGTAAGCAAATGTCAGGTCGCCGTCTGTCATATGGAAGACTGCGGTAAACTCGGCATCCTTGGCCTGTACGAGGCTCTCATCCTTCGTCTGCGCCTTCAGGCCAATGAGTGAAGAATAGAATGTGGTAAACGTTGATTTATCAATCGTTTCATCGCCGCAGGTGTAACTGATTTCCTGTGTTGTGGAATCGCTGTCGTCATCCTTTTTCTCTTCCACATGGCGTACATACGTCTTCGTCTCGCCGTTATACGTAATATCAAGACTCGTCAGATCCGATACATTTTCCATGCCGATATACATGTTCCAGAAATCAGATGCCTTCTTTCCGGTGAAGGTTTCAACGTTCGAAGCCGTCATCAGATGAACTTCATTCGAGCCGTCCAGCTTCACGTAATAAGAACCGCCGTCCTCATTTGCATTGCCGACATACAATACCAGATCTTTCTCCACCGTAACGGTTGTCGTTTCGGAAGAAGAGCTCGTTGCAGTGCTGTCGCTTGATGCAGAATCTGTTGTGGAATCCGAAGAAGTATCTGCCGTTGTTGTATCGTCAGCCTCAACCTCCTGCTCTTCCGTGTAATGCACGCGAATCGTCGTCTTTGGCTGATCCAGTCCGTACTGGGAAAGATCCGATGCGTTGTACGTAACAAGATCTCCAAAGCTAAGAGATGCCACCGCACTTGTCATGGTGCCGATCGAATCCGCATCACCGCCATGTGCCGCTCCATCTGCGTCCACAACCTGCCATTCATCCGTCTGGAGTGCCGAATCAGCAGCGCTTACTTCTTTTGTCAGCGTATATCCGTTCTCACCCTCCACCTGCAGCTTCGTAATGTTTTCCGCCGTCACAGATGGCATGGATTCCGTTGTCGCCCACTCCATCATATCGGACGGGAACATCGTTCCAAGCGATGTGCTTACCAGATAAACCTTACTCGTATCATCGTTCAGATAAATATAGTATCTGCTCGAGCTGTTCTTATCTCCGACATGAATCGTCGTTTTCTCGTCTCCCGCAGTCACTACAACCTCCTGAGACGGCGTCTCGAGTCCAAAATCGGCCATAGAATCGATTTCATCGCCTTCAATGACTCTTTCTGCTGTCATGCTGCTAAGAGAGCTTAAAACGCTCGTTATCTTGCCCTCATCCAGTGGGAATCCATCCTCCTGGTCGTATGTCCAGATATCGGTATCATCGTCTCCTGCTGTTTTCGTAAAAGACACCGTCTCTCCGTTGATCTGGAACGAAAGCGCTGTTACATCATCTTTTGAAAAATCAACCACTTTTTCGGCGTCTGCACCAGAATCCGAACTGCTGCTGTCCGCATCGGCGGTGCTGTTTTTCTTCGTCAGCACCACCAGTACGGCAAGAAGCAGTACCAAAAGGATCAGGCAGGCCGCCATCTTTCCTTTTTTCTTCATCACTGTTTTCTCCTCTTCATCCAGATCATCACGCCAATCACAACAAGTACCAGCGGAATTCCCGCAATGGTAATAATAGACCAGGTGTTAACTGCTCCCTGTGTAAATACCAGGTTTGTATAGCTTGTGCTCTTGCTTGGAATAACAACGGTCTGCTCCACATCACACATGGAGGTCAGTGCAGTCGCTGCCAGCTTTGAGTTCGCACCGCTGATTGCCTGGTCAATCTGGCTGCTCAGCATCGATGCACTCGAGAAATAAATGATCTGTGTCTCTTTATCATCTACGGTCTCTGTGATGGAAACGCCAAGGTCAAATGCGCCCGTCTCACTGTCCGCGCTCTTCGACCAGGTGCTGTTCTCCGGATCATTTTCAATATAAGCGTCCTCGGTGGTCGTCAGAAGGCTCTTGATCGTAATGGTATCACGATAAGAATCGAGCTTCTGAATTGCCTGTGCAACCGGCATCAGAATGTAATTACTCTTTACTTCGGTTGTAATGTCATCACTCTGAATGTTCGGCAGCAGATAATACGGCATCTGCGGATAATAATGCTGGGAATCGGTCTCCACAACAATTCCGCTGGAGCGTTTCACACCGTAATTTTCCAGTATGGAATCCAGATTCGGCATATCCGTTCCGGTATAGCTGGTGAACATCAGAAGCTTTCCGCCGTTTTCCAGGTAGGTAATGACTTTATTTGCCTCATCCTCGGAGAAATCGGTGGTCGGGGACATGATCACAAGCTCCTCGGCATCCTCCGGGATATCGTCTGTCATCAGGGCAAGATCACTGATTTCCACATTGTTTTTGTTAATGGCATCACTAAAGTTTGTAGAGAGATCACTCTCGGAAGCCTCGCCGTGGCCGGTTACCCAGTAAACCTTCGGGTTGTTTTCACTCGTCACATACGTGATGGCGCTGGTAATCTGACCCTCGCCGTCAAAGCCGGTTGTCTGTGTCTGATAGGTCTGATAGTTTGTGGAAGTCTCCCACATATCACTGTTGCTGACCACCTTGCTCTTATCGCCGCATACGACAATTACACTGTTTGCAGCTACCGTCTGATCGGTATACTGACTCGTAAATTTCGGATACAGATCCGGGTCTTTTGTCTCTACTTTGATATGGTCAGAAAGCTCATCGTAGTGCTCCAGCAGCTTCTCGATGGTGTCATCCTCACTGCCCTTCTGCACAATATAATACAGGGTAACGTCTTGATCGAGATCCTTTAATGCCGTTTTCGTCTCATCTGTAATGGAATACATTTTCTGCGTACTCAGGTCAATCTGTGTTTTGCTGGTCGGAATCTGCGCCACAATCAGGTTAATAACCACAATCACAGCCAGAACAATCACCGTCATAATCGAAGAATAAGAGCCCTGTTTCAGATGCTTTTTCTGCTCCTCGCCGGTAAACACTTCCTTCAGATGTTCTTTGGAGAACGTCTTTTTCAGCTTTTCTTTAATATTAAAATTCATTTTATGCTGTTTCTTTTCTTTCTTTTCGCTGCTCATCGTCTCCACCTCCTAATTCCAGCGTTTCTTCTGCAGGGACTGCATTGCAAGGAAAGTGCAGATTGCAATGACGGACAGGTAGTAAACAACACCGCCGATGTCCAGAATACCGTTCACAAAGTTATCCATATGGCCTGCCATGTTGAATACACCGAGCAGATCCTGGATTTTGCCCTCGAGAAGGGTGGATTTTGTGAAGTAAACTGCCGTCAGCGCGCCTTCGCCGATCACGGCAATCACGCCGGTAATGATCGGGTTTTTAATCATACTGCCGATCCAGAGGCATACCAGTGCAATGATGATAAAGAAAGCAAAGAAAGAGCTTCCGGCTCCTTCCGGGAAGAAGTTTGCGATACCGCTCTCCACGTAGCACAGGAACAGGATCACAAAGCCGACAACGGCTGCGATGACCTGGCTCTCGGTGATGGAGGAAACGAACACACCGACCGAAATATAGGCTGCTCCCAGCAGGAAATAGCCAAGGATCGAAGTGTAGGATACAGCGTAGGAAACTGTTCCGTGGGTTCCAAGAAGCAGCGGATACAGGCACATAATCAGCACTGGAATCACATAAATGGTGAGAAGTGCCAGATATTTTCCAAGGATAATATCGGAAATTTTTACCGGTGCGGTAAGGAGCAGCTGATCCGTCTTATTTTTCTGCTCCTCCGACAGGACACGCATTGTCAGAACCGGTACTGCGATCAGCAGAATAAATGCGGAATTCTGCAGCGCGTATCCGATCTCCGGGTAACCCTGCTGCAGGTTGATGGCCGTAAAATACAGGCCGAACAGCGCCAGAGTAAACGCCATAAACAGATATCCGATCATGCTTGTCAGATAGCTTTTTAACTCTTTTTTATAAATCGCCGTCATTGTGCGTCTCCCTCCTCCTGTTTTGTTTCAGCGGCTGATTCCGCTGCATCTGTGCTTTTTTCTTCAGACGTTTCCCCGACAGCCGTTTTGTCTGCTTCTGGTTCACATTCTTTTTCACATTCTTTTTGTTTCAGCTGTTCTTTCTCTGCTTTTTTCAGCTTTCTTGCAGCCTTTCCGGAATCATCGGTCAGCTCCAGGAAGACGTCTTCCAGAGACATCGAGGAGGAAGTCAGCTCGAGGATCGGACAGTTGGCCTTTGCCAGTGCATAGAACAGCTCCTCGCGGATATCCCTATCCTTTTCCGTGGTAATTTTTACCTTAATCTGCTCCTCATTCGGCGTATTTTCATATTGGATCTCTTTTGCATCGAGCGCATTAAGCGCCGGAACCAGCTGCTTCCTCGTTCCGTGAACGGTACATGTAACCGTGTTTGATCCAAGCATCAGTTTACTTAAGTTTTCCGGGGTGTCGCTCGCAACAAGCTGTCCCTTTGCAATAATCATGACGTAATCGCAGACAGCGCTGACCTCGGAGAGGATGTGGGAACTTAAGATAACGGTATGTTTTTTACCCAGTGATTTGATCAGGTCGCGGATCTCAATGATCTGCTTGGGATCCAGGCCTACCGTCGGCTCATCGAGGATGATGATCGGCGGATAACCGAGCACTGCCTGTGCCAGTCCGACCCTCTGTCGGTATCCTTTCGACAGGTTCTTGATCAGACGGTTCTGCATATCGGTGATCTTCACCAGATTCATGACCTCAAGAATCTGTTTCTTTCTCTGATCCTTTGGAATTTTCTTTAATTCCGCCACGAATTTCAGATATTCCAGAACGGTCATGTCCGTGTAGACCGGCGGCAGCTCCGGCAGATAGCCGATGCATTTCTTTGCCTCCTCCGGCTCCTCCAGGATATTGTGGCCGTTGATCAGCACTTCGCCCTCCGTAGATGCCAGATAGCCGGTGATGATGTTCATGGTCGTTGATTTTCCGGCACCGTTTGGGCCAAGGAAACCATAGATTTGGCCTTCTTCTACGGTAAAACTCAGGTTTTTGACAGCTACGTGGTCGCCATAGCGTTTCACCAGGTTTTTAACCTCTATCAATGTTCCTTCCTCCTTGTTTCTTAAAGCAGTCCCAGCCCGCCCTTGGGGGTGAAAGAGCCGGAGATGCTCTCATTTTCTAAAGACACTTTATCTTATTCTGAAAATGTGATAATTTGCTGGAAAATTTGTGAAAAAACGGTGAAGCCATGGAGCAGTTTGTTTGTTTTTCGACGAAAAATCAATTTCTTTTACCATAAGAATCATGTATACTATAACGTATCCGCGGACGGACGCTTTTCCATTTTTGTTCCGCCGCGAAACATTACGCCGGACTTTTTCCCGTCCGGGACTGGAGATTTTAGGAGACTCTATGAATAAAAAAGACTACTACTGGGCCAAGTATATGCTGATTTTCGGCTTTTTCTGCATCTCTTTTGGCACCTCGATTTTCCTGAAAACCGAACACGCCCCCGATGAGGCGATGCGGATGCTGATTCCGGAATACATCGTCTCACACCACACACTGCCGAACGGCATGGAAGAATCGGTGCGCCATCCGCTGTGGGGATTCTCCTATGCGCTGTATCCGTATCTGACCGCGATCATCAGCTCCGTGTTTATGGCCATTACATCGCTGTTTACGAAAAGTGCAGCGGCTCTTTTAACTGCCGCCCGCCTCACCAGCGTCCTTTCCGGCACCGGCACACTGATCGTTGTGTTTCTGATCGGCGAAGAGCTCTTTGAACGCCGCGAATCGGCACTGCTCGGCGGTATTTTCGTCGGTTTCCTGCCACAGTTCGTGTTCCTCTCCTGCTATGTAAACAACGATTCTTTTGCTGTTTTCACGGTCGCGCTGATCATCTATTTCTGGATTCGCGGCATGAAAAGCGCATTCTGCAAAAAAGACTGTATCGGCCTGGGAGCAGGCTGCGGACTCTGCGCGCTGTCGTACTATAACGCCTACGCGTACCTGCTGTGCAGCATTCTGCTGTTCTTCGCGCTGATGATTCATTTCCGGAAACCGGCAAAAGAAATTTTTGTCAAAGCGCTGGCTGTTTTCGCTATCGCCTTCCTGATCGGCGGCTGGTTCTTCATCCGCAATGCCGTCATCCACGACGGCGATCTGCTCGGCATGCGCACCTCGAATGAATCCGCAGCGCTGTACGCAGCCGATGAATACAAACCAGAGAATCGTCAGACCCCGGCATCCGAAGGCTGGAGCTTCCAGCAGACGTATTTACAGACCCCGGAGGGCCGCACCTCCAACTGGCTGTTCTCGACCGTCAGCAGCTTCATCGGCTCGTTCGCCTACATGACCGTCCATCTCCCGATGGTGCTTTATCTGCTGTACGGCGCCCTGATGGCATTCGGATTCCTAGTGTTTTTGTTCCTCGGCATGGTTCCGCACTGGTTCCGCAAAAAGCCGCAGCTTCTCCTCTTTGTGATGCTGTTCCTCGCCTGCCTGGTCACGCTGTTCATGGACATGTACAACACGTATTTCAGCGATTACCAGTCTCAGGGCCGCTACCTGATGCCGGCGCTCGTCCCTCTGATGATCTGGATCGACGACGGCTACTCTTCTCTCACCGCGAAACTTCCCGCCGAGTGGAAGCGCGCCTCCTGCCATCTGACACTCCTGCCTGGAACGATCTGGCTGGTACTGTTCCTCATCAGCTACATCGGATTTCTGATTCCGGGCTGCTGTGTATAAAAAATTTGTAACGCAGTAATTCACGTTCTGCCGTGCTGAATTTTTGGCATTATTTTCCGGAATTTCTATAAAAAACAGGTGCTATCTCTTTTTCTCAGATAGCACCTGTTTCTTCATTACAAGCTTTTAGTTTTTAGATATGTTTCATCCGGTCTTTCCTTTCACTTTCTTTGTTTCCTTTTAATTGCTAAAATAGCTATAACAACAATTGCCAGAATCCCAATTCCTAAAGTAATTACCAACATCTTATTTTGATGTTTCACCGGCTGATTTGCAACATCAAGGACAATATTGTTTCCTCCTTGTGCATCGTCAGTTTCGATATAAGACGATTCAGCAACTGCGGCAACAACCGCAGCATAACTATATGCATGGAATTCTTCTTCACCATCAAGCCTATATTCCGCTATTTCCGAACTGTCTGTAAGACACGCTGCCGCATCCTCACGTCCCGGTATCAGATACTCCACTTGCGTTTCCGTGAATGCAATCCAGACCGGAAAACGAATCGGATCTACTCCTCCAACAAGTCGAAACTTATAATTGTCCCATACAATATCTGGGTTTGCAGCAAGTGAAATATTTAATTGTTCTATATAGGTCGGCGTATCGTCTAATTCATATCCTCTGGCTTCACTTATGTGCCATTGATCAATCGGTTGTCCATCTTCCCCATTTGCCCTTACCGCACATGCTTCATACAAATGTCCATATGCCCTAATTGGAATAATCCAAATATAATCGCTTTGTTCTAACGCGTTTTCTACTTCGGACACAGAAAGAAGTTCTGAGGTCAAAAGTGGCGTATCCATATACTCTTTTAATGCATTATCAAAATCAATATCCGATACACGGATTCCCTCCTCAAACGGATCCTCAACAGGTCCTCCATTTGTAACAGACACAATTTCATCAGCCAGCTCAACTATTTTTTCATAATCTTCAGATTCCGATAGTATTTCAAGTTTAGATGCCGATACAGTAGATGCTGATATCATAATTCCAATGAAGCAAACAAATATTTTTAATATTTTCCTCATGCCATTCCCCCCTATCATATTTTCTTTTACGTTTCACAATCGATCTATTTATCTCATCATACACTGATATATTTTTTTTAACAATTATCATATTTTCACAAAATATTCAGCGCAAAATACTGCAAATAGGAGAATTGTTTTTTTTGCTCAAAAGTGTAATTTTCCAGACATTTAATCGTATATATACATAAAAAATCAGAAGAGGTTATTATGCCAACTTACTCGGCATAACAATCTCTTCTGATTTCACCTTTTACACTTTTGTTTCTTTTTTAGCTTTCTCAAAAAATCTATTTTTTACTGAATCGGCTCCTTCGCCGGTGTTCCCGCTTTTCTCGGGTACTTTTTCGGCGTTGCCTTCCCCTTCTCGATACAGACAAACGATCGCTCATCCTCGGTTCCCGTAAGCTGGAAATAGACCGGCTCTTTTGCTTCGCCGCCGAGCACATGAATCGCTTTTTGAGCTGCGGCAAGCTCCTCATTCAATTTGCCCGATTTATACGAAACAAACCGTCCGCCCACCTTCACATACGGCAGACAGTACTCCGAAAGCGAGCTTAAATTCGCCACCGCGCGTGATACCACGAGATCAAACTGCTCCCGGTAATCCTTCTGGCGTGCGAAATCCTCGGCTCTTCCGTGAACCGCCGTGATTTTCGAAAGGCCAAGCTGTCCGATCACCTCATTCAGGAATTTCACTCTCTTATTCAGTGAATCCAGCAGTACAACTTCCACCTCCGGAAACGCGATTTTCAGCGGGATTCCCGGAAAACCGGCTCCCGTTCCCACGTCGAGAATGCGTCCCGCCTGTTCCACATCACAGACCTTCACCAGCGACAGACTGTCGAGAAAATGCTTCGTAATCACCTGATCGAACTCCGTAATCGCCGTCAGATTCATAAACGAATTCCACTCTACAAGCAGCTCATAATACTGCAGAAACTGCGTTTTCTGCTCCTCGGAAAGTGTGATTCCAAGCTCAAAAAGGCCGCGCTCAAATCCTTCAAGATTGTATTCTTTCATGTTGTTCTCCGTTCTACTCTATTCTTCCAAGTGCCCGCTGCACTTTTTGTTCCTGTCCACGCAGTATCAAAACACTTGCTGTTTCGCTGCATAAGAATGTAATTCAGCCATGCATATCTGTCCTTTATTTATGTCCCAGATACACCAGCAGAACCGAAATATCCGCCGGGGAAACGCCTGAAATACGGGACGCCTGGCCGATGTTGATCGGGCGGTACAGGTTCAGCTTCTGTTTCGCCTCGATACGCAGACTCTGAATCTCGTCGTAATTGATATTCTCCGGGATCTTCTTCTCTTCCATCTTCTTGAACTGCTCCACCTGCTTCATCTGGCGCTTGATGTAGCCGTCGTACTTGATGTTGATGTTGACCTGCTCCTGCACATCCTCCGGCAGCTTGGGTCTTTTCGGATCTACTTCCGCCAGCATCTTATAATTCAGCTCCGGCCGGCGGATCAGCTCTGCGAGCGAACTTCCGCCGGAAAGCAGCGTTGATCCATACTCTTCCAGAAGCTCATTGATGTTCGAGCTCGTTCCCACATACGTATTCTCCACGCGCTCAATCTCTTCCTGAATCTGCTGTTCTTTTACTTTCAGTGCCTCATACTGCTCCTCGCTGATCAGACCCACGCGGTAGCCGTATTTGCTCAGACGCAGATCCGCGTTGTCCTGACGGAGCAGCAGACGGTATTCCGCGCGGCTCGTCATCATACGGTACGGCTCATGGTTCTCTTTCGTTACGAGGTCGTCGATCAGAACGCCGATGTACGACTCCGAACGGTCGAGCACCAATTTCTCTTTTCCCTGTACGCAAAGCGCTGCGTTGATACCCGCGATCAGACCCTGTGCCGCAGCCTCTTCATATCCCGAACTACCGTTAAACTGGCCGCCGGAAAACAGATTTTTGATCGCCTTGAACTCGAGGGACGGCAGAAGCTGTCTCGGGTTAATGCAGTCGTACTCGATCGCATACGCATTCCGCACGATTTTCGCGTGTTCCAGGCCCGGCACGGTGTGATACATCGCAATCTGCACATCCTCCGGCAGTGAACTCGACATGCCGCCGACGTACATCTCGTTCGTGTATCTTCCCTCCGGCTCCAGGAACACCTGATGGCGGTTTTTATCCGCAAATTTTACGACCTTATCCTCAATCGAAGGACAGTACCGCGGACCCGTTCCCTCGATCATGCCGGAATACAGTGGCGACCGATTCAGATTTTCGCGGATAATTTTGTGCGTTTCTTCATTCGTATACGTCAGCCAGCAGGATTCCTGATCGATCTGTACGCTCTCCGGATCGGTCGAGAATGAGAACGGCACAACGCGCTCATCGCCAAACTGCTCTTCCATTTTCGAAAAGTCAATGCTCCGCTTGTCAATACGCGCCGGTGTTCCTGTTTTAAAACGCACCATCTCCACGCCGTTCGCTTTCAGGGAATCCGTCAGATGCGTCGCCGCCTGCAGTCCGTTCGGGCCGGTATACGTGCTCACATCGCCGTAAATGCACCGTGCATTCAGATAAACGCCGGTACAGAGGACGGCAGCCTTACAGTGGTAAATCGCGCCGGAAACGGCCTTTACACCCGTCAGAACACCGTCTTCCACGATCAGCTCCGCAATCTCCATCTGGCGGATCGTCAGATGATCGGTATTTTCAAGAACCTCGCGCATCGACTGGCTGTACGCCCGCTTATCCGCCTGCGCACGCAGCGAATGCACCGCCGGTCCCTTCGATTGATTCAGCATTTTCGACTGAATAAACGTCTTATCAATATTTTTACCCATCTCGCCGCCGAGCGCGTCGATCTCTTTTACGAGGTGTCCCTTCGAGGTTCCTCCGATGTTCGGATTGCACGGCATCATCGCGATGCTGTCGACACTTACCGTAAATACAACCGTTTCCAGCCCCATCCGCGCTGCCGCAAGTGCTGCCTCGCATCCCGCATGGCCCGCACCGATGACGGCAATATCAATTGTTTCTTCTAAAACTGCCATTTTTCCTGTCCTTTTCTATCTAAACTCTACGAACTGTTTCGTGACTATTTGCCTGTACAGAACTTGCTGAAAATCTCATTCACAAGGTCCTCTCCCACCGCTTCACCGATGATCGAGCCAAGTTCCTCATACGCATTCATTAGGTCAATCGAGAAGAAGTCCTCCGGCATACCCATTTCGATGCTGCCTGCCGTCAGCTCCAGACTCTTTTTTGCTTCCAGAAGCGCCTGTTTATGACGCGCATTCGTGATGTAAACCTCATCGTTGAACGAAATTTCACCTTGGAAGAACATCTTTTTCATCTGCTCCTCCAGCTCTTCCATGCCCGTCTCTTCCCGCGCCGAAATGCTGATGACCGGAGCACCTGTCTTCTGCTCCATCTCCTCTTTTTCGATCACCGCGGTCAGATCTGATTTATTCAGCAGCACAATCGCCTTGCGCCCTTTCAGGATCTCCATAATTTTCGCATCATTCTCATCGAGCGGCACCGACGCATCCACCACGTAGAGGATCAGATCCGCATCTTTTGCGTGTTCGAGCGCACGGTCCACGCCGATTTTCTCGACCGTGTCCGCCGTCTTGCGGATACCCGCCGTATCGAGAATCCGAAGGGAAATACCCTTCAGTACCAGATTTTCCTCGAGCACATCGCGCGTCGTTCCGGCGATATCCGTTACAATCGCCTTTTCCTCTCCGGCCAGCAGATTCAAAAGCGACGATTTTCCGGCATTCGGCTTTCCAAGAATAACTGTCTTGATGCCCTCCTGGATCATCTTACCCTCATCCGCAGATGCCAGGAGCTTTTCCACCTGTTTTTTCTGCTCCGCAACAACCACGGCCAGCCGCTCCGGGTATCCGTCCAGACTGATGTGCTCCGGGTCATCAAGCGCCGACTCGATAAACGCGATCTCATAAATCAGCTTCTCGCGAATTGCCCGGATCGCCTTTTTCACCGTTCCGCGCAGCTGGCTCTCGGAGCTTTTTAAGGCATACGCACTCTTTGCCGAGATGACATCCATAACCGCCTCGGCCTGCGTTAGATCCATTCTTCCGTTCAGAAACGCCCGTTTCGTAAACTCACCCGGATCTGCTGCCCGCGCGCCCGCATGTAAGACTGCCTCAAGCACCTTTTTTACCGCCAGCACACCGCCGTGACAGTCGATCTCGACGGTATTTTCACCTGTATATGTTTTCGGTCCTTTCATTACCATGACAAGGACCTCATCAATCACTTCCTCCCCTTCGGTAATCCAGCCATAATGAATGGTGTGCGATTTGACCGCAGAAAGCTTTTTTCCTTCTTTTTTTGCACGGAATACGCGATCCGCCACTTCGAATGCATCGTTTCCGCTGATTCTTACAATACCAATTCCCGCCGGCGTCATCGCTGTGGACACTGCGGCAATTGTATCATCCAAATGAAATCCTGCCATTGTTTCCAGTCCTTTCTAAAACCTCTCTTTTTGGGGATCCCAGTATTCAGATCCACATTTTTTCTTTCCTCTCGCATGGCTCTGAATAGTTCCATTTTAGCAGAAAACCAGAAAAGACGGTACCCCGTATTTTACACAGGTACCGTCTTTTTGCATATTTTTTACGCTTTCTTATCGTTTCGGCGCTACAACAACGTGGCGATATGGCTCGCTGCCCTCGCTGTAGGTCTCCACAAATTTATTTCCCTGCAGTGCAGAGTGGATGATTCTTCTCTCGTAAGGATTCATTGGCTCCAGAGAAACCGGTCTTCTGGTCTTTTTCACTTTGTAAGCGATGTTTCTTGCCAGGTTTTCCAGTGTTTCTTTTCTGCGCTTGCGGTAATTTTCCGTATCAAGTTTGACACGAACGTAATCCTTCTGCTCTTTATTGACTACAAGGCTGGTCAGATACTGAAGGGAATCCAGCGTCTGTCCTCTTTTGCCGATCAGGATGCCCATATCCTCACCGGCAAAATCAACTTCAAGAGAACCGTTCTCGGCATTATACTCCATCTGGATCTCAACCGGGAGCTCCATGGCTTTGAATACACCGCTTAAGAACTCAAGTGCCGTTGCCTTGATCTGGGCGATTTCCTCGTCTGTTCTCTGAACTACTTCACGCTCTTCTCTTGGCTCGGAGCGTCTTGCAGTTTCTGCCTGACGCGGAGCAGATTTTCTTTCCGTTTCTTTCTTTACAGCTTCTTTTTTCGGCGCTTCCTTTACCGGTGCAGGAGCTGCCTCTTTTTTCTCTGGTTTCTGGGGTGCTTCCGGTTCTTTTTCCGGTGCGGCTTTTACAGCGGCACGGATCACAGCCGGTTTACTTCCGATTCCAAAGAATCCGGAACTGCCTTCGCTGATGACCTGGATCTCCAGTTTATCGCTGGCAGCCTGAAGCTCAATGCAGGCTTTTGTAATAGCGTCGTCCACGGTTTTTGCGGATACTTCGATAAACTCCATAAAGATTTACCCCCTATTTTTTCTTTTTGCTGTTCTTTTCATCAAACTGTTTTACCATGTTTGCTTTCGCAGCGATGCTTCCGGCGCGGTATTCCTGATTACTGTTGTAATACTCAGTCGAAGCTTTTCTTGCTGCCTCTTTTTCCTCAGCAGACGGCTCTTCGTTCTCCTGTACCTGAATATTACGCACACTCTGCGTTGCAGCCTGTGTGATTTTCTGCGGCGGAAGGCCGGCTTTTTCTCTCTTCTTGGCCGCTTTTTCCTGATTTTTGCGGATCACCTCATCCATGTCAATCGAGGACATATGACGGTTGATCACAACCTGCTGTACGCTTCGAACAAGCGCACCTGCAATCCAGTAAATACCAATACCGATGGAGAACGATAAACACATAAATGCGGAAAAAACAGGCATTACCGTGTTCATGGTCTTCATGGAATTTTCCATGGAATTTGCTGTCTTATTTCCGTTGTTGGAAGATGGTGCCTGCGGCATCAGCTTGTAGTTCAGCCACTGGGTAAACCATGCCAGAACCGGCACCAGAATTGCTCCTGCAATCAAAAGAGCAGATCCGTTTGCCATACCCTCGCGGATGACATCCATCGGAGACTGTGTAATATTAAATCCAAGGAACATGTTGATATGCTTGGACTCCGCGGCGGTTTTTGTAATGGTATCCGCAATACCGGAGAACTCGCTGATATCGGCCAGCTTCGTCCACTGGGACGGTTTCAGCACATAAAACATGTCCAGAAGGTTATTTTCGGTTAATGTTTCACTTACTTTACTGTACATGGTAACACGGTTATCTGTGATAAACTGTGTCAGAATGCCAGAATATCCTGATACACCCATCATCTGTGTTGTCAGTCCCTGGAATACATTGCGGACACTTCCGATATATCCCGGAATATGATAGATAACCTGGTACAGTGCAAGCAGAATCGGCATCTGAATCAGCAGTGTACTGCAGCTTCCTGTCGGGGAGACACCGTATTTCTGATAAACTGCCATGGTTTCTTCAGATTTTTTCATCTGAGAAGCCTGGTCTTTTTTGTTCTGATATTTCTTTTCAATTCTCTGCAGATCCGGCTGCATTACGCTCATCATCTTCGACATCTTCTGCTGCTTGATCTGAAGCGGCGTCAGAACGAGATAAATGATAATCGTATACAGAATAATCGCAATACCGATGTTCGGAATTCCAATTTTTTCCAGACAAAAATAAATTCCATTGATCAGCCAGCCGAGGATCTGGCATACCCACCCGATAATCGGCCACGTTGACTTACTCAGTACGATATCCAAAACGTCTTTTCCTCCTTATTTATCTACGGCACAGGGTCGTAACCTCCGTGTGAAAACGGGTTACATCTCAGTATTCTCCATAATGCCAGCAGACTTCCTTTGAAAGCACCATATTTCTGAATCGCTTCCAGCCCGTACTGCGAGCAGGTCGGCGTATAAGGGCAGTGCACCCTCTTCAGAGGAGACAGGTACTTCTGATAAAACCGGATACCTTTTATCAATACCGTCTTCATTTTTCTGTTTCCTTTAATATATGATGTAGTTTTCCCAGATGCAAAAGTGCTCCCTCTATCTCGAAATACGTACAGTTTTTTGCATTAACTCTTGCGATCACAACTACATCCATTCCACACTGAAATTCCTCTTCATGCAGACGATAACTCTCCCGGATCAGTCTCGCCAGATGGTGGCGCACAACGCTGTTTCCCACCTTTTTACTTACTGAAATTCCAATCCGGTTCCGTCCCAGCTGATTTTTCTTCACATACATGACCAGAAATCGGTTTGCAAACGATGTTCCCTGCTTATAAACCAGCTGAAAATCTCTGTTTTTTTTCAGGCTTTCCGAATATTTCATGAATCCATTCTTTCCTTCATGATTTGTCTAAATTTTCTTTTCATTGAATAGCTTTAGATAGAAGAAAAGACCACATAAATTTTATGCGGCCTTTGGTTTTATGCTGATAATTTTTTTCTTCCTTTTAATCTTCTTGCAGCTAAAACTTTTCTTCCACCTTTTGTGCTCATTCTTGCTCTGAATCCGTGAACTTTAGCTCTGGATCTTTTTTTCGGCTGAAATGTCATTTTCATAAGATAAGGCACCTCCTTTAAATTCTAATCAATAACTGCCTGCAAGGCAGTATTTCACTACATGTATGACAGAAAACATCATTTCAATTATATTCATAAACCCCCATTTCGTCAACCCTAAAATCAATAATTTTCGCAGTTTTTTCGGGAAAAATGCCGCTCTGACGCGGTTTTCCGGTCTGCCGCTGCCCGTGCCTTCCGTGTGCTGATTTTCGGTTTATCCACAACTTATCCACACTGTCCGCCGCACGCGTACAAATACCAGTTCGATTTTTGTGCTTTCCACACGATATCTTGTAACCGTAATCAACATTATCCACAATCTGTGGATAACCTTGTGGATAACTTTCGGTTTTGCTGTGTACAACCTGTGGGCATTTCCAATTTTTCCAGTATTTACGCTATGTATAATGTGTATATAAGTTTTCCAGACTTTACACATTTCGGTTTTTCCAGCCCTCTATCCACAATTTTATCAACATAAGATTCCCTGTTATCCACAAACTATCCTCCATTTTATCAACAGGAAAATTTTTTACACATTCTGTGGATAAAAAAATAATTATCCACATTTTTGGGTTGAATAAAACGGCATTTTATTATATCATATAGAAGTAAAAATGCGACTATTCGGGGAAAATTTCGTTTTTCAGACAGAAGTTATCCCCAAAAAGCAATGATTATAGAAGCGGAGCGACAGAAAAAGCATGGAAATCGTACAAGATAAATGGAAAGAAATACTGCAGAGAGTGCGGGACGAGCACGAATTATCTGAGATCTCCTTTACTACATGGATTGAACCACTTACGATCCATTCGGTTGAGGACAATCTGATCACAATCCTGGTTCCATCCGAAAAAATGGGTCTCGATTACGTGAGCAAAAAATATACTCTTCCTATTAAAGTGGCCATCGCGGAAATCACAGGTGTCAACTATGAGATCCGCTTTATTCTTCCGGAAGAAGTGAAACAGGAAAAAGCGCCTGCTCCCGTCCAGAAAAATCTCTATGTGCCGAACCTGAATCCAAAGTATACCTTTGATACCTTCGTGGTCGGCAGCAATAACAAATTTGCCCATGCAGCTTCTCTCGCCGTGGCCGAATCCCCGGGAGAAATCTACAATCCGCTGTTTTTATACGGTGGTGTTGGACTGGGCAAAACCCATCTGATGCACTCGATCGCACATTTTATTCTTCAGAAGAACCCGTCTTCGCGGATTCTCTACGTAACGAGTGAAGAATTTACCAATGAAGTCATCGAGGCCATCCGAAACAGTAACAACACCGCAATGACCAAATTCCGTGAGAAATACCGCAATATCGACGTACTTCTCATCGATGATGTGCAGTTTATTATAGGAAAGGAATCCACGCAGGAAGAGTTTTTCCATACCTTCAATACGCTGCACGGCGCCAACAAACAGATCATCCTTTCTTCGGATCGTCCCCCGAAAGACATGGATATCCTGGAAGACCGCATCCGTTCCCGTTTCGAATGGGGACTCCTTGCCGATATCCAGAGCCCGGATTATGAGACGCGAATCGCCATTCTCCGAAAGAAACAGGAATTAGACGGCTATTCCGTCAGCGACGATGTGATCGAATACATCGCTTCCAATATTAAATCGAACATCCGTGAGTTGGAAGGCGCTCTCAACAAAATCATTGCATACGCAAACCTTGAAAAACGTGAAATCAACATTGATCTTGCAGAGCAGGTGCTGCGCGACATCATCTCCCCGAACGAGAAGAAGGTGATCACGCCGGAATTTATCATCGACACCGTTGCAGATCACTTCGATATTACGCCGTCCGACATTGTCGGCAGCAAGCGGAGCAGCAAAATCGTATTCCCGCGCCAGATCGCAATGTATCTGTGCCGCGAAATGCTCGATGCCCCGCTGACCGGAATCGGAAAAATGATGGGCGACCGCGATCATACCACTGTCATGCACGGCATTGAAAAGATCGAAAAGGAAATGAGTGCCAAAGACAGTGTCCGCAACACGGTAGATATCTTAAAGAAGAAGATTAACCCGTCTAAATAAGCGGCAGAGCTGTAACTCTGTCAAAACAGTTCGAACCGATCTACATTTATATAAGAAAAAACGCATCGGTTTACAGGCCCTTATTTATGCACAAACCGATGTGGAAAGCCTGTGGATGAATTGTGGACAAATTTGGAGCCTGAAGTTATCAACATTTCATACACAGGTTCACGTTCGATTATTCACAGAGTTATACAGATCCATTTTTCCAGTATTTCCGCATTCTCGAAGGGGTTATCCACATATCCACAGCCCCTACGACTAAGACTACGGATTTTTACTATATTTTTTCTTTATAAGCATACTCACCCAGCCGTGAGGAAAGGAGAGTTATCCACAATTATGAAATTAGTGTTTGACAAAGCAGACCTTGTAAAAAGCGTTGCCATTGCGATGAAAGCTGTTTCCGGTAAAACTACGATGCCAATTCTGCAGTGTATCCTGATTGATGCATCTTCCAGCCAGATCAAGTTTACCTCCAACGATATGGAACTCGGAATTGAGACCCTTGTCACAGGTATGATTCTGGAACGCGGTGTTGTTGCTCTGGATGCAAAGATTTTTTCTGAGATTGTAAGAAAACTTCCGGATAATCAGGTTACAATAGAGACAGATGAAAACCTGGTAACAACAATTACCTGCGAAAAAGCAAAATTCAATATTCCGGGACAGTCAGGAGAAGATTTTTCCTATCTGCCGATTCTGGAAACTTCTGACTGTGTTTCGATTTCCCAGTTCACCTTAAAAGAACTGATCCGTCAGACCATTTTCTCCATTGCAGCCAATGAGAACAACAAACTGATGACCGGTGAGCTTTTTGAAATCAAAGATAACACACTTCGCGTCGTATCTCTGGACGGACACCGTATTGCGATCCGCAGAATTGAGCTGAAAGATTCGTATCCGGACCGAAAAGTCGTTGTTCCGGGAAAAACCCTGAACGAAATCAGCAAAATTCTGTCCGGCGAGATGGATGATCAGATTGATATTTACTTCTCGGAAAACCACATTATGTTCAAGTTCGATGATACAACGGTCGTTTCCAGACTGATCGACGGTGAATATTTCCGCATCGACCAGATGCTTTCGAGTGATTACGAGACAAAAGTGACGATCAACAAAAAAGAATTCTTAAGCTGTATCGACCGTGCGACGCTTCTTGTCAAAGAAGGCGACAAAAAACCGATCATCATCGACATCCAGGATGGAGCGATGGAACTGCAGATCAACTCCGCGATGGGTTCCATGAAAGAAGAGATCGATATCAACAAAGAAGGCAAGGATATTATGATCGGTTTTAACCCGAAATTCCTGATCGATGCACTTCGTGTTATTGACGACGAGGAGATTTCGATTTATCTGGTCAACCCGAAGGCTCCATGTTTTATCCGGAACGAAGAAGAGAGCTATATCTACCTGATTCTGCCGGTAAACTTCAATTCCGTGAGATAAGTCACATAAGTTTGAAATCTGCCGGAACCTTTTCTGAAAGAACTTTCAGCGGTTTTACAGCCACACAGGTTGAAAACTGCGAACTTACGTGAGGAAAAGGCACGGCAGTGCAGGAGGAAAAAATGGAAATTATTACGCTGCGTGAAGATTACATCAAACTGGGCCAGGCATTAAAAGCTGCTGCTCTGGTAGAAGACGGCGTGGAAGCAAAGCTCGTCATCAAGGACGGCGAAGTGACCGTAAACGGTGAAGTAGATACCCGCCGCGGCCGCAAGCTCTATGACGGAGATGTTGTCTGCTACAATGGAAATGAGATACAAATTAAAAAATAAGGCTTAAAAACTTAAGCTGATTTTTCACGGACGAGTGCTCATGTATATCAAATCTTTAGAACTGAAGAACTATCGGAATTATGAAAACTTATGCATAAATATCAGCCCCGGAACGAATATTCTCTACGGTGACAATGCCCAGGGAAAGACGAATATTCTCGAGGCTTTATATCTCGCGGGTACGACAAAATCGCACCGCGGCAGCAAGGACCGCGAAATCATCCAGTTTGACCGGGAAGAAGCCCATATCCGGATGATGGTGGAACGGAACGGCAGCACGCATAAAATCGATATGCATCTGAAAAAAAATAAATCCAAGGGAATCGCCATCGATGGAGTTCCGATCCGCAAAGCGTCGGAACTTTTTGGCATTGTAAATATTGTGTTTTTCTCTCCGGAGGACCTGAATATCATCAAAAACGGTCCTGCGGAGCGCCGGCGTTTCCTCGATAGCGAAATTTGTCAATTGTCAAGACTATACATGATCGAGCTTGCCAATTATAATAAAGTGGTGGCACAGAGAAACAAGCTGCTTAAAGAGATTTCGTTTTCCGGCAGAATGGCGGATACGCTCGAGATCTGGGATGAGCAGATGGTCCGCTATGGAAAAAGCATTATTTCCGAGCGGAAAAAGTTTATCAGCCGCCTGAATGATATTTTATCCGAGATCCATCAGAATCTGACCGGAGGAAAGGAGCAGATTCTGATTACCTATGAACCGAATGTGTCCGAGGAAGCGTTTTCCGAAGAGTTAAAAGCCGGAAGAGAGCGTGATCTGCGTTTCGGACAGTCCTACACCGGGCCGCACCGGGACGATTTCTGTGTGCGGGTCAACGACATCGATATCCGTAAATACGGTTCCCAGGGGCAGCAGAGGACGGCGGCGCTTTCGCTGAAATTAGCGGAGATCCGTCTGGTCGAGGAGGAAATTCACGATACACCGGTTTTACTGCTGGATGATGTTTTGTCGGAACTTGATAGTTCCAGACAGAATTATCTTCTGGACTGCATTAAAGATATTCAGACCGTGATCACGTGTACGGGTTTGGACGAATTTGTCAATCACAGATTTAACATAGACCGCATTTTTAAAGTGACGGATGGAACAGTTGATTTTGTCAATGAGGTAGTAGGATAAAGCAGGAGGTTTGAGATATGAGTGAAGGATACGGCGCAAGTCAGATTCAGATATTGGAAGGGCTTGAAGCAGTTAGAAAGAGACCGGGTATGTATATTGGCAGTACCTCAGCGAAGGGACTTCATCATCTGGTATATGAGATTGTTGACAATTCCGTCGATGAGGCCCTTGCCGGTTACTGTGATCATATTGAGGTGACCATTAATAAAGACAATTCCATTACAGTTGTCGACAACGGACGTGGTATACCGGTCGGTATACAAGCAAAAGCCCATAAACCGGCGGTAGAAGTTGTATTTACCATTCTTCATGCCGGCGGTAAATTCGGCGGCGGCTGATATAAGGTATCCGGCGGACTTCATGGTGTTGGTGCGTCAGTTGTAAACGCGTTGTCCGACTGGCTGGAGGTTACTATTTACAGCGAGGGAAAAGTATACCGGCAGCGCTATGAACGGGGACATGTAGTATACAAATTAAAAGTTATCGGAGAATGTGATCCGGATAAAAGCGGTACCATGGTATCTTTCCTTCCGGACAAAGAAATTTTTGAAGAGACGGTCTTTGATTATGATGTGCTGA